>JACCDR011319540.1_pt1 | contig 23486 bp, 33 predicted proteins | sample 7446431 | NCBI WGS metagenome assembly JACCDR01 (sample SAMN15323443, study PRJNA562643) | freshwater metagenome | isolation source: river surface water | place: USA:Blue River Watershed | collected 2017-08-17 | reverse complement strand
GTCGAAGCGTCTCAGTCTTAACCTTGAAGTCGCCCACCATTTGCTGAATTACTAAATTGCTGTCACCGCAAACAATAAGGTCTTTGCACCCGTGACTTATAGCACATTCCAGGCCGTTTATAAGCGCTGCATATTCTGCAAAATTGTTTGTTTGCTTCCCAAGATATTTTGAACCCTTCTCCAAAACATTGCCATCAACGTCTTTCAGAACAAACCCAGCACCAGCGTGACCAGGGTTACATATTGCAGCCCCGTCAAAAAATAGTATTGCTCTCATGCTTTTAATTTTTTAGGTGGTATATTTAACTTTAACGAAAGTATGACGTAATCTTTTTTCAGCCCATCAAACTCATGTAAAACGTGAGTTATTTTATAGACATTGGCACGCACCCAATAGTCACCCTCAAACCTTTCACCTGATGGCCTATCTTGACCAACCCACTTAGTGATAAACCTGATTAAGTCGCCAGCCTGATAATCACGATCGTTATATCTTAATTCGCAAGTTTTTTGACCGCGTTCTATTGCCTCATAATAACGTTCCTCAATCTTTAAAAAATGTAGTTGCATGTTAGTGTGAAATTAGCTTACTAAGTATTTCGGTTGTGGTTGAAACTTGGTTGTGGCTTATGCCTACATAGTAGTCGCAGTCCTCCTCAAGCTCCTTACGAAGTAGGGGCTTGTGGTTCGAGAATCTGATTTTATAAACTTGGCCGGCCTTGGTACAAAAAACGTACTTGCTTACCCTAGCCTCATAAAGCTTTATTTCCCACCCCGTCTCAATCAGCGTCTTTATAAAGGCCATGTAGCGCGGGGTTGGGTAGTTAGCGGGATACCGTCGAATCATCTTTTGAATTTTATCTAAGTCAATTTTTTTAGCCCTATGGATGTTTTTTTTGAATTTCATACACCTTGAACGAAACATACAGATTTAGCCTGAACTACATTGCAGTCTTGGCAGTGTCTAATTTGCTTTGAATAAATGTGCCTACCGCTTCTTGCGTCAATACTAACGTCTTCCCATGAGCTCCAATCGTGTAAAAATAAACGGCAACGTAATTTCATAAAATTAGAATAAGGTTATTTGTGGTGATTTTTCAGCTTGGTATTCAGGACGCCTTTTGTAAGCCCCGTCACCCGCAATATCCATTGCACTAACCCACCGCCTCGGTGACCCGTGGGTATTCCAGGCCTCGTGATCATCAGGGAGTATTTTGTTACCCATTGAAGCTACAGGCGTTAAAACTGATCTTTCCCCATAGTAGAATTTAAAGCCAAGTTGGGTGGGGTACCAGCCAGCACCGCCTATGAAATCCATTAAGCCAAAGTACCTAAGCTTTTGAAAATTGCATTTTTGGTTATAATCCAAGCGGTCCAGTGCATAAACGTTGACTGGGTTTTTAGTGGCTAAATACTCCTCAAGAACCACATTAAAGGCAATAACCATTGGCTTGTTTAAATTGTGTGTGTAGGCAGTCATTTTATGGCCGCAACATTCGCATTCTTTTGTGTACTTCATTTTTACTCGTTTTTAGATTTTAAAATTTCAATCTGCCTGCCAACCTCAGCGCCGACAACGCCATGGGGGATTTCTGATTTACAGCGCTTACAAAGGACTACTTTGTACTTTATTAGCTTAGTGCGGTACGGATAGTTTTCTGGGTCTGGCGTGACAGTAACCTGCTTTAGGTAGTCGACGAAAGGGTCGCCAAATTTGTCATCATAATTCAAATTGCTTGCACCACACTTGCACTCTAGGAATACGCGGGGCTGAATCTCCCCCCTTATCTCAACCTCCTTAACAACCACCGCAATGTCATAATTATTTTGATTGAGCATTTTTATTGAACTTAGTTTGTAAATAACCCCTATATTCAACGTGGCCGAAACGCTTTCCGATGATTGTGTAAAATATGGCATTCAAAATGTTCATAGGAAATTTTGCGTTTATAGCAAGGTTAATCGGGCAACGAAGCATAAGGTAGTATTGTAGCTTTCCGCAATATGAACAGAACCGCTTATTTTCCCAGTGGCTCACAAGCACCTCACCACAATGGCAGAAAATCGGAGTGTCCTTATTGCCACCGAAGTGGGCGCTAAAATTGTGAAATTCTATTGCCTTTTGGCAGTGCGTGCATCCGCCTTGAATAATTGGCTTAGTTTGAAATGGTTTCATTTTATGTTTTTTTAAATAATTTCTACGGGGGGGGCCTCGTTAATAAGTCTTTTTATCTTATCCTCAAGCCACTTAATTCGATCCTCATGATTTTTTATAATTTCAGCGGCCCTGTCTAATCTGGCCTTCATTTCGTCGGTAGCCCGTGGCATTTTGATATTGTGCCATTGTTTATTTGGATCGGTTTTATCTGGTGTGATTTCCAGCTCAACGTCAACTTGGTTGCCAACCCTCCAAGTTCGTATTGGATCAGTCTCGTTGTAACTTAGTGCATTCCACCATTGGCCACCCTTTTCTTTAAATTGAATGCCTACCTTGGCATACTTTCTACCCTTTCGGTCCGTAAATACGCGCCCTTGGTATTCAGTGGTTACACTGATTTTGTCGATTGTTAATTTTTCCATGTTACTTAGTTAATGTTTTAAGTTTGTTCAAAAATGCCTCCTTCCGTGCCTTGTCCTTATCCCGTGCCTCGGCGCTTCGGTCACTGTACCAGTCCTCCCACTCATCCTCATTGGTTGTTCCTGTAAGCATGTCACGATAGCAGCTTCTTTCATATTCCCAGTTGACCTCATGCGCCCCCTGCAATTTAACCTTGTAGGCACTGGTTACTTCGACCAGGTTGGTGACGTATGGCTTCATAAGATCATAGACCTGCTTGCCAGTCCCTACCTTTTCCAGCTCCTTTTTGGCTGCGAAGCTATAGGTCTTCCGCTGGTCGAAAATAACCGCGTCAGGCTTAGGAGGCACAATCTTATTTGTGTAGTAGTAAGTCATTTCTGTTAAGTCCTTGTAGTAGGCCTCTTTCAGTTCGTCGGTCGGCTCAAAATCGAACTCCTTAACAGTTAAGTCATCCTTGCTTATGTAGAAAATCTTTCCGTGCTTTTGCAGGGCTATGAGGTAGGTTAGAAGCTGGAACTTGTGCCATGGGTAAGCATCAAGTAGGTAATCCTTTTTAGCCCAGAACAGCATTGAATTGACACTTTTTACTTCGATGATCTTATTATCAAGACCAGCTGGGTATTCCTTCTCAAACTTTGCAATGATCTTGTGGCAAATATTTTTCATTGCGTCTGGGTAGTCCTCAGTTTCAATTCTAGCCTTCGCCTCGGACCAGTCCGAAATGCCACCAGCGTGAAAGTCTATACGCCCGCTTACACGCAGGTGCTTGTCAGTGGCTGGAAGCTCAACCCTTTCCTGTTCCGCAATAAGAATCCCGCACTTTCGCAGAATCATGCCAACCACCTCCTCAAACAGGTCGCCAGCGGCGAACTTCCTAAGAATGCGTGCGTCAAAGTGGTTGGTTTCTGGTACGCCCATCATCTTATGGTAGCGTTCCCAGTAGTTCTTTCCGATTTCGGAAGCGTAAATATAGTCACGGGGTTTGATTTCACGCCTTTCAGTAATTAAAGCGTCATTCCAAACGTCCTCAAGTCTCCAGTTAGCCATAGTAATGTAATTTTATATTATTTGCAGGCCAAAATTAACGGAACAAGTGCGTTATAATCCAAACCAAAGAGATTGGCAAGCCCTCGCAAGTCCTTGACATTCGGGGTCTGTTTACCACTGTGCCAGTTACGAACTGTCATTTCGCTAACTGTGCAAGCCGCGGCTACGACACTGTACGAATGCTCGGATGAAGCCAGAAGCTCCCTAAAATCCTTTGGTTTGGTTTTCTTAGTTTGCATGATTCTATGATAAGGTAAAGTAATAAAATTGTAAATAGTTTTTTAAAAGATTTTTTAAAATCTAATTTACAAGCTTCGGAATTATCGCACGAATAACATTCGTTGTCACGGCGTTGCCGTAACACCTATAAGCCTGTGTATCGCTAAGATCAGAACACCAGTCATCAGGGAATCCTTGGAGCCTAGCACACTCTACTGGTGTTAACTTTCTGATTTTTTTCTTTTCGATTTCGTACAGACCAGTTTTAGCGCCCAAACCACCAGCCTGTGAGGCAAGCGTGCTTGAAATACCCTCGGGGCTGTATACCCTGAAAGCCTGAGAGTCCTTGCCAATAACACCAACTTGCACTAGATTGTCCGCGCCATCACCACCAACCTTAATGGTGCTCATTATACCGCTAGGATCATGGAATTTAGCACCAAAGCCATTGCCATTGGCTTGGTTCCTTTCGGTGTACTCAATGAGCTTGGCAACGCTTGCGGGTTTAAGAAAGTATTTTTTAGCAACCTTGTCTTGCATAATGTCGCGCAGACATACAATGGGAGGGGCTCCTTTCGGGTAGTCGAAATGCCAAAACTCTTTGACAGTACCACAATCCTCAGTGCGAAGCCCCACAATAAAAACCCTCTCCCTGTTTTGCGGAACGCCAAAATTTTTGCTGTTAAGAACCTTATAATCCACCGCATAGTCAAGTTCCCAAAGGGTTTGCATGATCGTGCCAAGCGTATTGCCATTGTCATGGCTTATTAGCCCCCTAACGTTTTCGAGCACGAACCATTTAGGACGCTTAGCTTTCAATATGCGGGCAATCTCAAAGAATAAAGTACCGCGCGTGTCTTCAAACCCGCCACGCTTACCCGCTATGCTGAAAGACTGGCAGGGGAAACCACCCACAAGCAGGTCAAAGTCTGGCAAATTTAATTCGTCCACTTTGGTGATGTCACCGATAAGGTTATGATCGGGGAAATGCCTAGCGTAAACTTCCAAGGCGTACTTGTCTATTTCGCTATACCCTACGCAAGAATGCCCCGCCTCACTAAGAGGTAGGGCAAACCCGCCAATGCCTGAAAATAGGTCTAAATATTTCATTTACAATCGTTACAATAATGTTCCCAAAACGCACCAACGTTGGCACAAAGCCAACCGACCGCCTTAGCCTGATCGACCACGTCGGCGAAGTCACCGTTAAATTGTTCGGTTTCACCGCAGCCGTCGCATTCAATTACACCTTCTTCATTTTGATTGTCATAGTGAATCATTGTCTTTTTGATTAAGTTTTTCTTCAAGGTGCGACTTCAAAAGCTCGGCTTCCCATTTAAGTTTGTGCATGTCGCTGTAGGTTTCACGGCTTCTCGCCCTACCTTGTTTGACCTTCTCAATGAACCTGTCGGCCACCATTATGACCGAATTGCAAAGGGCTATTGCGTTTTTTGTGTAAGACATGGTTTATAATATTTTAGTGTCTAAAATTCCAATTCTCGTCAGCCTGTACACCCATCTGATTTAGGGCATTAAGCACGTTGAAGTTCCAGTTGTAATCAGAGCTTGCATAGCACTTGTAGCCTACAATGGCGTTTGAGCAGGCATAGGTAGACCCGATCACGTTACGCCCGCCCTGGCTGAGCTGGCCGACTGTCTTATTCTTTCCAATGTATTGGTTGTTAAGAACGTCCACAATCGCCTTAAACCCATCAAGGGGCGTAAAGTAACCCACACGATCTCCACGGTCGTTATTCCCAACGTTGCCGTAGTTATTTGGTGTAGTTAGGTTTTTCCCGCAGCCGCTATCAGCCCATGAAATAGCGAACGGTAGGGCGGGGTGTACCCCTTGGTCATTGGCATAGCTTGCCACGTCAGCGTAAACGTCTAAAACTTCGGGGGTGCAGTTGTTAAAAACGAACTGCTCAATGGTTGCCCCTTTAATGATGGGCGGGTGTTTTTCCCCATGGGGGCTAAGAACCTCATCGGTTAGGCGCACCCCCTTAGGAGGGCGTACAGCACCGAGTGCGTCTTCGGCCTGTTTAATTGCCTTGCGAACTTGTGCATACATTTGAATCTGACCGTTACTATACGCCTCCTTGTAGCTTTCTACGGCCACAATGTTAATTGAAAGACTTAGAATTAAAAAGAATGCCATTAAGGCTAAAATTAAATGTTTTTTTTCGATTTTCATTTTTTTATTTTGGTTAATTTTTTAAAGTTCTATTGGCCTTAAATCTAGTTTGTACTCCTTAAGGCTAAAGCGGTATTCATTTATTTTTCCAACAACTTCGGCAGGAAATCCGACAACCATTTCGGTGGTTGATGCTTTGTATTTGACTTGCTCAAGGTAGCCAACAAAATTTATGTCCTCGAAATTTTTAAGCATTTCTGACTTTTCCTTTTCGGCTATTTTGATACTAGCCTCAAGGCGCTCCACCTCCTTGTTAGTCTCGTCCTCAAAAAGCTTTCTGTCTTCGCGCTCCATTCTTATTTTGTGTTTCAACCCTTCGATTTGCCTTTCGAGCGGGCGGGTATCTACGGTGAGGCAAAAATCATAAGCTCTATAATTTTGTGGCAATGGCTTTTGCACCGTCATGTACATGTGCCAGTTCGAGCCATCCATGACCAATTTTGAAAGATCAAATTTGACGTAGTGTATAAGATCGTCCATGCGCTTTTTAAGGGCTGGTTCGGTTGCAATGAATTTGGCACGCTCCTTATTGTTCTTGAGAGCCTCAATGTCCCGTGCCAGCTCTTTACCCTCCTCATACTTTCGCAAGTCTTCAATAAAGGCCAATATTTGATTGTCTGTGTATTGCATTTATAAAATGTTAATTAGTAATGTAGCACTCATGCCCGCGCTCTAGGGCCTCTTGGCAATATTCTTTAAGCTGGGTGCAATCTTTTTCTGGGTACTCATGGCAGAGCACTGAAAGTTTAAATTGTACTGTTTTTGGATGAGGAACCGTGAAGGTTGCAAGGCCCATTAAGGAGGCCAATATTAAAGCAATGTATTTCATGTGATTTTTTTAGTTTTTAATTTTTGTTTTGTATTGCTCCCTTTCGTGGGGGGTTATTACAATGTAATATTATAACATACTTCCAGTGAGCTAGTCAATAGATGATTAGTAGTTTCCGCAAGTGTAGTCCTCGTAAATGTGCTCACACCCTATTTGATTCATTAAGCCCTCAATTATTTTTTCCTTTTTTCTATTGTAAATATCGGAAGAAATAAAGGCTGAAATGAGAAATATGATTGAGAATATATACATTGACTTTGGTGTCATAATATTGTAAATAAGTAATTAAATATTTTCTGGCTCAAGGCTTACCGAAGCCTCTATTTTTGCTTCGGGGTCTGCTGGGGCTTCATGTTCCAGCTCGTCATAATCGGTGTCATCGCCCTTAATGTGTCCGTCCTCAATGCAAAACCCATTGGAGTCATCGCCAACCAATTCAATCCAAACTTGGTAGTCCTTTTCGCTAGCCATTCCCTCGATGATCTTTAGGGCGTCTTGGTCAAGTAGTGACCCGTCAGTGATTCGTATTACCTTAAGTTCGGGGTTAATTGCCATGGCAACGCTGAATGAAAGGCGAATTTGCTCGCTAGTGCTAAGTTGCTCAAAGGGTATGCCACCCACATATACCTTACCGTCTTCAATATTAAGATTTTCGATTGGCATTTTTGCCGACTTAATCAGTTCAACCTTTCTTTCCGTGATGGTATCAAGTGCAGTTTGTGCTTCATCAGCAACCGCCTTAGCCTCACTGTATTCATTTTGCGCTTTAACATAGGCCTCATAGGCTTGTGCCTGCTCGTTAATTCCTTGCGCCTCCTCAAGTTGTTTCTTCTTTTCAGTGGCAAGGTTAAGATCGAAGCCTTTTTCGAGTTCGACTAGCTTTTTGTCGTTTGCTTCCATGTCCTCTTTAAGCTCTTTAATACGATCTTCAAGCCCTTTAATTTCTTCAATAAAACTTTCTTTATCGTGTCTAAACCTGTCAATATCACGTTTCCTGTCAGCAAGTTCCGAAAGCTCCCGTGAAAGTGCCACAACGTCAATGCGCTCCACTTTTACGGGCTTCGGCATACCATCAAGTCGCACCTGCTTTTCCTTCAAATTTCGATTGGCAAACTTTCTGTCTTCGTAGGCTGTTTTATAGTCCTCTTCTAGGGTGTCAAAAACCTCACCTTGCCCCGTGATCTCCTTAATAACCTCAATACGCCCCTTATCATCCATTCGCATAAATTCAGCGGGATCAAAACTAACACCTTGCATAAGTTCACTCAATTTTTCTTGTGCCTTCGGGAACTCGGCCCCGTCCTTAGTGAGCACCTTTAAATAACTGCCTTTTTCGGTAAAGCTTCGCTCAACCACAATTTCGCCTAAATCCATTTTGATTTTTCCGCGCTTTCGGCCTTGTCTGATTGGCATTTCAGGGATCTTTCGGCCACCAGCCAAAGCATACAATATGCTGTCAAGTACGCTACTTTTACCCTGACCGTTCTTTCCAGTGATTCTAACTAGAGACTCATTCGAGTCTGGCGTAATTTCAACGGCCTTTAATTTCTTAATATTTTCGGCCTTTAGGCTGATTATTTTCATATTATTTTATAATTATTAAATATTATTTTAGGCTGTCTAGTGCATACGGCACACGGCCACAAGTTTGTCGTCGCGAAGTGCAACCTGCACTTTTTTTTCGCCGCAACGGTAGCACTTGTCACCTTTGGCAACGGTTTCTTTTTCCTTTTTTTGCGCCATTGAATAGTGGGGGTTAGTTATTAAGGTAGTAAAGTATTGTATGCATTAAATCCATGTCATAATCTGGGTTGTCTGGTGTCTCATCTTTTTTCTGCCTATACAGCCAGTCAATATAATCCATGTGCTTAGAGGCAATTTCAGACCAGGCCATACCCTTATACTTGCCGAACTTAGCAATACGGATCAAAACAGGTTGCCTGCTTAGATTTATAAGGTGCGTGAGACTTGCCTTTTCCCGCTCCTCTTGGGTTGCGTTTTGATAAAAGCCCCTATGCTCAAGCTCTTTGTCAGCAAGCTCCATTAGGTAAAAGAAGAGTGATTTTAAAACGGTAACATCACCGCCTGCATCATGTGCCCTTACGATTTGATCGGGGGCGTAGTCGGTCACTTTCAGGTCTAGGGAATAGCGCAGGTATTGCAGGTTATGGTAGTCGCTTTTAGTCAGGTGCATAGCACACCGTTTTGTGTCTACCCAAAACCGTGGCTCAGGAATGCCCTCAGCACGAAGTACGCCAATGTCAAAGGGTGCATTGTGTGCTATTAAAATATAGCCCTCGCCAATCAGTCTTATGATTTCGGATTGAGTTTCACTACCGCCGAAGGGCTCAAGGTTAAGTACCATGGCGTTTGTTATGTGGTGAATAGCCATTGCACCGTAGTCAATAGGGTTGGTTGGCTTAAAAAGTTTTTCAACCTTTGTGTATTGGTTATGGGTGTGATTATATTCGTAGGCGACCTGCACAAGCCTTGGATCCTCAAGGCTAGTTGTCTCGGTGTCAATCAGTAGTGTCTTAATCATTTTTAAGTTTTTTTATGGCTTGTAAATAATGTTTATGGTGATTTTCCCCGCAATATTCTGGGTTTGCTAGTAATCCGTGAGTTCTTCTAATTAAAGTTTTTAAAACCGTGTTGTCCGAACCATAAAACCCCATGAGAGTTAGCAGTGTCCTTGCTTCTTGAAGCCTAAAAAAGTTTAGTAAATATATTTCGCGGGAAGTTGCAGTGTACATTCCAATTCTGGCATTTTGCGCAATTTGATTGTTAGCACGCCTTATTGCGTTAACTGTAGCTAGTGTTGTATTCATTGGCCGTTGTTATAAGCTATGTCGGCTAGCCAGCCCTCATGAAGATCATCGAGTGTTTCTCTGTCGGGATCGTGGCACTCCGCACAATCGCAAAATAAGTGGTCGTCTTCCATTATATTCTTTCGGTTAGATCGAATGTGACACTGTATGGCAACTGGCCTTTTTTGTCTTCCCGTATGTCGCACCCCTGTGTCATAAAGAGGCTCTTGAGTTTAGCTAGTTTTTCTTTCAGTTCTTTGTGGCCTTCGCAGTCAATGGTAAGCGGGCGTATGTCGCCAGAGTCATTTTTGTACCATTTGATTATGAGGCGACCCTCGAAAGTTCTTAAATGTGTTTTCTGTACTTTGTTCATGCTTCCATGATAACAAAAATAAAAATGATTGTAAATACTTTTTTAAAAGATTTTTTAAAAATACATTGCCATTTTGTGACAATGTAGTGTTTTATCATTGGAGCGCCAAGGTCGGATTTTAACCGCCTTCTTTCCCGTGGAACGGGAACGCTTTAGCATTAAGCTATTGGCGCATGTGGTGGGTCACCCCCTCTGGGTAGCTAAGGCCGTCTAGCTTGCTGTAGGGGATCGGCTCAACGGCAAGTTTAGCACGGTAGGCTAAATCCAAAAAGTAAATATAGCGTAGCTGGTAGCCAGCTAAGGGTTTCCATTTTAGAAACTCTTTTTGCATTCTCTGGTGGTGCGCCTTCACGGAGGTCATTATTTCGCCAGTTTGTGGGTTCCGACGCAGGTTTTTGTTCTGCTTTATCTGCGTCAGAACAAAGCCCGAAGCCCTGTAAATCGTTCCAGTCCCGCACTGGGTAGCGTCAGCGAAACTAAGAATCCATTTAATATGGGGGGCGTGCTTTTTAATTAAGCGAAGGCAGACACTTATTGCGCGACTCTCGCTATTTCGTGGTAGAACTTCATCAAAAGCCATGCGGTTCAATTCTAAAAATCCGTTCCAAGCAGTATCATGAACAAGCCCGATCACCTTTCTTTTGTCCAAAGGTGGCCCGAACTGCAATGCCCCGTGAAGTTTGCCGTCAAAATAAACGCCAAAATGTAGTTGGCTATTCGGTGCGACCTTGCCACTATAGTGATGATTTTTCACGAAATCATTGGCAAGGGCTGGCGTTATGGCCTTAATTTCAATCTGTTTGGCTTTGCCCATGATCTGTGATGAAGTTATCGCATACACGGGCTATTGCGTTCCCGTTTTTATTGGAATTTTCTGATGTATCAAAATCACCCATCTCTCTAGCGATTATCATAGCGCGCTTTATTGTGCTAGCCTGCTCACTTGTAACGGTAAAAGTAATCTGCTCTAAATCACCCTTTTCACCGTCTGGCAAATCGCCTATAGCATCAGAAAGGCTGATTTCACCAAATTTTTTCAAAAGGTCGCTAAATTCAGACTGGTCAAAACCAGTAAGGTCTATGTCATACCCGCCCTCACTTAGGCTGTTAAGTTCGCTAACCAAAAGGTCAAAGTCCCATTCGCTCTCATTCAACTTATTGTCGGCTATTCTGTAGGCTTTTGCGTCCTCCTCGCTTAGGTCAATCGTAAGCACTGGGACATGCTCAATCCCTAGTTTCTCGGCGGCCATAAGCCTACCATGGCCAACGATAACAACGTTTGCAATATCAACCACAATAGGCTGATTGAAACCATATTTTTTAATGCTTTCGGCTATCATGTCCACCTGAGCGCTTGGATGCTTTTTTGCGTTACGGTCATAAGCACGAACCTTGCCAATAGGCAGCATTCTTATTGCTGGCTCCTGAATTTGAATTTGCTTTTTTTTAGGCATTGTTCAGAAATTATTTGGTAGGGTCGGACGGGACTTGAACCCGTATCACCCGTTTGTAAGCTTTGGCCAAAGCGTTTGCGGGCATAATACCGCCATGCTCATAACATGGTCTTTATACTACCGTCCCAAAATGCCACGGAAAAACCCGCCTTTCTTTGTGGTGGGTTCGGGGCTTTGTGACCTTTCGGCGGTTGGCATTCCCCCCTTTGATTGGTATTTTTTGAGGCACTTAGCCCTATGGATATTGAAACCCCTCATGTCCTTTGAGTTGATTCTTTTTTTGCATTGCGGGCAAATGCCACTAACCGTATCCCCAGAAACCTCGATTCCAGCCATACCTATAGCTTCGGATATTTTTTCAGAAACTTCCTTAGTGATAGGTTTTAAATCCGCTAGGCTTTTTTCGTCATCAGTTTCTTTTCGTGGGTCAATAAGCTGTAGCATCTTATGTGCCAAAGCAATGGCGCCGTCCCCACGGTCATGCTCAATAACACTCCCGCAATCGGTGCGGTAAAGCCTGCCTCCATTTTGGCCATCCTTACCCTGGTTTACCGCTGTCCTTGTATATATTGGCCTGCCATTCAATAAAATAGAAACCGTGATCATTTAATTTAATTTAATTTAATTCTAAAGGGATTATAGGTGGGTGTTTTCGGATTGGCAAGCTTTAAGAAATCGTACGAATCCGCAAAAACTCCTCTTGCATGTAAGCCCTCACCTCGTGCGGGTAACTTATTTTGAATTGCAACCTGCACCACTGAATAAAATCACCACATGAAACCTTAAACTTACTAGGGCAATCGCATTCAGAGGACCAGTATTTTTCACCTTTCTCGTCCGTCTTAATCCCAACGTGCATGGGGTGGCGGGTTCCGTAATCGCATATCCACTTGCGCGCGCCCTTCTCTTTCTCCTCGTTATGGTCAACCTTAATCGGCCTTGGTCTCCAATCGGTGCGGTAAAGAACCTCAACTAAGTTACCTTGATGGTTTCTAAGTTCCGCCATAACGTTATTTTTCCAAGCCCTACTTATAGCCTCCATCTGGGCGGTTGTAACGTATATTGCGTCCCACTCCTTTTTAGCGGGGACAAGAACCCATGTTTTGAGTTCGGTTGATGGTAGTGTTTGCATTTTATTTGGGTTAAATAATAACTACGTTGTCGCCATTTTGGCGGAAATTACTACGGGCCTTCATTACTAGGTGGTTAAATTGCTTTCTTAGCTTGGCCCCCGAAAGAATATTTGCATGCCAAAATTGGTCGTGTTGTGCCCACATGATTACGGTTTCGATTTGCTGGTATGTGTATTTATCTATGCGCATGATTTTGTCGATGTCTTCGGCCCATCGAGGTATGGTTGTTTCGGTATAAGAATGCTGGGGGTTATTTACTAGAATGCAATCTAATAGCAACTTAGAAAGATCCATGGCGTCTCGGGATGGCTCTAGTTTAGTGCGTTGCTTCTTTTTTAGTGAGCCTTTAATTTTTAGTCTAAGTAAAATAATTTCTTCAGCCGAAGGCGTTACAATATGTCTTTTGTATTTGTCTTTTGTATTATTGTCTTTTGTATGTAAAGCAGGCTTGACTAGTTGTTTGTGCCAGACTTGACTAGTTGAATTAGTAGACTTGACTAGTCTAGCTAGCTTTACTAGTTGCCATGTTTCAAAATCTTTATTAAAAGCGTATTCGTTAGCCAAAACCTTACTATTGCCAGATTGGACTAGTCTAATCACCTTGACTAGTTGAAGCCTTTTTAGGGAGGTGACGATTGTTTGCTTTGAATATGGCAATGATTCGCAAAACTGACTTAGTGAGATTTGATCGCTTTTTTTATTCCAACCGTATGTTTTACGCAAAATAAAAAGAACGACACATAATTCTGAGGCCTGCAAACCAGCCCGTATTAGCGCGTCCATTATCTCGTTGGCTATTGGTGTATAGCCATTTTCTTTTTGTACGTCTGCCATTTTAATTATTTAAGGCGCCCGCCCAAACTAAAAGATCGCACCTACCACGGCATGAACGTTTATTGAGCGAGCGGCCTAAATATTTAAAAATGACGTTCATTGTATTTTGTGGTAGGTACGTTTGCCATGATAGCAAATTATTTTTGTTAAGTAAACCCAATGGTAGGGTACTCACCGTTGAATATGTAAAGCCTGACAAGCAATCACACAAACCATACGCAGTGAGTACGCCACCATTGGATTTAATTAAAACATGTGTGACCTATGGCTTGTCAGGGCTTTGGGCAATTTTCATGATAGGCACAAAAACGAATGAGACAAATTTTTGAAGTGGACTTGCTTTAGAAATCTCTCATTATTTCTCTTCGGATTCAAAATCCACCGTAAGGATTCCTTAAAGGGGATATATTTTTCTTTGAGAATTTATGAGAGAACTTTAGCCCTCTATCAAGCCAAAAAACCAAAATTCTCTTGAGCAAGCGGGGCTTAAAAATATTATCGAGGTAGCCTATTGGCCAAAATTATTTTTTAACCCATTTTTATGCCGAACCTAAACGTCATACTTGATGGCAATAACGTCATTGAAGCTTGCCCAGACGGACTGGCAAATAGCACACCAGTAAGTGCAACTGAGCAACAGGTAAATGAGATTATGTGCCTTTACTACGACGCCACAAGCGACGGGGTAACGATCACGGGAACCGTCGAGGGCCCGACTGCAATAGCAATGGCAGCATACAGGCTAGCCAACCAATAAACAAAAACCCCTAGTTTCGGTAGGGGTTTTTATTATCCCTAAAAGATCTAATCATTTTTTGTGTTACGCAAAATGATTTCATAAAATGTGACGGCCGCGGCGAACCCCTGTACGGTTTTTTGAATTACGCCATGGGGTATCAAGGGCATGACAAAAGACTGGAAAAGCCCTGCAAAAAGAGCGATAAAAGCAACTACATAAATGCCGTTTACCTTTGGAAAAACTCTTTTAATAGCCTGAGTGAAGGCGGTTACAACGGCCCCTAGTAAAACAATGGACAGTGCATTCATAGCAATAAAATTATATTATAAAATATTATTTAAATTTGTCAGGCATAAGGCGGGCCAAGTAAATCATAATCTTTCCAACCGTGCTTGGATCATTGAATTTTGTCGTGCCATTAACGTACCCCTTAGATTTAGCCGCTAGCCAAACGTCCTTAGCACTCATTCCATCAGAAACATTCGGCCAATCTGGCACCTCATCATTCTGACCATAAAAATCCAACTCTCTAAAAAGCCATTCCTTAGTTATTGCATGACCAGGGCAACTTTTTGTAGAAAAATCATTGTGGAATTTAACGGATTCAGTATTTATTTTAAGGCGCACCATAAGGGCTTTAATTGCGCCCAGTGCATTTTGTTTTGTTTTGCCAGCCCATTTTTCGACGTCATAATCACCCACAACCTCAATGCCTATGGATTTCACATTCCCAACGCCAGCATGGACGCCAACCTTATTAAGCGGAGTAAAAAGCCAAATACCATCCTCCGCAATAAAAAGATGTGGCCCCGCATTCCAAGGAATTGGCTTTTTATTTTCGTAAAAAGATTTTAAGCCAAGTATGGATTTCTCACCATTCCATTCAGATTTTTTCGGTCGCCATGTGTGATGGATTACTATGGTATGCGGATTTAGCGGTGAAAAATTGAACGAATCGACGTACTCGGTAAACTCATCAAGAGTCATTCTTTTATTGACAATTTCCATAAAATGTTTTATTAAATATAATTAAGCCTTTAGCAACTCAGCCTCTTGCATTCTTTTTGCCTCCTTGTATGCCCTGTATTCCAAGAGCCTTGCATAATCAGCGCCTTGTGATGTGCTTGTTATTTGAACCCCGTCGCTTGTGGCGTCGTAACGTTCGCCCATTATTTTGTCAATTTGCTCAGCGGTTGCCGAGATTAGATTTGCCCCTTTGATTTTTAGCGGGCAAGCCTCTATAACGTTTTGCCCCTTTAAGACAACGTATAATTGCATGCTAGTTTAGTCAGTTGTATAAAATAATGATCCAATCGTTCTGGCCTCATAGTTACCAGAAAAAAGTGGCATAACCGCTATAACCTCAAGGCTTGTGCTGTACGGTTGCATAATATTTTTATAGCCCCCACGTTGCCATAAAGATGGCGTTCTTATGCTTTTAATCCAGCTACCCCCGTCAATTTTATAGAGCAAAGCGGTGTCATCAGCGCCATAATCTACGTTAGTTGAAACATGATTGCCTATAACCTCAATACCGCACAAAACACCACTCCCGCTAACGGTTTTATATATTGCCTTTGAGGCGCTCCAATCAGTTCCCGCATCCGTTAAAATCGTTGCCAAAACACCATTGCTCTCATCCCCAGCTAGCATTTTGCAATAAACGGAGTCTTGAAGTGGCCATAAAGCGATGGTCTGATTGTTAGCCGTATCATAAATGAAATTGTATTGCGCGTTTGAATTTTGGTAGTAACCAAGGCCATAATCACCCTCGTGATCTAAAGCCATTGACCACATAAAATTATCGTTATTAGACTGCTCGATTGGCACTAAACTAGTGCGATCAGTAAACGACTCGGTAGAAAAATTAAACTCTACGAATAACGGCAATATACTAGCGTGTGTAACGGACATGTAAGCCTTTCCATTTTGTGACCCCGAAGCAAAAGAAACGTAGTCGGGAAGGTTGCCACCCAAATTCGCATTGGCATTGGCTGCATACGGGCTAGCAGTACCGCCCGAAGGTGCGGCCCATGAGGCACCAGAAATGTCATAAACGCGCGCTGCATCAACCAGAAATGTAGCAGTGTCACTATAGGTCTGAATGATTTTGCCATTATATACGGCATTGCCATACGGATTAACAGCCTTTGACGCAATGGCTGGTGGGGTGACGGCTGTACCGAGGGTTAAGGTTGAGCCCGAAAGAGTTAGCGGGTTCAATCGGTCAACAGCAAGCGAACCAGAACCACCAACCGCCTGCCAACTAACCCAGTATTTACCCCCCTCAGTGTCATAGCCAGCCAAGTGCATTGCGGGCGCTGACGTAAAGGTTCCGAAACCAGACAAAGTGAGCTCCGTATAAATGCCAGTAGAATTATCCAATATGTACGCACGAAGCCATGGGGCTGAACCTTGTGTGCTTAATATTAGTGTTTTACCAGTATTGTCCGAGCATGCGGTTGTAGCACCGAAAAGCTCATTATCGGCAATTATAGTCCTTGCGTGTGCGTTGGCAACGTTTCCATTTAGAACCATTGTGCCAGGTGGGGGGAAATTTATAGCGCCATCATTAGCTCTCATAGTGTGATTTTGTTATTGGTAAGCTTGTAAGGTAGCAAGTTGCATTTCGCCAGTTGCGGTGTCCGCACCATCGGCGCCAAGCCTGCTTAACTTGCAAATTACTAAGGCCCCAGCCGAAAGATCGACACCAGGAACCTTTAGGGTGCTTGTGGTTACTTTTTTAAGTGTTTCGACCGCAGCGGGGGCGGCTATGGTTTCGTTTGTGGTTCCCGTTGGGTTGGTCGTTGGCGTTGTGTCACCACCGTCGGCCACAATCCAATAGTCTAATTGCATTCTTAAATTTCCGCCGCCAATGGTTGAGATTAAAGTTAAATCAAAAATAATATCGGTAGAGGCTGAATAAGTGTCTGGTAACTGAAATTGAAACCAACATGATGCGGTTCTTCCATTTGGAAAGCCTATAATTTTTATGTTTGTGTTTGTGGTGTGTAGCAATCTGTTAATCACCCTTGCGGTCGTTTCGTTGTCGACTTCGTTAATCATTATGGGCGTGCCTCCGCTGCTGAATTGCCCGCCTACAACGTCCGCGCGCTTGACGGAAATACTGCTAATTGCCCCGCCAGAAGTAACTACAATGGCAAGGTTCGCCTGGTCAGCGGTAAAGGCTGAGGTGTTAACTGATACGGTTCCAGCGGTGCTAACCTCAATGTAGTTTGTAGCGGAATCGGTAAGATCCAACTCAGAAACCTCGGAAACGTTAATGATAGTACCGCCAACGTTTGCGGTAAAAGCCGCAATATCAACGGCAAGGTCTGCCACTCGAATGTCGTCAATAAGAATGCGACCAGCCTCAATGGCCCCAGTTACAACGATGTCGATTGCAAAATAGTCCACCGCTGCCATATTCGGGGCTCCAGTTGTACTCATTGAAGAAATAACAAGCTCAACCCTTTTTTTCCAATCGCCATAATCATCGGCGTTAATTGTGATTGCAGAATATTTATAATTGCTAGAATCACTACCAATTTTAACGGTAACGCTTGTTATGCTTCCGTAGGTGACATAATCAAACCATAAATCTAAGAGCAACTTTTTTTTGGTGCTATAATTTTGTGGAGCAGGCGTGTATGTATAGGTTGCCGTTCCCGCGCCACTTGCGCCAATTTTAAGGGAACCAGTACCCTCAAGTTTTTTGTCGGTGTCAATCGCCAAAGCAGTAGCCACACCGCTTGCAGCCCAGTTGGTTGTGGCATCACAAGCATTAAGTTGCACCCCTTTACTTTCTCGGACAAGGCCTCGATCGTGGCCGACACTACGAATATCGGAAATTTCTGAATTAAAATCCTCAAGGCGAGTTGCACGCACGGGATCGTTCGGTTGCCATTGCTTTGAGTGTTGAAGTCCTATGCCAGGCATAAATTTTGGTTAAGAGTCTGTTAATGTGAACTTAGCATTTACAGTCATGCTTTCGTTAATTGCCATGACCTCCTCAATGTTTGTGTGACTGAATAGGTAGCCACTATTTGCCGAAGCTGAGGCGTCTGTAAATATTCCAATTTCATAATACGAATTGCCACCAACAACTGAGCTACCAAAGAATTTGTCATAATAAGCGATATTAAAGCCAGTGTAGCGGTCATCAAATAATGAGCGGTAAACCTCGTTGCCAAGTTGTGTATTTGCATATGCTGGTGTGGTTGCGTCATCGCCAAGGGCAATGTAGTTAGCGTCAAAAGTTGGCGTGACACTTTGGCCTATAAACACCTTGACCAATTCATAGCGCAGAAAGTTCGGGACCAGGTTTTTACGCGTCTGCTTTCGGCTCACAATTTGGTGGCCCCATCGCCTAACCGCCTCAATGGCCTCTTTGGCATATAGGCCATTTTTAACCCCATCAAGACTCACCCTATGCTTAAGGATTTCTTCGATTGCATTTTTAAGGACTAAATCGGCTACAACACTTAGGTCATAAACAAAGCCAAAGCCTATTTTTTCGCTGATTTTTAATTGTTTTGTTTGCATGATAGTTAAATTGTATCAGCTTAAAGTGCCTCGCACAAACTGGCGTATGCATCTTGGTTTGTGGTAGGGGTCGGCGGGTTTCCTGTCGCAAGCCATGGGGCTGATTTTACCGATATTGTCACGAGTATTCCAAAATCTAAAATTTCATTAACGTTTTTAACCTTGTCTATAAAATCGTCAGTATCAGCCAAAAGATCATCCTGTTTTTCAAGGAGCATCTGTATAAACTCCACAATTCCAAATAGCGTACTTGCACACTTTATTTTATAGGTCGATCTTTCCGCATACCTCTGTTTAACGGTAACTTGCTGAATTAAGTAGCTGTCATTTATTCCGCGTCCAGCATCAACTATTTCAATCAGTTGCCCAGCCCTTAACCCCTGCCACTCGGTATCAAAATCAACGTTTATAATCGGGTTGGCATACTGGGCAAGCTCAGCATTCGCACGCTTGCGCGCCTCCTCGTATGTTTTTAAGCTAAAATCAGTAATCACGGCCCCGTCATAAATCCCGTCACCGCCAGTAATTCCAGCCATGAGCGCAATGCTTGCGGGGTCATCGGCCTGCACAAGCACTGGTTTGTACGGGTAGTAAGTAAACCGTATTTTATGGCCTGAGGAAAGGGTTGCATGAGTTCCGTTTTTGACTATCTTCTCATTGAAATTTGCCACAAATTCAACGGTGCTTTCGTCCACAATCCCCTCGAAGCCAACCGTTTTTGAAACATAGCCACCACCAGAGTCAACCTCAACCGTTAAATCTTTTGGTTTATAGTCGATCTTAAAAGAGGTTTGGGATCCATCAGCCTCTTGTATTTCAGTGTAAAGCGACGCCGCTGGAGCCTCGGCCCCGCGCACAACCTGCCTATTTTTAAGTTCAGTGATGTCAGGGTCTACAATTAGATTGGAATAGTTTTGCGTTACACCCGCCTCAATTCCAAAGGGTGCATTGTTTTGGTTTAGAGGGAAAAAGTGAAGGTTTTTATAGTAGTCAATTCGCCAAAAATAATTGAAAAGTTTAGTGATTTTATTCATTGTTTCGGATGGCTTTTTGTATTTCACCCGAAAGTCAGTAAATTTTTTAAAACCTTTTTGGCAGTGATTGACTGTAAATGGATTATCCCTAACTGTTATTCGGTCAATATGAATGTCCCCCAAACTAACCGCGCCGATTGCCGTAAATATAATTGCAATGTATTTCAGGTCGCCCATGGTAGGCGCACCCGTGACGCTTGAATACGAATTTAAATTTACAGAGTAAAAATACCATGGCTCCTCAATTAAATTGGCTGGGTCTATATCCCATTGGTAGTAATTACTAGAATTAGTACCCATGCGAAGGCTAACCCCCGTTATACTTGCAAGGGCCCCGAGGGCAAACTTCCACCATACGCGCATTGAATCGTAGCCAGTTGCATTAACGCTAGTAAATGTTTTTGAGTAAGTGGCGGTGCCAGCACCACTTATGCCAAGGTTGAGCGAGCCGTTGCCAAAAACCTTATCAGAGCTATCAACGGTCTCAGCGATGGCAACCCCGCTATTTGACCAATCGGCAGCCTCAGCCTGATCCAATATTAAAGCCACCCCATCATCCGCAACGTATTCGTCTACAAAGCGAGCGATGACTTCGAGTGGGTACATGTCTTCGTAAGTCTCAGCTATATTTTTTCGATTAAACAATGGTAGGTAATCGGTTGCCCGAACCTTATTGACGGTGTCACCAGCGTAGCCCAAATCACTTTCTGGGGAGCTTACAATCTTTCCACCAAACTCCTTCTTTCCAACAATCACACCCTTAACATGATTGTGCCTTAGGTTTTGCGTAAAAATAATTGTTTTTGTGGCAGGTGTGTAGCTTAAGATGGTCAAAATCTCCTCGCTAGAACTCTCTGGGTCAATCACCACCTCATCACCCGCCTTAAAAAGGTTTATGTCAGAAAAATCCTCATCAACCACAACCGTATTGACACCAGCACTATAGGCAGAATTTAATAGGGCCCCTACATAGTACTCAATCTCCTCCCCATAAGTGGGTTTAAAGTTTAAAAGCTGGCAGGTCAAATTGTCGGGCCTATTGTTAAGCATGTACTGAATAGTGACGCTCTCTTGTTCAAGGTCGCCCGTTCGGTCAGATCCGTTAATGTAAAGTTTATTTGCCATTATCTTATTGCGTTTGTGCTTTCTTTAACGCTGCTTAAAATTGTATTTCCGATTTTTGAGGCGAAGGCGCTATCGTCCCCGTAAAAATTATTTCCGCTAACATTTACCTGAAAACTTGACTGGCTCATGTTTGAACTTGCTGGTGAGGCAAGTTGCATATCAGGGCGAAGTACTCCTAAGGCCTGCTCAGGGGTAACCTTTGAGCCGCCACCCCCACCACCCTCGCCAAGCCTTGCTATAAGGTCTATCTGAGGGGCGAAAGGCAATTTATTGTATTTTTCAATGAGCCAGTTAATTTTGTCGATCACCCAGTTAATGCCACTTTGGAAAACGTTTTTGATCCCGTCCCATATTCCGCTAAATAGGTTGGCTACCCCCGCACCAAATCCAGCAAAAGAATTTTGAACCGCACTAATACCCTTGTCTAAAAGGCCAGTAAATACAGCCCACTTTTCGCCAAACCACTTTGAAATACTGTCCCAAATAAAATTGAAAAATCCACCTATAGCGGACCAGATAGCCTCCCACTTTAACTTAAATCCATCCAATACCTTCGTGTAAAACTCTTTGAACCACGCAGACCATTCGCTAAACTTATTCCTAACCTTATCCCAAGTTTCGCCAAACCATGTGTAAATTTTTGTCATGGTATCAAGCCAGTTTGGCCATAGCCAATCTAAGAATGCCACAACTATTCCGATAATGATTGCGAAGGCAACCTCAGCCACACGACTTATTGCTTCCCAAATACCACCGAAAAAATCACTAATTGCAGTCCAGGCCGAAATCCATTTTTCACTGATCCAAGCGGTTATTGTTCCGATAGTTTCTGAAATTGCGTTTAATTTCTCAGCAACCCACGCGCTTATAACACCCCACACCTCAACCGCGAACGCCCTCACTTCATCCCAGTGCTTATAAAGCCATAAACCAGCGGCCACAAGCGCGCCGATCGCCACAATGATAAGACCTATAGGGCCGGTAAGGAAAACAAGGGCTTGACCAAGACTACCTATAACCGTGCCCAAAGTTCCTATAGTGCTTATCACCGTCCCGATTATAAAAATGACTGGACCGATTGCGGCGATAACCATGGCGGCGGTTACAATGAAATTTTGCCAAAAAGGATCCAAACCAGAGAGCCAATCACCGAGGTCTGATAACTTTTGCCCGAGCCAATCCATTGCAGAAACAAGGTGGGGAAGTATGATTGAGCCAAGCTCGATCAAAACAACATTTAGGCCGTTCTTAAAAAACTGCCATTGAGATTTTGCCGTCTCTGTCTGCTTTTCAAAAGCTTCTTGCATTTTATTCGACCCGTGCATCATGTCCTCAAGCGCAGCGTTATTCATGTCGTAAGCGTCCGTTAAAAGCTGGTAAATAGCAGTCCCGCCTTCGGCCGAGCTAAACATATTCTTAAATTCCGTTTCCGTGAGGTTCATCATCTTTTGTGCTGATTTCATACCTTGCACAAGGCCCTCATCTCCAATAGCCGTATTGAGCCATTCAAGGCTTTTGCCGTTTTCCTGTAAAGCCTTATCAAGCTTACCGCCAGTTTGCGTAAGCTCTAAAAACACCTGCGCAAGTGCATTCTGAGCCTCTGAGGTTTTTCCTGTAAGTGCGGTGATCGCTGCAGTAGCCGCCTGCACGTCCTCGAAGGCAATATTGGCAGCCTTGGCGTTACCTGCCATTTTACCGAAAGCACCAGAAAGCTGGGAAATGTCAGTTTTACCAGCCTTTACAGTTTTAAAAAGCACATCGGCCACCTCGTTTGAATCGCGACCCTGTAGGCCAAAGGCGTTAATTGCAGTAGTTAAAAGATTAGTTGCTTCTTTCGTTGAACCAAGGCCTGCCACGCCAAGCATGGCCGCGTCCTCCAGCGTACTCATTGAGTCAGCGGCGGAGATGCCAGCCGAGCGTATGTCGTAAAGCGAAGAAGAAAGATCCATTGCAGCCACTGGAACGCGCTTTGAAATATCAAGTACAGCGGCCCCCATGGCGTCCATGTCCTCAACGCTTTCGTCAATAAGAGTTGAGACGTTCGACATGCTTTGCTCAAAATCAGCAAAAGCCTTTACGGCAGCACCGCCAACCAATGCGATTGGAGCGGTTAATGAGGCTGTCAACTTGCTACCAGCGTTTGAAATTTTTTCGCCAGTGGCTTTAACTTTATCGCCAACTTGCACAAGCTTTTCGCTAGCCTCATCAACCACCCCTATGACTATTTTGAGCGTGTTATCTGCCATTTTTAGACTGGTTACGTTTTAGCCTTTCCCCTTGCCTTATGCGGTCTGCCTCATCTTTTGCGCCAGACGCATTCATAATCATTGCAAAATGGTTATAGTAATCCTCACTTATTTCGGCCAGTTGGTCAGGGGTCCAGCCAAAATGCTTGCAAAAATTATAATCTGAGAAATATTGTTTAGCCTCATACTCCTCGGGCAAAAGCTCTCGATCCTCCTTGTTGAACTTCCCCTCAACTAACTTCCCGTAAGCCCTGACATAAATCAGTTTTTTTTTAGGCTATTTTGAGCTTGTTCTTTAAGTTCCTCGACCGTCATGCCCCTTGCGGTGG
>JACCDR012519837.1_pt1 | contig 23497 bp, 39 predicted proteins | sample 7446431 | NCBI WGS metagenome assembly JACCDR01 (sample SAMN15323443, study PRJNA562643) | freshwater metagenome | isolation source: river surface water | place: USA:Blue River Watershed | collected 2017-08-17 | reverse complement strand
GGTCTTCCAGGTGTCCGTCACTCGTAGACAGGAGTGACCCTGAGGATTCCGGGCTTTCGCCCGGGCATGTCCAGGCGCGATTGACGGCGTCGCAGGCTACTTCTACGCTGCAAGCACTCGACGAGAGGAACAACCCCACCCATGAGCACCTACATTTCCGACAAGCTCCGCGACTTCTACTTCGAGGTGTGCTGGCTGGCGCTGTCCGGTGCCGGCCACGAATGGTGCCGGCCCGCCACCGACCACGGCGGCCCGGCCGGCGTGGTCGCGCTGGTCCCGACCAGCGCGGTCTCCGCCGCCCTGCCCTGGCCGGCGCTGCCCAACGGTCAGCCCGGCTGGGTGCCGACCGTCGCCGGGATCCAGGACGCGTTCACCGCGGTGCTGCGCACCAACGGCGAGCGGGTCGACATCGGCGACGAGGTCGCCCGGCGCAAGCTGCATCTGGCCGAGCAGCACGTGAACGTCGGCGAGCTGCATCCGGCCCAGGCCGACCTGCTGCTTCAGGTCGCCGTGTTCGGCAAGGCGGTTTTCCGGTGACCGCGCAGCCGGTCCTGACGATCCGGATCACGATGCGGAACCCGGGCCCGAGTGCCGGCCTGCTCAGAGGCGAGCCCCTCAAGCTGGTCAAGCCGGACGAACAGACCGAGGAGAGCTTCATGCAGGAGTTCGCCGTCCTGCACGGCATGGTCATGGCCCAGTACTGCAACCCGTATCTGGTGGCCGGGCACTCGATCAGGCCCTGCTTCGTGGGCCGGGTGGAGCTGAGCATCAGCTACGTTCCACTAGACTGACCGGCGCTGACCGGATGCCGGCCCCGACCTGGATCGACAGGGTCGGGGCCGGCGTCTGTTTCCGGCCGGCTGAGCGGGCCTGTGTGGCCCTGCACCCGGCCGGACGGCCTTCAGGGCCGCAGGAAGGGCCGGAATCGCCTCTGCGGCCGGATCAGACCCGGTTTCCGGGACGCTGAGCGCGCCGGCCGGCCGCCTCGAGCACACGGTTGCCGTTGCTCCACTCCCCCGGATGCAACCAGCAGCCTATGGGAGCGCTCCCATAGGCCCCTATAGGCCGTCCCCAAAATCGCAAACACTTTGCCGGGCCGCAGGTGGCGGCGGAACCTTCGGCGGAGGCACTCCTGACGATGCAGAGGGCGACGTGGCGCCACGCGTCGACAATTCCCTAGCATCGCAGTGGGGATACATCAAAAGGCGGTTTATGTTGTACGTCCGTGTTGACAGTCAGACAGTCACCGTGAGACTGTCACGTCATGACGGACCTAAAGCCGACGCCGGCGCAGCGGCGTCTCCTGGAAGCACTCATCACGAACGGCGGCACCGGGTACGCGAGCCAGATGGCAAAAGTTGCCACTGTGCGCGCATGCCGGGCGAACGGCTGGATCAAGGTCGACCCCGCAAAACCCTTCACCGTGCCGAAGCACTCGATCACCTCGGCTGGTCGCGCGGTCGTCGAGCGGAAGCCTCGCCCACCCGCCGAGCGAGCCAAGATCGCACAGGACGCGCGGAGCGCAAATGCGCGCGATCGCAAGCACAAAACGATGGCGGCCGAACTTCACGCAACTGGTGAGTGGCTCGTGATGTCTCGCCATGAGGTGATCGAGATGCTCGCCCGGCCCGAGTACCGCGAGGGCTTTACTCCGGCGTTCCTGCGCGGCTACCTGAGCATCGGCAGGATCGAAGCGATCGAGGTACACGCCAACCAGGATGCGGACGGAGAGGTCTGAGCACCGATAAGACGCGCAATCTGAATTATGTTGTCGCCGTGGACGAACCGCGAGATAGGCCGTCAGACCTAGGTGTGGACATCACTGCGAACACCGACATGCGCATCGAGGTCGTCAAGCGCGAGCTGAATCAGGGCGCCCTCGCAGGCTGCGGATCGACCATCACCGACTACGCCGCCCGTCTGATCATTGCTGCGCTCGACTCGCGCGTCGCCGCACCGCCCCGATCGCCGGGCCGGAGTGGACGGCCGCGTACCGATGATGTGGTGAGGGCGGCCCGTTGACGCCGGGGCCGCCCTCTGACATGTGGCGCCTGCGCGAACAGCTGTGCGGCAGAGTCGCCTGGTGCTTATTCAGTTGTGGGGCGATGCGGGCCGGCGGTCGAAATCGCCGTCCTTGGCGCCGCCCACGAATGCCGTGAACTCCTCGTCGGTGAAGCTCAGGACGGCGCCCTCGGGGTGCCTCGAGTTCCGGACGAGGACCTCGTCGTCGAGGAAGGCGACCTCGACGCACTTGTTCCCGCCGGTTCCGTTGCTGCGGCGGGACTTGATCCATACGTATTCCTGCATCATGGCAAGCCCTTTTCGCTGCTCAGGCGGGGATGTAGCAGTGGACGACGCGGGCACGGACCGCGCCCGCGTCGAAGAATTCGACGGTGAACTCCAGCGCCGCCAGCGGATCGAACGGCTGGCACGAGAAGACGCACAGGGTCGCGGACAGGTCGTCGTCGTAGCCGTGCACGTCGATGTTGCTGGTTTCGATCAGCTGGATGACGGTGTGGCCGGCCAGCTCATCGCGACCGAAATGCTCGACGAGCGGGCCTCCGTAGGTCTGCATGTCGATCCGGGCGGCGAGCTTCTCCGTCCACGCACACAGGGCTGTCTGGTCCCGGATGACAGCCGGGTCGCACCGGCCCAGCTCGATCAGCAGGCGCATGCCGCGCCAGGTGCCGAGCGTGTCGTCGCGCTCCTCGATGACCAGCACCGGGGCGGTCATCGCGGGTTCCCGCTCAGGTCGACCAGCTCGTAGGACTGGGTGTCGATGGTGATGTGCACCGGGTCCGGGAAGTCGTCGTCGTCGTCGTCCCGGGCGATCAGCCGGGCGGCGATCACCAGTCGGCGAGTGAACCCGAGCACGTTGTTGTTGTGCAGGCAGGCATCGAAGGAGACGGCGCCCTTGGCCCGGGCTGCGCAGTGCCCGACGTAGTCGACGACCTGCATGAGCGGCCCGGCGCCGGCATGCGGGAGGACCCCGATGAACGGGACATAGAAGATCCGCCCCTTCAGGTGGGGCCAGCGGTCGTAGAAGCGCGGGTTGATGAGCGGGACCGCGCTGAGATCGGTGGTGACCGTGGTGAGGCCGACAACGGCGCCGGTGTCGTCGAGCGACACGAGTTTCTCGATGTCCGGGTTGGCCATCATGGCGTCGAACTTGGCCCGCGGCATCGTGTGGTCCTGGATCGCGACCTCGTACATGGTGTCGAAGCACTCGGTGAAGACGTTCCAGACCTCGGCGGCAAGGATGTCGCCACCGTCTGCGGCTTCCTTGCCCCCGATGGTGGGGAGGACTTTCAGCAGGGTCATGACGGCCGCCTCAGCGGTGTCGGGAAGGGCATTGGTCGGACCTTCCGGATGAGGTTGGGGTGGCCGGCCGGGGCGGGGCTCTTCCCCTCGTGGGGGTCGCGTCCTCCCCGGCCGGCCGGGGTGGCTGGATCCGACTCCTCCCGGTGCTGACAGGAGGCCAATGTGGATCTCGCGCTCAACCTATGATAGCCGCGTATACGAGGTCAAGGACCCTGGTCCTGGCCGGGTTGAGCTGTGGTTACGGGGCGTGGTGGAATCTGTGGGCTGACAGGAGACCACGTATGCCCACACATCTGTACCAAAAGGTCGCGGATGATCTCCGCTCGAGGATCAAAGCCGGCGAGTTTCCCCCAGGATCGAAGCTCCCGTCACGCAGCGATTTGTGCGCGGAGCACGGCGTGTCGGGCATCACTGTCGCCCGCGCGATGTTGATCCTGAAGTTCGAGGGGCTGGTGAAAGAGCTTGTCGGCGTCGGGATGTTCGTGGTCGGGACCGACCCGGATGCGCCGGCCGGCCAGTAGCTCATTGCCTGGCCCCGGCGATCACCGCGGGTAATCAAGACTTCCTCCAGGGGTTGGTCGTAAATTCCGTGAAAACCCCGGGATAGCCGTAGCCATCCCGGGGATTAACCGGACTATTCGGGTAGCTGGTAGCTATCCGAGGGTTTTCACGGAAAATCATTCTCCCAGCTCAGGGGTTGTGCGTTAATTCAGAAAACCCCTGCATGGCTGGGGCTATCCTCAAGATTTTTTAGAAACTCTCGGATAGCTACCAGCCATACAGGGGTTTCTCGTTAAATGTTCGGAGCGTAATCGTCCCAGCTCATGGACATGATCACCGGCATCAGAGGTCCCGATCCATCGACCAGGATTAACTGTTAAGAAACTATGCCTACTCCGGGATCCCTAGGTAGGGATCCGCTAGGTCAATATAAGGAATTAGAGAGAACCATCTTCTCTAGAACCAGGAGAGAAGATCTAAAGTTCAAGGTCAAAACCTTCCGCCAGGACTTCGTCCTGGCGGGTCCGAGCCGCTTCGCGACACGGACCGCCGCCACATTCCCCAAAGCAGGGAGTTTTCTCCCTCATCTGCTACCGTGTGTGCATGGCCAGAACGAAAACCCAACTCCCCGACGACGTGGCTCAGCCGTTGGCGCAGCTGAGCGCGCATGTTCAGCAGCAGCAGCAGCAGCTGGAGGCCGAGATCTACCGGCTCGCCGACATCGAGAACTACCCGGTGAACGCGATCGCCAGGACGGTGGGAGTCGACGAAGAGGTCATGAAGAAGCGGATGCCCCGTATCCGGCGCCGCTACGGGAACGTTCAGGATCAAGAAGCAGCTTGAAAAGGATCGAGCCTCGACCCTGCCAGGTCGAGGCTCGTAATGCCCACCTATCCGCTGCATCAAGCGAAGGAAAGCTGTATACCATGCTACCAGGACCTGGGCTTGATCGGGTGCCAAAAAGTGGCACCAGCGTGGCCTACACCACCACCAGGGCCCCGGGAGAGATCTTCATTCAGCTCGCCGTCCGTGCCGGCCGGGACACCAGGTTGAAACTGGCTTCCAAGGGGCTCCTGTTCGAGTTGTTGACCTACCACGACGGCGAGCTGCCTTCTGACGAGGACATCTATGCCGGGCACCGTGCCGCCCGGGAGGCCGAAGGTCTGAAGCCTGATGGCATCGAGCTGATCCGAGGGGCACTTGATGACCTGGATCACTTCGGGTACCTGGTACGTAAGACGATCCGGGACATCAACGGTCAGTGCCGTTCCGTGCGGGCGGTGACCGACTCCCCCGGTCATCACAAACTGAATCTGCTCGAGATCTTCCAGAAGGCAGATCAGATCATGAACAAGAGAGACCGGTTGACAGCGCTGCGCGAGCTGCTGGTGCAGCGGGAGTTTCCCCGAGGCGCGCACTGCCCGCCGGCGGATTCACGCGGCGCGGCTTCCGACCAAAGAGTAGTTTCCCTAGCTGCTGTTCGCGCGGCCCGTGCCGAACGGAAGGCAGTCTGATGCCACCGGTAGATTCCTACGACAACTTGCCCCCTAAATTCGACGGCCTGGGTTATGTCTACGTCCTGGAGTTTTCGACCAATGTAGTAAAGATCGGATCTACCTCCCGTCCTGCAACTCGGCTAAGAAGGCACTTGGAGGCCAGCCGTAGGTTAGGCGTTGATGTTTTGAACGCCTGGATCAGCCTTCCGCATGCGGGGTATGTGGAGACCGAGGACAAACTCGTCCGTACAGCTCGAGAGCTGGGCTACGATCGACAGGGTCACGAGTGGTTCCGCGGCCTACCTTTCGACTCGATCGTAAGGACGGCCGAAAATTTTGTGGACGGCATACCGGCTACGAATCTACCGGCTGAAGTGGAGCGTAGTCTTAGCACTTCGGCTCGAACAGTACTCGAGACTGCGTTAACCTTCCCGCCCGGGAAGGCGCCGTGCTGCCAGCAGCTTTACGAACACCAAAGGTCTTTGGCCAAAGCTAAGGGCATCAGCTATCTCGGGATAAATGCAGTGAAGCAAGCTCTTCGGGAGCTTCGAGAGCATGGCTACTACTCCGTGCAAAGGAGGGGCTTGGGAAGAGGCAGAGGTGGGATCAAGATATCCCGGACTTACACGGCTGATCCCGCCGTTAGCCTGGAGCAACACCGGCTTGGCCGAGCCGGATAGGGATTCGCGAAGGAGCAGATCGTGACCACTGTTGAGCTGATCACGGTGGCGATGCGCAACTGAGCGGGTGATGGTGGGAGCCGGCATCGGCAAGGGCCGGCTCCGCGCCACCGCCGCGCAGGGCGAGCGGAGAACGAGGAGCGTGATCATGGATATGCGGTGGTACGTCGAGTTCGTCGATGCGGCTGAGGGTGATCGGATTCAGGTCGACAACCTGACCCTGGGCAACGCCATCAGGTTCATGACCACATTGGCCGAGCAGGAGCCGGGCCGTGTGGCCATCTTCTGCACCCGCTGTCCCGCCAGCGACAACTCCCTTTGCCCGCATGATGTACCGCGGGTTCTCACTACGGAGATCGTCGATGTGCACATCCGCCCGTCGTCGCTGAATGTGCACTGAGCTGCCCTTCTGTCGTACCCACGTTGGACGATAGACGGTGGAAGCCGAACCCTTGTTCGGCTTCGCGCCGCCGCCGTGCAACGCACGCGGAGAGACAGGATGTGACCATGAGCGATCTGGATCAGCTCGCGACCGCGGCTCTGCCCGATGACGCCATCCATCGGCAGATCGTCGTCATGGCGCTGGTGGCCTGCCGGCGCTGGGCGATCCCGCATGTCACCGCGAGGCTGGATGTCCTGCTGTATCCCCGGGACCGTGGGCCGGTCGACCGGCAGCGGCCCTATCTGGTTCAGGAGCGCACAGTTGAGCAGGGTATCTGGAAGATCCTGTTGTGCCCGCTGGCGGACCTGCCGGCGGGTGTTCCGCAGTCGAGCCGCGACGATGTCCTGAAGGCGCAGATCGCCCGCAACGCACTGAAACTGCCCTTGCCCGCGGTGGATCATGTGATCCAGTGCGGCCTGTTCGGAGAGGTTCTTTACTGATGGACGATCGCCTGATCTTGTATGTCGGCAAACCGGACAGCCAGTTGCCGCTGCCGATGCACTACTTGCAGGTGCCCGGGCTGGCGGTTCGCACCGATTCATCCTTCCGCCAGGATCCCGTCTGTACCCGATGCAAGGATCCATGGTCGAACCATGACTGGCTGGTGTATCCGGAGGCCAGCGGCAGGCAGGTCATCGACTGTTCCATCAAGAGGCGGGAGCGATCCAGCTGATGGGAGCGAACCGCTGGAAGGTGCTGCCGCACCGGATCACCGAGGGCCGGCGCGCGGGCCAGTGCCGCGACTGCGGCAGGCAGGATGTCGCCTCGGCCCCGAACACCTGCCCCCGCTGCATGATCGAACGGTACGGCGACCGCGGGCACTTCACGATCGTTGACCCGGTGAGCGCCTACGAGGTGCAGGGCCGGGAACTGTGGCGTCAGGTGGCGCACGACCTGCGGGCCGGCCAGCTGCGCTCGGACCGGTTCTACATCTGGATCGGGCACGGGGACGGGGGCCCACTGGAGCGGCCGCTGGATGAGCTGCTGGACAACGAGCGGGAGTTCGGCAATGCCCGGGTGGCGCACGAGACCGCACTGGATCTGACCTGCCGGTATCCGCAGGTATGGGTCATCACCACGGTGGGCGGCTGGGATGTCACCAGCGGCCTCAAATGATCAAGGAGTAGGAATGCTGCACAGCGAGACGAGGGCGATCGGCGAGGCGCTGGAGGGCTCGGTCGCCGATCCCGACGATCAGGTACTGACCGGTGCGCAGGTGTACCTGACCGACGGCGGGCCGGCGCAGTTCGGCGAACTGACCCGGGTGCTACGCCAGCACCTGGATCTGCCGGAGCAGGTCGTCGCGGCCGCGATACGACGGCTGGTCGGCGCTGGCCGGCTGACCGAACTGGGGTATCTGGTGTCGCTGCCCGCCGGCAACAACACGCGAGACGACAAGGAGAACAGGTCATGATCGATGAAGAACCGGCTGATCGGCCGGCCGCCGACAACGAGAACAACGACATGCCGGTCTCGATCCTGTTCGATGAGGGCGCCCCGCTGCTCCACGGCGATGCCGAGGCGGCGGCACTCACCAAGCTGACCCTCACCGAGCTGATCCGCGCCGACCGCGACACGCGCGTCAACTGGCGGATCGACCCACGCGAGCACTGGCAGCATGGGGATCTGCGGGCCCTGGCAGACGCCGCCCGTGACGTCGTCCAGCGCACCAGCTCGCAGCCAGGGCTCGAGGAGCCGGGCCGGACCAGCGAGGACCTGCTGTGAGTACCCAGGAGCAGGACATCATGCGCCATGCCGCCCAGCTGATGCGCAGCCGGGCCAAGGCCGCCCGGGAGGTCGGCCCCGAGCGGTGGGTCGCCGATCAGAACGGGGCCGGCGGTCTGATCGTCGGCGCGTTCGCCCCTGGCGACGAGCGCGGCGGGGTCTCCACCTCCGTGGTCGCCAGCTTCCGGCATGCCGCCGACGCACTGCCGATGGCCAGCCACATCGCGGGCTTCGATCCGGTTGTCGGGCTGGCCGTGGCGGACTGGCTGGAGGCGACCGCGGGCTGGTGGGGTCAGGAAAGCACGTTTTCTCTGGGCCAGCTGGCCCTGCACGTCGCCCGCACCTTCCTTCGGGAGCAGGAACCCCGTGAGCAGCATGCGCACCGATGAGTTGACCGAGGCCCTGATCCGGGCGCACCAGGAAGAGGGGACGTTCCGGACGCTGGTGCGGGGCATCACCTCCGACGGCACCGTCTACGAGATCCACGCGCTCGACGTCGAACACCATGACGACGGCAGCTGCACCGTGTGGTTGCGGCTGGACGAAAGCTGATCGTCAAGCAGAGCTAGACAAACCGAGTTGGCCGGCCGTAGGCTGATGCCACCCCCTGGAAATCCGCCCGCCACAGAGCCTTACGCAGGCCGCTGGGCGGGCGGACCCCTCTTTCTCTGGGAAGAAGGTGATAACGATCATGTTCACCTGTGGTGAGCTGGACGCTTTTGTCGACAAACTGTGTGACATAACTGTCGACATGGACAACATGGAGCGAGCCCGGGAAGCCTCCCACCTTCTCCAGCAGGTCCAGCAGGTGCCGGTGCGGTTCCTGATGCAGATGCGCGCGGCCGCGGTCGCCGACCTGCATTACCTGGACGGCCAGCGGCTGCGGAAGATCGCCCCGCAGGTGGGGCATTCCTTCCAGGCGGTGTCGACCTGGCTGCGCGAGTACGGGCCCAGTCACTACCTGACCCTGGTCCAGCGCGACGGCACGATCCAGCCGGTCCTGTTCCAGGTGGCCGGCGAATTCACCAAGACCAAGGTCAGGCAGTACCGGGCCGCCGGTCACCGGATCGCGCCGGCCACCTGGAACCTGGTCGACCTGAACGCCCCGGACAGGGTCCGGACCGGTACCGACCTGGACGACATCTGGGAAAAACTCGGCGACTAGCCTCGCCGGGCAGCAACAACCCCATCGCCCATCGAGAACGGCAACCCCAACATGCCTGAGCGCTACCCGAAGCCGGCCATCGTCACGGCCGGCCTGTTCCGCGACCCACATGCCGTCGCCCCGATCGAGACGCCGGCCTGGTGGCCCAACGACAAGCACCTGGTGCTGACCTTCCGCGCCCTCGTTCTGCCTGCCGGCCAGCAGGAGGACACCGATGAGTAGCACCGAGCACTCGGACGAGGCGGACGCGCCGATGGAGATGCGCGAGCCAGGAAACCACACCGCGTGGATCGATCGCGATGGGGGCACCTGGGTGAGGGCGGACGAATACCCGATCGGCTCGCTCGGTATCCCGCGCTGGGGCCCATGGTGGCCACTGACCGACGGCCCAGGCTGGGAGCCAGGGGCCAGGGGCGGGATCGGAGAACCTCGCCCCTGGGATCAGGTCCTTGAACACAAGCCGTTCGTCCGGGCCGATCCTGAGCGCACCGCTCGTGCACTGGAGCGAGTCCGGCGCGAGGTGAACGGCTGATGAACCGCCACCTGGCCATGATCTACGCGCATACGCAGGCGGCCCGGCTGCTGGATCAGCATTCGGAGTCGGCGGCGGTCACCGGCCTGGCTGATCCTCCCGCCGACCGGGACAAGATCGCCCGGGCGCTGCGCGAACTCGCCGGCCGGCACCGGGCCGCGGCGATCCGGCTCATCGACGGTGGCCGCTGATGACGATCCGGCTCAGCTGCCCCGGCGCTCCCGGCCATCAGCGCGGGCCGAGCGACAACATCGTCCACGCGGACGGCTGCTGCGCCGCGTTCGCGCTGATGAGCCAGGAACGCCGGCGCCGGGTCGGGCGGCGCTGGCCTACCTCGCCGCCGACCATGCTGGCGATCGACGAACCCGCCGGTGACCCACTGACGATCGGCGAGCTGATCGAGGTGGTGCGGCTGCTGGAACTGGCCGCCGACGACCACCTGCCGGCCCCGGTGCCGCTGACCCCGACCGTGCATGTCCCGCACGACTTCCCGCAGGACCAGCTGGATGCCCTGCTGCAACTCGGTGAGGCCTACGGGCTCGATGCCACCTGCGTGCGCCTGCCGGCGCCGAACTGACCTCCTGGGCCCGCCGGCCCAGGGCAAGGAACGACCCAAAGGAGAAAGAAATGCCCGACCAGACCAAAGACATCCAGTTCGCGATCGAGATCGTTCTTGAGCGCGGCCCGGTGAACCTCGACGACCTGATGAGCGAGTTGCTCTCGTCGTATCCGGAGCTGAACGGCCAGCAGCAGTGGATCGGGGTGGCGATGTCCAAGCTCAAGCGGGACGGGAAGATCCACTACGTGGGCTGCGAGCAGGACCACTACCACGGTGGGTCCTGCCGGGTCGAGCGGGTCACGTCGTGACTGTCGCGATCCAGACCAGCCCCGACACCGGGGTTCTGTTCCCCGGTGTCGTGGTGGACCTGGTCGGCGACCGGCAGGACGAGCTGACCCTGATCGCCCGGGTGACCGCGGCGCTCGAGCGGGCCGGTCACTCGGACGGTGCCACCGCCTTCGCGGCGCTGGCCCGCTCCGGGATGCTGACCGAGCAGGACCTGCTCGACCTGATCCACGGCGTCGTCACCGCGATCTGACGGCAGGAGGAGACCGACATGGGAGACATCGTGGTCCTGTCCCCCAGGGCCAGCACCCCGGAGGACATCACCGAGCAGCTGGCCGGCTACCAGGAGCTGGTCCGGCAACGGCAGTGGACCCTGGCGAACGGCGGAGACCCCTACGCCGACAGCGACGAGCATCTGCTGGTGCTGGAAGAGGCGGAGGAGCTGCTGCGGCACCCGCAGATCGCCCATCAGGTGCAGATGCTCGCCCGGTATGGGGGGCGTATCAAGGTGAAGCTGCTGCTGCTGTCCCGCAAACCGGTCGGCCGATGGACCCTGGAGGACTTCGGCAGCACCGTCCTGTGGGCGATCGCCAGCGCCGAGGGCTCGAGTGTTGCGCTGGTCGACTACACCGGGCTGACCTTGGACGAGCTGATGAAGAGGACCAGGGAGTGATCCATGCCTCTGCCGCCGGCGGTGAGACCCGCTGCTGGCGGCAGAGGTGACGAAACACGAACGGCCCGGACCAAGCGGTCCGGGCCGTTCGTGTTCCCCCAGGGCTGCATCGCCCTTCCCCTCGCAGGACAACGACGATGACCTGGTGGCGTTACGTCTGCGGAAGCGAGAAACGGCCTCCGCCGGGCATCGGGCGAAGGCCGTTTCTCTGGGGTTGTTCCACTTGCCGCACGTGGCGGAAGTTTGATCCGGCCGAGGCAGAGGCGGCGCTGTCCATCCACCCCGACCGGAAGTTTGTGGTGTTGTCTGGCCCCCAGCTTGGCATGCCGGCCGACGGCCGCGCAAGAGTTTGCTAGCAAATAATGCTACGGTGATCGCGTCAGCCTGTAGTCAAGAACATCGCAACAACCCCGAGCTTTTGCGAGAAAGAGCAGGTCGGAGGCCCTGTTCGGATCCCGCCGCAAGTGGCACCATCGAAGTAGTGGTTTGCTAGAAAGCCAGAGCGAGCCGTCCCGTACCCCTGAAAGGCGCGCAGTCATGAACGAGGACCTGACCCTGACCCCGGTGATCACCACCGGCAACTGCAACGGCACGGCCTGCCCGACGGTTTACACGACCAGCCGCGGCACCCGCGTGATCCAGGGCGACACGGTTGCCCGCGAGGCCATCGCGGGGCTGCCGGCGCACGAGAGTGGCGTGGAGATCCCGCTGTCGTTCTACGACGCTATCGGGGAGGCCTGGGCGCGCGAGCACGACCTGCTTTCCTGATCAACCGGCCATGGGCTCTTCACGGAACCCAGAGCCCATGGCCGGTTGTCCTACAGCACCGCGGAACCAACAACCCTAATTCCCCGGGCTACAGGCGCTGACAAGTCCGCTCAGACCCGAGGAGAACGACCGGCATGGTGAGCAACACCCCCCACATCCAGGCGCAACTGCTGGCCCCCGGTGGCCTGTCCACGCTCCTGCGTGCGGCTCGAGGCACATTGCTCGCCAAGGACCTGGCCGAGCGCACGGGCTGGCAGATCAGCAAGATCAGCAAGATTGAGCACGGCAAGCAGCTGCCCACCGAGGAGGACCTGGATGCCTGGCGGCAGCACACCGGCGCTGACGATGCCGAGCTGGATCGCTGGAAGGCCCTGCTCGCCGAGGCGGATGCCGCGCGCAAGGACTACGCGACCCAGACTCGTGCCGGCAACCGGGCCTTGCAGCGCCGGTTCAACGACATCATCGCTGCGGCCAGCCGGATCCGGATCTACGAGCCGACGTTCGTGCCGCGCTTCCTCCAAACCACCGATTACACCCGGGCCGTGCTGGCCGAGTCGCAGCAGCGCCACGGCGGCGCGCGCGACATCGAGCAAGCTGTCGCCGAGCGCCGGCTCAGTTTGGCCGCGACAGACGACCCGGCCAAGCAGATCGAGATGGTGATCGCCGAGTCGGTGCTGGGTTGGCGATTCGCCACCTTGCCTCGGGATGCGCATCGCGCCCAGCTGGAGCACCTGCTGGGCCAGGTGGACGCACATCCGACCGTACGCATCGGCATCATCCCGCTGTTCCAGCCGATCGGCTGGCTTCCGCAGAACGGCTTCCAGCTGTTCGACGAGATCGGGTTCGCGGAGACCTGGCTCGGCGACCTCGAGTACATCCTGACCGACGACATCACCCGGCTCGGCCGGGTCATGGACCAGCTGTGGTCCTCCGCGCGGGAGGGCGACCAGGCGCGCGCGATCATCTCCGCCGCCATCGTCCGGCTGGATGCGGCTGAGGATTGAGAGGAGATCCGTCATGCGATGCGCCGTAACCGATGACCAGTTCGAGCAGGAGATCTTCAGCGCGAAGCGTTCCGCCTGGCGCTGGGAGCAGCAGCGCATCTACGACATCGGCTCCGAGCAGGACGACTTCCAGGCCTTCCTGGCTGGGCAGCCCCGACCGCCGTCGCCGGATCTTGCCGGCTACTACCGTCAGGTCCGCTCCATGACCCGGGCCGGCATCGCTATCGGCAGGGTCCGGATCGTCGACACCCCCTTGACGGACTATCAGCGCTGGCGCAACTGGATGGACCACTGGAACAGGGAGGCCGGCGAGGACATCCACTACCTGAGCCGGCCGCTGCTACGCCAGATGGGGCGACCACCGTTCCAGCCCGACGCGGACTGGTGGTTGGTCGACGGCGAGCGACTGCTGATCATGGAATACGCAGTCGATCTCTCCGGCCGGGCGATCAAGACCACGTTGCTGGTCGGCGAGCCCGAGGTCCGGCTTGCTCGCTTGTGGCGACTCGCGGTGGTCTCGTGGGCAGTCGAAGAGGAGCTTGCCCCACTGCCGGCGGCCGCATGATGGCGAAGCATCCCGCTCGGCAGGAACACGTGAGACGACCCTTGGCGGTCCCCTGACATCGGCCCCCTGGCGAGACGCCAGGGGCCGATTTTTGCTCTCGTCTCCGATCGCCGTCTCGCGTCTCGCCGCAGTCCGTCTACGAGACGGAAGAGACGAGTCGTCTCCGGCCGTCTCTCAAACCTGGATTAAACTGTGACTCAAAGTTGCTAGCAAAACGTCTCATGAGACGGTACGGTCGTCTCCATGAACAACGCCCCAGCTGAACTGCGAGACGCAGACGAGGACCCGACCCCCGTCTCGCCCGAGACGGCCGAGACGACCGAAGGGGACGGCCCGTCCCTGCTGGGACGCTGGGCGTCTCGAGTCAACGACTGGAGGCACGCCAAGGTCGTCTCCGCTGAGACGCGGGCCGCGCAGGCCCGTCTCGTGCAGCTGCGCAAGGAGCAGGAGCAGCGCGAGACGGAGACGCGAGCGGCGAAGGCTGCCGTCGCCCGTCGGAAAGCTGCGGGCCGTGGCCCGGACACCGGCCCCAGCGATGACGAGATCGCCCCGCTGCCGCAGTGGCTGCGCATCGCGGGGGTCTGGTTCAACCGCTCCTTCGGAGCATTGCCGCTGGTCGCGCCGCTGATCGTGTCGGCCGTGTTCACTGTCAAGTCCGGCACCAGCGAACCCCTGAGCCTGCCCTGGCCGGTGGCGGTGCTGCTTGCACTGGCCTTCGAGGGAGGGATCTGGAAGACCGCCACACTGTACGAGAAGGTCCGGATCGAGGGGGACTCGACGGTCGGGCACCGACTGCTGATCACCTTCCTTATCCTGCTCAACGCCACGTTCATCGTGTCGCACTCGCTGCTCGAACTGATCAAGGACGCCACCAGCGACACCGCGCACATCGGCCAGGTCGACGCAGAGATGATCGCCAAGTGGGCACCAGCCCTGATCGCTGGCTTGATGAGCACCATCGGAGTCTTCGTATGGAGCAAGCAGGCCGCCTACAAGCACCGGGTGCGCCTGCGCGAGAACGACCTGATCGATACTCGGGCCCCGAAGTTCTCGGTGTGGAGCTGGCTGCTGTGGCCGGGGGAGACCTGGTGCTCGCTACGCCATGCGGTTCGCTACCGGATCACCTCGCCGCTGCTGGCGGTCGACGACCGCCGGCTCTGGAAGATGTCCGGCAAGCCGACGGTGTGGCCGCTGGTCTCCGAGACGGAGACAGAGGTCGTCTCAGAGTCTCGCCCCGTACCTCCGATCGCCTCCGAGACGCCCGGACGGCTCAGCCGGCCGGCACCGTCTCAGGAGACGGCAAGGGCGGGCGCCGTCCCGACCGGACGTCTCATCGCTCCGTCTCAGGAGACGACCGGCGAGCCGTCTACTTTTTCTCCTCTCGTCTCCGGCGAGACGGGTGAGACGGGTGAGATCGACGAGATCGAGACGGTGGGACGTCTCCACCGAGACACCCAGATGTCCTATGCGGAGATCGCGTTGCGTCTCGGCATGAGCAAACCGAAGGCCCACCGTCTCGGCCAGAGGTACTACGAGCGTCTCCGTCTCCGTCTCGAGACGGCCGGAGACGACGAGACGAAGGTCGCCAACTGATCACCCCGGCGTCCTTCCTGGAGGCCGGGAGCAAGGCGCAACAACCCCACCCAAGCAACAACCCCACGGAAGTGACAACTCCATGAAACTGATCCGCATGCTGGCTCGGCTGCGGCGCGCCGTCTACGGCAACGTCGGAATGGGCGTTCTCGTCGTGGCCGCCGGCCTGATCCAGTTCAACCAGCTGCTGATGGGCGCCGGGATCGCCTGGATCATCGTTTCGACCTTCGTCCTGGTGCTGACCTTCACGGTCGACCGGGGGCTGGCCGAGATGGTCGTCCTGGGCGAGATCGCCCCCGCACAGCGGCCCGGACTACCTGATGTGCGCGCACATGCGGCGCACATCCCCGACCTCGCAAAGGTCACTTGACCTGCGAAAACTTGAGAGGAACGTCGGATGGCCAGGGTGTTCTACGACGCCGAGAAGTTCCGCCCCATCCCGCACCGTGCCCGGCTGCACAAGCCGGGCGAGGAGCGCCTGTGGCGCGATCAGGGCTGGTGGCCGGTCGGTCTGGACTGGCGCCCGGGGGCGCCGACGTTCCTGTCAAATCTGACCTTGACGTTGCTGTATCGCCGGCTGCATCAGGTGTTTGACCTGCGCAAGCAGGTGGACCCGGACAGTTTCCAGCTGATGGTGGTGCCGGTGGACGAGGAGGGCCGGGAATTGTCCGATTTCGCCTTCTTCTTCGTTCCGACGGCACCGATCGACGATGTTGATGACCGCGAGGAGTTTCAGAGATGGATGTCGGCCGCTTGACCAGCATCGACAGGCCTGTCGCCCGGTCTCGCCGGACCCGGGTCAGGTGCAACCGGCGGGAGGACTATCTGCGCCGGATCGCGGCAGCGCAGGGGCATCCCCGGCTGCAGGTCGCGCATGCGGCGGATGCGGTCCGGGCGGCGAGCAAGGACCTGTCCGGCGAGCAGGCCGGGCAGGTGGTCACGGCGCTGCTGGCCCTGGCCGGGTTCGTGGAAGATCCGGAAATGACCGCGGTGGCGGCCCGGCTGCTGGAGCTGGCCGGCCGCCACCCGGCGGCGGCATCCCTGCTGGAGCTGGCCGGCCGCCGCCCGGCGGCGGCATGAGCAGAGAGGTAGGACGATGACGATCAGTGACTTCGAGCCCGATGTGCGTGTGCGCACGCGCACTCACACCGGGCCGGCAGGGCCGGATTCGGGGGTGAAATCCGCGCGCGCGCGTGCGATACCAGCCGACCCCCCATGTGCGCAAGAGGAACCGCCGGGGCGCGCCCTGGAAATCTCCGACTACTCTGAGTTGACCTCGGAGGGTTCGGGTCGCGGCCAGCACCTGGCCGAGGTGGGCCTGGCTCTGACCGAGAACTTCCTGACCACGACCGCGCCGGTCACGGTCGGCGCGGCCTGGCGGGGGATCCCCGGTGATCCAGGAGAGGATCGCGGCCGCGGTCTGGTCCGGGTGCTGTTGTGGCTGTGTGGCCTGGCCCGGGCGTTGATCATCACGGCCTTGTATGCGCCGGCGCTGGCGGTCCGGACCCGCCGGCAGACCGGCGGGACGATGGTGTTGCTCGCGGTCCTGGCCGCGACCTATCTGCTGTGCCGCGCGCTGCTGCCGTAGCGCGTTCGAGAGACCTAAAGGAAAGCGAGCTGTCTCGATCATGTGGAATCTGGTTTCACCGGTGACGATCACGTCACTGATCCTCGGCATGGTCTTCATGGCCGCCGCGAAAGCATTCGAGGGCCCGATCAAGGGCGGCAGGCATGGTTCGGCGTCGCGCTGGTTCGCGTTCGGCCTCAGCGTGCTGGCCGGTCTGCTGCTGGCCGTGTTCCTGATCCCGCTGATGCGCAAGATCGGCAGCCTGGGCGGTCTCGGTGTCGTGCCGGCCGCGATCGGCACCGTGCTCGCGGTGCTGATGGGCTGGCAGGCCGTCTACCTGATCATCGCGGCGATCCGGGACCTGATGGACAAGACCCCCGACGAGGAGGCCCGCAAGGCCGCGCGCTGGGTGCCGACGTTCTTCCCGGTGGGAGCCTCGGCGATCGCCACCCTGGTGACGCATCCGCGGGCCGACGGGTTCGGGCTGGGGGTCAACGTGCTGACTGCGGCGATCGTCTCGTCGATCACCATGATCTTCACCTTCAAGATCTTCAAGGCGGTCGATGCCGGCCGGCAGGGCCGTTCCGGCTGGAAGTGGTTCGCCGCGGGTGTCGCGTTCCTGGCCGGGTTCATCCATGTCGCACTGGTCAGCTACGTCGACGGCATGCTCGCCGATGTTCTGCCGGGGCCCTGGATGATCGCGATTCGGACCAGCGGCGGCACCCTCGGCCTGGTCCTGCTGATCTGCGGGCTGGTCGACTACTTCAGGGACCACATCCCGGATGCCTATGTGCGCCGGGCCGGGGTCTTCGGGGTGCCGCTGATGGTGCTGTATTTCTCGCTGGCCGTCGCGGCGATCAGTGAGAACGCCAACTCCACCATCCAGCTGCTGTCCTCCGGGAGGTTCTGATGCCCCCGGAGCACGTGACGCCGGGCCGGCTGACCGCGGCCCGGGCCGTCTTCATCGCCGCCGTCGGCCTGGCGCTGGGGTGGGCGGGAGTAGTGGTCGCTGCCATCGCGGTAGCGGCGGAGCGGGCGAAGAACGGCGACGACGTCATCAATGCCTCCACCGGCTCGGGCGGCTGGTGGGATCAGTGGTGGGCCGGTGTCACGCAGCGCCGCGCCGAACGGGAGCAGGCCCATCGCGATTGGCTCAAGCGCGATCGCGACCGGCAGCAGCAGTTGCGCGAAGACCGGCAGCGGTGGCTTGCCGCCGGCGGCGCCGCGCAGGACGAGCCGAGGAAGCCCGGCTATGCGGTGCGGCTGGGCCGGGGCGCCCGGCGCAACACGATCCGGGCGCGGCTGGCCGGGGCGGCGCTTCGGCGGCAGCTGGCCCGGATCGGCAGGGACTTCAAGGATGGCTGGCAGGCGGCCGCGCCGAACGCGCAGTACGGGTTCAAGGCGGCTGCCCGCAGCCGGCCGGATCAGCCGGCGCCGGGCGGCCGGACCCGTCCGGATCAGCCGGGGGATCAGCCGGAGGAAGTCATCGATGCGGAGATCATCGATTTCGAGCCGGGACCTGGACCGGCCCCGGAACCGCCACCGACCACCGAGCCGGCGCCCGAGCCGGCGCCCGAGCCGGCGGAGCAGTCCTCCGCCGAGCCGCAGGACTTGCCGGACGAGCCGATCGACTCGTCCGGCGAGACCGGACCCACGGCTGTGGATCCGGTCGAGGAACCAACAGGAACAGGAGATCGCGAGATGGCACTTCCGAAGACCGCAGATCAGGTCAAGGCCAACTCCAATCCGCAGGCCGTCGACGGCGATGACCACCTGGACCGGATCACCTCCGGCCTGAGCCAGATGGGTAGCACCTTGGCCCAGGCCGACGAGAAGACCGATTCCCTGATGGCCGCCGCCCGGAGGTTGCGGGCCGAGGCCGAGGCCACGCTCGAGCGGGCCGGCGACAAGGCCACCACCGCCACCAGGCAGGCCTGTGACGAGGCCATGCTGCTGGCCCAGCAGATCGAAGAGCTGGTCGACAAGGTCGGCTCCACCTCGGCGGCCTGCGCGGAGAGCGTGCGCGCCGCTGACCGTGGCCTCGACCCGGCCCGGCAGTCGCGCGACAACCTGCATCAGGCCGGCGCGACCGGCGAGCTGCTGGCCACCGCGACGGACGGCTGATCTGGTCCGCCAGGCCCTGTCCTGCTCATGGTGCGGGCTGCTGTGAGCGGGGCGGAGTCTGTCGGAAAGACCGGCGACCCCCTCTTTTCGTCTCCAAATCGTCTGGAAAAGGACAAACCCCTCATGGCTGCCACGACCAGCGCACCGACCAGGAAGAGGCTGCGGGCGCCCCAGTTGCCCACCGGGTTCCACATGTCCAGCGTCTGGCTGGATCCCCAGGATCGTCGGGTCGAGGGCCTGGAAGACGTCCCGGTCAACTCACGCACCCTGCGCCCCGCGGGTGTGCCATGGCTGTGCCCGCAGCCGGATTGCGAGGAAGGCGAATGGGTCATCGACAAGGGTGACTCCTCCGCCGGACCGAAGCGGTCCTTCTGCTCGAGGCACGGCAGCGCGCTGGTGGCCCAGCCCATCGATGCCTCCGACCCGAACGCGGTCGCCACGGCACGTCAGCGGTTCGCGCAGCGGGTGGCCGGCGTCGTGCAGCGCCATCGCGAGAGGATGGTCGAGGCGGCCACGGACCGTCTGCTGCGGGCGCAGGAGGCGGTCCTCGCGGCCGGCAAGCGCACTGCCACCGACTATGCCAGCTATGCCCCGAGCCTGGGCGCCGCCGCGACCCTGGTGGTCACCGGCGTGACGGCGGTGGAGGCCGGCGATCCGCTGCAGGTGGCCGCGGTAGCCACCACCTTCGCGGTGGCCGGCACGGTCATCGCCTATGTGGCGGCCTACTGGTATTCCCGCGAAAGGGCCGGTCAGCGCGGGATCCGGCCCGCTGGGGCGAGGTTGGCCGGCGCGCGGTCGCAGGCGCGGATGGTCGCCGCCGCATCCGGCGCGGCGGGGCTGTGGACGGCTGCCGATGCGGGCGTCCGGGCAGCCGGCTATGGCCAGGGCACCGTGCTGGGCACCCTGATGCTGGGTACCGCGGTGCTGCTGTGCTGGCTGATCGGCCGCGGCCACTGGGAGAAGCTGTCCGTCGAGCGCCTGCTGCGCCGCCAGCTCGCCCAGGAGCAGGCCACCCTGCAGGTGCAGGTCGCCGAGCAGGAGGTGCAGGCCGCCGAGGCGGCCGTCGCCGCCCCTGCCGCCCCCGCGGAGTCGGTGTTCGATGAGGATGATCCGCTGCAGGTGGGTGCCTGGATGGCCCGCCGATGGGCTGAGATCTCCGATCACCCGGATGTGCCCACCCGGTTCTCGGTGATGCGCCGCACGAAGATCCTCCCCGAGTTGACCCGGGCCGTGCAGGCGCCACAGGTCGGCGGCGGTCAGCGGCGGATCGGCTGGGAGTTCGTCATCCAGGGCGAGCCGGGTGTGCTGGTCCCGCCGCCGGGCCTGCCGTCACCGGTCATCCATGCCCGGGTGTGGCTGGCGGCGATGCTGGGCCGTGACCCGATGAGCGTCGCCATGGTGGAGCGCCCCGACAACGACATCAACCGGGCAGTGCTGCTGATCACCGATGGCGCGCCGCTGGGCGAGCCGGTGCCGTATCTGGGCCGGCACGGCATCCAGGTGCTGTCCAACGGCACGATCCTGGGCCATGACGGGCGCGACATCAAGGGCCGCGACACGTTCATGCCGCTCTACATCCCGGGACAGACCTTCGGCGGGGCAGTGCTCGGAAAGTCGGGTGGTGGGAAGTCTCAAGCCCGCCGGGTGCGCATCCTCAACAACCTGTATGCCGGGATTTTCACGACCCTGTATGACCCGAAGAACTTCGTCGACTACTCGGAGTTCGCCGGGATCATCCCGATGGGCTGCACCAAGGAGCACCGGGATGTGATCCTGCGCAGCCTGTGGGCCGAGATGATCCGGCGCCAGCAGATGCTCTCGCAGCTGGTCGGCCGGGACCGGCATGGCCGGACCAGGCCGGTGGAGGGGGCCTGGCGGATCGGCCGGGACGGCCCGCCGATCCTGTCGATCTGGGACGAGTTCCATCTGGAAAGCCGCGATGCCGACTATGTCGCGCGGCTGACCACGCTGTGCCGGTTGCAGCGGGCCACCGCCTCGGGGGTGGAGGTCGCCACCCAGGGTGGCGGCCTGGCCGATCTGGGCGACAGCGTGCTGCGGATGCTGCTCAACCAGACCGGACTCGAGGTCTACAAGATGAGCAAGCAGCAGGCGGCCCTGGGCGGCTATGTCGGGTCGTTCGACCCGAACCACTTGCCGTCGGTGCCGGGCATGGTGCTCAAGGTGTACGGCGAAGGCGGCGAGCCGATCCCGCAGCGGTCCGCGTTCGTCACCCGCGACGATGTCGACGGCAGCCTCTACGACCACCTGTATGCCCCCGACGGCAGCCAGATCCTGTTCGCGCCGGTGCTGCCGGCCGAGACAATCGCCGTGTTCCAGCGGGAGGGCCTGATCGATCTGCTGCGTCTCGGCCAGGGTCCGGGTGGCCTGGCCCGGCTGCAGGCCGAGGACGGTGACACCACCGTCCCGCCGCCGGGCGCCATCGGCGGGGCCGAACCAGCGACATCAGGCGGCAAGATGATCGAGGGCCGGCAGATGGTGCTGGCCATCCTGGCCAGTGGCCCGATCCGGACCTTCGGGGAAATCGCGGCGCATCCGATGTGGCTGCAGGACCCGAACCGGGCCGACCTGCCGTCGTCGCAGACGATTCACCGTCCCCTGAAGGACCTGGAACGGGAGGGGCTGGTGATCAACCCGGGCCGCCCCGATGTCTGGCGTGAGCTGACCGCGAAGGGCCAGCCGGCGGCGGCCAAGGCGCTGATGGCCTTCGAACTGGCCGTCGGCAGGTCCCGGCCGCCGGCCGGCAACGCCGGCGCGGATCCGAACAGCCAGGCAGAGATGGAGCGTGAGCTGCTGGAGGAGTCCGAGGAGCGCAAGGTGATCCGCGAGCAGGTAGCCGCGGCCACCGAATAGGACGACAGTTGATGGCCTGGATCGCCGTCGCATCGCAAGTCCCGCCACTGCGGGCCTGACCGACCCGAAAGGAAAATTGCCGCATGGACATCCACACCTACTTCAACCTGACATACGCAAACGCTCTGATCCTGGACCGCCGGCATGTCACCGGCGAGCTGGCCGAGATGATCGGCCAGCTGGAGCGGGCGTTCCGGCATGTCCCCCGCGGTCACGAGTATGTTCTCCTCGCCGGCGAGGAATGGCTGTACGACGACCTCGGGCCGCAGGAGATGGCTCTGCTGGACATCGTCACGAACGTCGAGACCGTCCACGAGGGCTGCGAGCACGACGACGAGGACGACGAGTACGAGTGCGAGCGGGAGAACCTGCGGTGGTATGACTGGCGTGGCGACGAGCATGACCGCCACGAGCGCCTGACGGTGCCCTCCGAAACCCTCGAGCAGGCCCGGGCCGCCCAGCGGCTGGTGCTGCACCGGGCGCTGCTGCAATCCATGCCCGAGTCGTGGCAGGAGCGGTTCGTGGAGCTGCACGACGAGCTGGTCGACGAGCTGGACGACGACGGCATCGACTCCTACGAGATCCGGGTGTTTGATGCGGCCGGCCGGCGAGTCGAGGACCCGGTGCCGCACTACCGCCGGGGGCGCACCTACATCGAGCCGCTGGCCGAAGCCTTCGCATGAGGCTCGAGCTGGTGTATCGCCGGCTGGCCGGCCGGGTGGCCGGCCAGCCGGGCTGGGCGCAGGATCCGTTGCTGGCGCACCAGCTGTGCCATGCGGCTACCGGGGTGCGGATCATGGTCTTCCGGACCGAGATCTCGGTGGTGTTCACCAACCCGGACGGCGGGGCGGCTGATCTGGCGGTCAGCGCGAGCACCCGGTTTTTCCCGGAGGCTGCGATCGTGGCGGCGGCCGAGGTGGCCAGGGCGCTGGTGCTGGCCCGGACATCCAAGCCGGCCGGCACCAGCCCGTGATCTTCGCGCGGCGCCCGGTGCCGCCGCCGGTGCAGCGGTACCGGGCCTGCGACGACCCGCAGCTGATCTGCCGGGGGATCGTGTATGCGATCCCGGTCTGGGAGATCCATCCGACAACCGGGATGATCATCCTGTATGCGGCGGACCCGGCCACCGGCCGGCTGATTCTCGACGCGGCCGGCCGGCCGGTCCCCGTCGGGCAGGTCCCGGCGGCTGCCTGGGCGCGGCCGGAGGCCCGGCCCAGGATCGTCGCCGACTACGTCGGGCAGACCATCCGTGAGCTGATCGAGCGGGCCGGTGAGCATGCCGACGACAAATGCTGGGCGGATGTGATCGCGGGACCGGCGGTGATCCTGGCCGAGGGCCGCTGGGACAAGCTGACCCGTGACCGCACCGAGATCACCGCGATTCACCGAGTGGCGCCACGGTTCAACCACAGGAACAACGAACGCAACCCGCGCCGGATTCCGCTCGGCCAGCAGGTGCGGCTGCGGCATGCCCGCGACGACGCGCTGCGCCGGGCGCGGTGGCTGCCGCTCGACCAACGGACCGCGGCGGCGCTGGCCGGCGCGCAGCTGGCGGTGGCCGGGGGCAGGCTGGCCGGCCGGGAACCACGGCATCCGCTGACCACCGCCTGGCGGGCGGTGCGCCGG
>JACCDR011437170.1_pt1 | contig 23511 bp, 25 predicted proteins | sample 7446431 | NCBI WGS metagenome assembly JACCDR01 (sample SAMN15323443, study PRJNA562643) | freshwater metagenome | isolation source: river surface water | place: USA:Blue River Watershed | collected 2017-08-17 | reverse complement strand
GTTTAATCAATGCTCACAAGAATATGGTTTACGCAGCTTTTTATGATCAGAAGAATGAATTGTTCCCGCCTTCAGTAATTAAATTAGAAGATCTTCCAAAAATTCCTGACCTAAGACAAGCCCTTGGTCTGGGAGATGCCTTCGCATTTTATGGCCCACGTATCGAGACGCATTTATCTGAAGTCGCTTCTAGAGATTCTGAACACGAAGATTTTCCTGACGCTGCGACTTTGTGTGATCTTGCTCTGGAAGCTGTAAAACAAGGCAAGACTATTGAATGGAATTTGTTTAAACCCCTTTATATTCGCGACTCTGAAGCCGAAGAAGTTCTGAAGGGAAAGAATTCAGATGTCAGCAAAAGTTTGGGTAATAGCAGCAGGTAAGGGTGGAGTCGGAAAAACATTCACGGCTTCAAGTATTGGAATTACTCTTTCTAAACTCAATTACAAGGTGCTGATAGTTGATTTCGATATCTCTGGTGCAAACTTACATACGAATTTTGGGCTCGCTCTCGCAGACAAAAATCTTCTGAATTACTTCGAATCCCAAGAAAGTATCGAGGCTATCACTCAGACAACCCAAGTTCCCCGTCTTTCTATTATTCAAGGATTTTGGGATTCATGGAGCTCTCCTCAAATTACGACTGACCAAGCGAAACAATTGATTAACGACTGTAAGAACACTTCTTATGACTATGTTATTTTTGATATGGGTCCGGGAGCTAGTCCTGTCCATTTGGAGCTTTTCTATCAAGCTGACGAAAAAATTCTTATTTCCAGCGCTGAGCCCACTTCGATTGAGAAGAACTATCGCTTTATTGAAGCCTTTATTTGTCACTCTTTGAAAGAGGACATGAACAAGGATCAGCATTTGAATCTGATGAAATGCTTATCTGAGTATCGCAAAACTCATAAGACGGGTTGTTTCTCTTTCCGCGAATATCTCAAAAAAGCCACTGGACAAGAATTCAATATGTTTGAACAGTTGGAGAAGACACCTGTTCGTTTGATCGTAAATTCTTGCAGAAGCCGTCTAGACGAAGATCTTGGTTACTCGATGAAAAGTGTTTGTAACAAGTATTTTGATTTCAACATCGACTATGTTGGCTGGATTGATTTCGACAATGCTGTGTGGCAATCAGTGCGTGGGCGCGAGCCTGTTCTAATCGAAAAACCATTCACTCCTCTTGCGGGACAATTTCTTTCTATCTGCAAGCAACTGACGAATCCAAATTTCAGTGCCAATTACTATCGAGCTATCGTATAATTTTTGAAGATTTTCTCTTCAGGATAAACGATGGAAGCAGACAGATATAATTATTACGACATTCTAGAAATCAGTCAGCATTCGCCTCAACATGAGGTCACAAGCGCTTATGAAAGAGCGAAATCGACCTATTCTGGTGAAAATCCCGCGATCTATACGATTTTTTCTGACGAAGAAGCACGCAACCTTTTGAAACTTGTTGAAGAAGCTTATGCTGTTTTAGGGAATAAAACTCTTCGTGCACTTTACGATGAGAAACTGGGTCAGCATGGAATCAGAAGAGAAGATCTTTCCTTTGAATCTCTGAAAACAGAGAGCCGAGCTCAATTTCCTGCTCCCAAAAAAGCGATGACCGAAAAAATCGAGTATTCTGTGAATGCTGATCTAGAAAAGCAGTTTTCAGGTGAGACGAACTGCGACGGGGCTTTCTTAAAGAAAGTTCGCGAATATAAGCAAATTCCGTTAGAGAGAATGAGCGAAATCACAAAAATCAGCGCTTACTACATTAGCTCAGTTGAAAAAATGGAAGCCAAAAGTCTTCCCGCGACTGTTTTTGTTCGCGGCTATGTTAGCCAAATCTGCAAAGTTCTTAATCTGGATGAAAAAAGAGTTTGTGACTCTTACATGAAACTTTTCAAAGAAAAAAATTGAAATCATCAGCAGATATAAAAAAAGTCATCGTTTCTGATAATGATGCCGGACTTCGGCTCGATAAATTTCTAGGCCAAATTGATTTTATCGGATCTCGTTCTCGCGCCGAGTATCTTATTGATCACAAATTTGTTTTCATCAACGGCTCTCAAGAAAGAAGCTCTTACAAAGTCAAATCAGGTCAAGAAGTCGAAATTCATATTCCTGAAGAATCGAAAGAGGAATTAGCCGCATTCGACTATAAATTAGATATTCTTTTTGAAGATCAGGACATTATCGTCGTCAATAAACCCGCTGGTCTTGTTGTTCACCCAGCAGCAGGACATCAAACGGATACTTTGGTGAATGCACTTGTCGCTCATACCGATGATCTGGCAATGAAGTTTGGCGAAGACCGACCGGGGATTATCCATCGTTTAGATAAAGATACCAGCGGTGTTCTTGTCGTTGCTAAAAACGATGCTGCTCAAGAAAAAATTGCTCTTCAGTTCAGAGAAAGAACAGCCCACAGAATTTACTATGCCATTTGTTTGGGAATTCCACCGAAACTTGACGGAATCATTCAAAGCTTTTTATCTAGACACCCCGTCGACCGAAAACGGATGGCTAGTGTTCGTGGTCGCGACGGACAGATCAATCGCGATAAAAACAATCCTCCTGAAATTGGAAAATGGGCCGTGACTCATTACAAAGTCCTTGAGAGAAGCTCGGTGGGTATATCCTACTTGCAATTGAAACTAGAAACCGGAAGAACCCATCAAATTCGCGTTCACCTGTCGGAGATGGGTTGGCCTCTCCTGGCTGATCCCACTTACACAGCTAATAATCGATTGAAATCTATTCATGGACAAAAGAACCAAGAGATCTTATCCAAGGCCAAGCGCTGCGCTCTGCATGCTGCCGAGCTGGGATTTATTCATCCACGCACGGGAAAGGATCTTTTCTTCAAAGTGGATTGGCCCGATTACGAAGAAATTCGTGAACAATTTTTTAAGGGCTCTCAGAAATGATCTTTTTTGAAGACAAGGACATTGTTGTCTACTTCGGCAAGAAAGATTCGCAGATTCAACATCTCCAACAAACTTTTCCACAATTTAATTTTAAAAGAATCAAACAAGTCCACGGGGATAAAATCGTTCACACTTCACCCCATTCGGTGGATTTTTCAAAAGAAGCCGATGCTCATTACACCGGAGAAAAGAAGCTCGCTCTCGCTATTTCAACGGCTGATTGTATTCCCGTGATGATCTACAGTCCTGAGCCTCGATGGATTGCTTCTATTCATGCCGGTTGGCGCGGAGTCTTGAATCAAATCACTCCGAAGACTGTGAATGCTTTTATAAAACTAGGATGCAAACCCGATAAATTGCATATTTTCATAGGCCCTCATATTGGCTTTCAAAGTTTTGAGGTGGAAGATTCTATCCGTGATCAACTATTAAGGACGATCAACAAACCTGAAGCTTCATTCTCGAAAACAAGCCGTGAAGGTCGCAGTCTGGTCTCCTTATTTTCTATTCTTAAGAATCAGCTGCAAGAGGTCGGTGTACATGAATCCCAGATTCATTTCCTTGACGCTGATACATTCACAAATTTGGATTATCATTCTTATCGCCGCGACAAAGAAAGCTCAGGAAGACAACTGAGTTTTATTGTTTTGAAGTGACCTTGCAACTGCTTGCTCAACCCTAGGCACTCCTTAGAATTTTCATTTCTTCGTGCACAGAATCTAGTAAAAGCCCTTCCTGCAATCAGGACTCTGGACTAGTTAAGCCCTAAAAGAATTACCTATCAGAATCAAAGTGAGAAGAATATTAAGCAATAAAGCATAAAGCTCTAATCGCTCTTTAGTCCTCTTGCTGAAAATCCGATAAAGTTTATGTCTCAGAGACATAAAGCCTCCTTGGTTAGAAGGAGGAGAATCTTTCAAAAGCGGCTGCAAGGTCGCTTTTGTTTTTTGCAAGAATGAGATCAAACCCAGCGGTATTTAGATTCTCGTTTACTTCCTTTCTTCGGAACCTAGCTCAGTTTTATTGTTTCCAAATGAGAAACACTTAAATCTTCTTATCTCGCCTAGGCTTACATTTTCGCATTCTTCAAATGATAGAATGATGGCATGCAAAGAATTATAAGCTTATCTATTTTTATTCTGTTTCTATCAACTGCGTGCACAAGCTTGACTGAACAAGGGCGAGAAGCTCTGAGCAATGGCGAATACGACAAAGCTCTTTATCTCTATCAAAAGGCGGTTCGCAGTGAAGATTCTCCAGAATCCATTGAGGGCCTCAAAAAAGCTCAGCAAGCTTGGATCGGACAGAAATTAATTGATGTTCGGCTTTTTCGGTTAGGAAATAATATTGGAGCTAGTGAAGAACTTCTTTTGAAGTTAATCAATAACGAAAATGAATGGCAGGTTTTTCCAACAGGCGCCGCCTTCAATACCCAGAGCGAGGAAATTCATCTCTTCTCTCAGAGAATTCACAAAAAAATTAATCAAGAACTTGAAAGATCTAATCCAATGCTGGCCCAACTACTTTTTAAGAAAAATGCCGTCATCCTGGAGAAGGCCTTATCGGACAATCTTTCTAATTTAGAAAACAAGATATATGACAGTGGTAAAAAGTTCTGTCTCGCTCAAGAAAATTCCCTTAAGCCAGATGAATATTTTAGTTTTCTCTGGCTAAAGCAAACCTGTGGTATTTGGAAAATTTCTTTGAAAGAGAAAGTCTTACAGAGTTCAGTGAGGTTCTTCGGTAATATCAAAATCAATTCCAAAGTTTCTGGATCTACAAATTCTGTCAGTGAATTGATTCAAGAGAGCATTGAAGCAGCTTTTGTAGAATCTAAATGGTTCGATCCTCAAGGAAAAGCCGTTTTAAAACTAGATGTGAATGGAAAATTAAAAAGTGATCAGTCTGAAAAGGCGGTTTATCGAATTAAAGACTACACGGTGAAAATTCCTTACGAAGAAGTTTATACGAGAATCAAAGAGACAAATAAAGATGATCTTTCTAGCTTTATAGATCTCGTATCAGCAATATCAGGAAATCCCGTGGATGAAAGAATCACAGATAATGGAAATGGCACCGAGACTGTTCGCCGAACAAAGTATCGGAGCGAAGAAAGATATCATTATTACAAAGCCGTTGAAATGTGGGCCTATAAGACCTTTGAAGGAAGCCTCACGGCTTTTTTAGGGAATCAAGAATTCTCGACGGAACTGAGCGGAATACATGAATTCAAAGAAGATCGTCACAATGAGAATTTTCCCGACATAGGTCTTCTACCTAATTCGCCCACTTTCATTAGTGATGAACAGTGGATTAAGTCGATCAGTCCTTATTGGATCCAAGAATTGACAACTGAACTGCAGTCACATTGGGTGAATGCCTTTTGCGGAGATTTCGAGAAGAAGAATAAACTCAGTCAAAGGGAACAAGCCCATCGCTGTGCTTTTCAAATCACTTATTCTCCGCCAGAGACATTAGTGCAGTTTTATTTAAAAAATTGGCAGATTTCTTTTGCTGATTGGAAAATGCTGACAGAGTCTCGATAGATTATTTTAAAAATGGTGGCTTGGGACGGAATTGAACCGCCGACACAAGGATTTTCAGTCCTCTGCTCTACCGACTGAGCTACCAAGCCACTGGGAATAGACCCTGATTTCCTAAAAAGGAATCTTTTGATACCTAGCAATTAGCGCCAGGTCAAATTAATCACGCTTTTTCAAAGGCGTTTTTTAAGTCCGCAATAAGGTCCTCGAGATCTTCAACTCCGACACTGAGACGGATCAAAGAATCATCAATTCCGAGAGCCTTTCGGTTCTCTGCGGGGACGCTAGCATGCGTCATGATCGCGGGATGCTCGATCAAGGACTCTACTCCGCCTAAACTTTCAGCAAGGGCAAAAACATTCACGTTTTCTAAGAATTTTCGAGCCGAATCCATTCCTCCTTTAATAAAAAAGGTGATCATTCCGCCCATACCGGTCATCTGCTCCTTAGCCAAAGCATGCTGAGGGTGAGAGGCTAAACCGGGATAGACGACCTTTTCGACTTTGGGATGAGCTTCTAAAAATTTAGCGATAGCCATGGCATTGGCCTCGTGAGCTTTCATTCTCAGCGGAAGAGTTTTCAAGCTTCGCAAACACAAGAAAGCATCAAAAGCCGCCTGAATTCCACCCATGGAATTAGTCAAAAACTGCAGTTTTTCTGCCAAATCGGCACGGTTCGTAACTGCCGCACCACCAACCACGTCGGAATGTCCTCCGATATATTTCGTTACTGAATGGACAACGATATCTGCACCTAAAAGCAAAGGTCTCTGAAAATAAGGACTCATAAAAGTATTATCAACAGCGACCAAAATTCCATGTTTCTTCGCTTCAGTCGCAATTTTTTTAATGTCGACCAACTTTAAAGTTGGATTCGTCGGAGTCTCAAGCCAAACCATTCTTGTATTTGGTTTAATCGCCTTGGCAAAATTGTCAGGATTGGTGAGATCGACATATGAAAAATCGGTTCCGTGATGCTTCAAAATTCTTTCGAATAAACGAAAGGTTCCGCCGTACATATCATCGCCGGCAATCACATGATCACCAGCTTGAAGAAGATGAAGGACTGTCGTCGTCGCCGCACAACCTGAAGCAAAAGCAAAACCGTGGCTTCCGCCCTCAAGACTGGCTAGGCAATTCTCAAAAGCACGACGAGTTGGATTATGAGTCCGGCTATATTCCCAGCCTTTGTGAACTCCGGGAGATTCTTGAACATAAGTCGATGTCAAATAAACAGGTGTCATGATCGCACCTGTTGATGGATCTGGCGACTGTCCTGCGTGTATAGCTCTGGTTGAAAAGCCTAAATCTGATTTAAAATTTTTCATAAAAATCCACTTTCTGTCATCCATTGCTGGTTGAACACTTTGCTCAAGTAAGCTCTTCCGTTATCTGGAAATAAAACAACAATTTGAGAAGGCTTTTCTAATTTTTTCGAATATTCGATCGCAGAACACAAAATCATGGCTGAAGACGGACCCACGCAGAGACCTTCTTCTGCAATAATTCTTCTCGTCATCAAAAAGGCATCTTTATCCGGAGTCTGTACCACAGCATCCATCACGTCAAAGTGCACGTTATCCGGAAGCATGTCTTCGCCCATTCCCTCAACTTTGTAAGGCGCTGGTTTGGTGACTACTTTTTTATGGTAATAGAGGTCATATAAAATGCTGCCGATAGGATCTGAAAGGACAATTTTAACGTCTTTCTTTTTCTCTTTGAGAAATTTACCAACTCCGGAAATAGTCCCACCCGTTCCAGCTCCAGCGACGAAGACGTCGACTTTTCCTTGAGTTTGCTCCCAAATTTCTGGGCCTGTTGTCTTATAATGACGAAGAACATTGTCGGGATTGTGATACTGATTTGTTCCAAAAGAATTAGGTGTTTCTTTAAGAAGTTTTTGGGTGACAGAAATATAACTGCGAGGATCATCAGCTTCGACAGCTGTCGGAGTAATAATGACTTCTGCCCCGTAAGCTCTCAAGATCGCTCTTTTTTCTTCTGAAATTTTATCTGGCATGACGAAAATACATTTATAACCTTTTACGGCAGACACCATCGCCAAACCCAGACCTGTATTGCCAGATGTCGCTTCAATAATGGTTCCTCCTTTTTTAAGAAGGCCTTTTTTCTCAGCGGCTTCAATAATCTCGATAGCTATACGATCTTTAACGCTTCCACCTGGATTGAAGAATTCAACCTTGGCCCAAAAAGTATGAGGAGAATTGTCGATAACCTTATTTAAACGAATAAGGGGCGTGTGGCCAACGGCATCGAGAATATTATTAAAAACATTATTCATAAATCGGCGTCCCTGATTTTTTTAAATGGAGTTTTCTGTGTGTTGGGCGAAATTTCAGAAACGAGGCTAAGAACGGATCCCATTTGTTTGATCACATCATCCTCATAGGCAAGCCCTGCATCTGCCATCAGTTTTTTTACAAGAGTTTGATTGGGGTGATTTTTTGTCATCTCCACCACCAAATTATTCACTGTTTCCAGTGAGACTTTTTTTCCCATCTCCAGGCCTCTCTGTCGGTTGAAATTAGCTTGGCCAGGCTACCAACGGAGAAGTTCAATGTCATTTAGGATTGAGACAAAAATTGGAGTAAAAAGGGCCCCAGTAAGAGCAACATAAACGAAGGAAATTGAAAGAAAAGAAGAGGGATCATGGCTTTCATGGGTAATCTTGCAACGTATTGCTCCATTTCTAATTGAGCCGCTTCTAAGAACTCTTCCTCAAGGATACAAACTTGTGAATGAATGGATTCTCCACGAAAGCCTCTTTCAATTAAATTAAGACATTGTTGCCTTGCCAAACTGAGCTCGCCTTTCAGTTTATCCGTGGGACGTCCCATTTCGATAAAGCTCAGCCACAGCATTAAAGTCTGCCTCCATTTAAAATCAGAGGCCTTTTGAGCCGCTAATTGCGCTGCTTGCCGAACCGCGAGGCCTTTTTCCAAAGAAAATCGCAAATCAATCATGAATTCTGCGGGAGGGGCTAAATTTTCCACGAATATTTCCTTCCGATGTTTAAAACAAGGATGAGACCTACCAAAAAAAGAGATGAAGACACGAGTATCAGCTTAGAGTGAGCCCAAAATCCAAATTCGAGACATATATATGTCAGCATTCCGACATACATGAAGCTCATCACCCATGCTTGCATGCGAATTTGAATCGTTGCTTGGCTGGACTTCCGTCGAAAATTTCTTTCTGTTTTTAGACGTTGTCGTAGAATCTTAAGCCGATCCACCTGTCGATGGGTAATCCCATCAATCAAAGAAATTTCCTCAAAAAAGAAATCGAGCTCTGACTTTGTAACCAATGATTTCCAAGATTTTTTGAATTGAAGGCATGTAATAAATTCCTTCAAAGCGGCGCCCACTGTGGATTTGCTGTTATTGCTATACTCTAATAAGGATGTCCGCAAAGAGCTCCCAGATCGCATATTGGAAATAAGAAAATCGAGAAGCGGAATTCTTTCTTGTGCAATTTTTTTCTCACGGAGGCTTTTAAGCAACTCTACCAACCACCAAGGTGACAAAAAAATGACGAATTGAATGATCCAAAGTGCGACAAGATTGTGGCGAAGAAGAAACTGAATGATGAATATCACCAAGAATCCGATGCTTCCCCACTTGTTCGCCTCTTTTTCCGCAATTAACTGATGAGTTTCGCAAATCCGAAACGTCCGAAATGCGATTCCAAATCCGATGATCGAAAGAAATGACCAAATTAGCATTTGAAGACCTCCAAATACTTCGATTGAGCAAAAAAAGTGCTCAAGTAAAAAATTTTTATTGACGATAGAAGTCACATTGGGAACACTTGGATTAAGAAGTCTTCTTTTAATCTTTGCAAAAAGAGAGAAAGAAAAGAAATTAAGAAGGGTATTAAGAACAACAGCCTTCCCTCAAAAAGGGAATCCACTCAGGAGGAACACATGGCTAAGAAAAAAGCGACAAAAAAAGCAGCTAAAAAAGCTACTAAAAAAGCTACTAAGAAAAAAGCTACTAAAAAGAAATAGTTTTTTTCGATCCTTATAAATAGGATTTTTAAAACCCTCGGCGAAATCCGAGGGTTTTTTATTTTTCCCCTAAGGAGAATAAGTGTTTAGGCACTGTAAAAAGTGATTAAAAATAATAGATGCTGCCTACGCTACCTGTGGGCGCCATGGATAGATTCACTGTTCTCACCAGCAAATCAGCTTCAACAAAAAATGAAAATCCCACATAAGGTCCTTTGAGAATTTGATACTGCAATCCCATGTTTCCAACCAAGAGATCCATTTGAAAACGCCCCGTCGATTTCTCAGAACTTGTTAATAACTGCGCGGAGACAAAGCGTGGATTTGATTGCTTTAAACCTTGATTACCACCCGACGCGTCATACATATGCGAGTAACCTAGACCTCCGTAGGGAGAAAGGGGGTTTTCACTGTATAGATACTTCCAACTTCCGAAAAAAGAGCTGTAACTGGGGCCTCCGCCGAAACCGATAAGGGCCGAGTTGCTCGGATTGACGTTTAATTCCGCAAAAATTCCGTACAAACCACTCATCCCGGCGATTTGGGCCCCTAAACCAAGCCTTCTTTTTTCGCGAAGCTCATAAGTCGTCGAAAATTCCTGAGCTTCATAGCTTTTTTTGATGGAACTGCGTTGAGAGAGTGACTGAACATCGACCCCCTCTTCTTCAATCAAAACAGCCGGACTAGCGAAGCTTGTCGACATTAAGAGAAAAAACGAGACGAAAGTGAGAAGTCGAATCATCACTCTATATTGTCTCGTAATTCTCCAAGCTGCAAGTCCCCAAATTCACGCAAGCCCTTGTCTATGGGAGCGATTTACGATTCAATGATCGAGCTAATCCTTGGAGGAAAATCATGGCTCATAAGAGAAAGAAAATTGCGGTTATTGGTGCGGGTTTTGTTGGTTCTACTTGTGCTCACTGGGCGGCGTCTCGTGAGTTGGGTGACGTTGTTGTTTTAGATATCAACGACGGTGCAGCTAAAGGAAAATCTTTAGATCTTCTACAAGCAGCTCCTATTTATAAATTTGATTCCAATGTTGTTGGGACTTCTGATTACAAAGACATCGCTGATGCCGACGTGGTCATCTTAACTGCGGGTATGCCAAGGAAACCTGGCATGAGCCGTGATGAATTATTGGGAATCAACGGTAAAATCGTAGCGGCTTGCTGCGAAGGTATTAAAAAGTATGCCCCAAATTCGATTGTCATCGTTGTTTGTAATCCCATGGATGCCATGGCGGTTTATGCCAAGAAATGCCTTGGCTTCCCTCGTGAACGAGTAATTGGTATGGGCGGAGCTCTCGATTCTTCTCGTTTTAGAACGTTCATCGCTGATGAGCTTAAAGTTTCCGTGAAAGATGTGAACGGCGTCGTTATTGGAAATCACGGCGATGCGATGGTTCCGATGGTTCGTTTGGCCAGTGTCGGCGGAATCCCGCTTACTGAGCTTTTATCTGCTGAGAAAATAAATGCCATCAGCGCTCGCACAAAACAAGCTGGTGCTGAAATAGGCGGTCTTTTGAAAACGGGCTCAGCTTATTACGCTCCAGCAGCTGGTGCTGTAGAAATGGCAGAAGCGATCTTGAAAGATCAAAAGCGCATGCTTCCTTGTGCAGTTGAGCTGAATGGCGAATACGGAATCAACGGCATGTTCGTTGGTGTTGTTTGCAAATTAGGTGGCAAAGGAATGGAAGGTATCTTCCAATTTAAATTGAATGCAGATGAACAAGCTGAATTTGAAAAATCAGTGGGAGCTGTTAAAGCTCTTGTCGATGGTCTTGCGACAGCTGGTCTTTAATTAGAGATTTTTGAAAAGGATTCTTCGATGAACATACATGAGTTTCAGGCCAAAGAAGTTCTCCGTCGCTACGGCGTAGCTACTTTAAAGGGAAAAGTTGCTCACAGCCCCGATGAGGCTGTGACAGTTGCTAAAGAAATGGGTGGAAGCGTCTGGGTTGTGAAGGCTCAAATTCACGCTGGCGGCCGCGGAAAAGGCGGAGGCGTTAAGATCGCTAAATCCACGGAAGAAGTTCACACGCTGGCAAGCCAGATCTTGGGAATGACTTTGGTGACTCATCAAACAGGTCCTGAAGGTAAGAAAGTTCATCGCATCTTCATCGAGCAAGGCTGCAATATTGCCAAAGAATACTATGTCGCTTGTCTTGTTGATCGTGGCACAGGCCGCGTGGCCATGATGGCGTCTAGCGAAGGCGGAATGGACATCGAAGAGGTTGCGGAAAAACATCCTGAAAAGATTGTCAAAGTTGATATCGATCCTGTAACGGGTCTTATTCCCTTCCAAGCACGTGAGCTGGCGTTTGCTATCGGCATTCCCGCAACCAGTCTTAATAAAGCAGTCCAGTTCTTTATGGCTCTTTATAAGGGCTTCGTAGAATGTGATTGCTCCATTGCAGAGATCAATCCATTGGTTCTCACAAAAGAGGGCGAAATGCTCGCTCTGGACGCTAAAATGAACTTTGATTCAAACGCTCTTTATCGTCATCAAGACATTCTTGAATATCGTGACTTGAATGAAGAAGAACCCACCGAAATCGAAGCTTCGAAATACGATCTCGCTTTCATTAAGCTGGATGGAAATATCGGATGTTTGGTGAATGGTGCGGGTCTTGCTATGGCGACTTTGGATATCATTAAGCTGAACGGAGAATCACCTGCGAACTTTTTGGATGTGGGCGGCGGTGCCAACAAGGAAAAAGTCACGGCGGCTTTTAAAATCATTCTCCAAGATAAAAACGTTAAAGGAATTTTGGTCAATATTTTTGGCGGAATCATGAAGTGCGATATTATCGCCGACGGAGTGATTTCTGCTTCTAAAGAAGTCGGTCTCAAAGTTCCTTTAGTTGTTCGCTTAGAAGGTACGAATGTGGAATTGGGTAAAAAAATGCTCAAAGAAAGCGGATTGAACATTATTCCCGCTGATGATTTGACAGATGCTGCTCAAAAAATTGTGAAAGCGATCCGAGGTTAATATGTCTATTCTCATTAATAAAGATACTCGCGTCATTTGTCAGGGAATCACAGGCTCTCAAGGTACTTTTCACTCGGAGCAATGTCTCGCTTACGGCACCAAAATGGTCGGTGGAGTGACTCCGGGAAAAGGTGGATCGAAGCACATTAACCTTCCTGTCTTTAATACCGTTAAAGACGCAAAAAAAGAAACGGGATGTAATGTTTCAATGATTTTCGTTCCTCCTCCTTTTGCTGCGGATTCTATCATGGAAGCCGTTGATGCTGATTTAGATCTCGTGATCTGTATCACCGAAGGCATTCCGGTTTTGGATATGGTGAAAGTAAAACGCTATATGCAAGATAAGCGCACTCGTCTGGTGGGTCCTAACTGCCCTGGAGTGATTACGCCGGGAGAATGCAAAATCGGAATTATGCCAGGCCATATCCATAAACCAGGCCCGATTGGTGTTTTATCTCGTTCCGGAACCCTCACCTATGAAGCTGTTCATCAATTAACTCAAATTGGTCTTGGACAGAGCACTTGTGTAGGTATCGGTGGAGATCCGGTCAATGGAACCAACTTTATCGACGTTTTAAAGCTTTATAATGCAGATCCAAAAACGGAAGCGGTCATTATGATCGGTGAAATTGGTGGCTCTGCCGAGGAAGAAGCTGCTGAATACATCAAAAAAGAGTTCAAAAAGCCAGTCACTGTGTTTATCGCAGGAGCTTCAGCTCCCCCGGGAAAACGCATGGGTCACGCAGGAGCTATTATCAGTGGCGGAAAAGGAACAGCGGAAGCAAAATTTGCGGCTTTAGAAGCTGCTGGTTGCAAAATCGCCCGTTCTCCGGCAGATATGGGCAGAACACTTAAGTCTCAATTGAAATAGTCCAGCGAAGCTGGAGTGCAAACTAGAGGAGTCAACAATGGCAATGGAAAAAACATTCTCAATCATTAAGCCAAATGCAATGAAGAAAAATTGCTTAGGCGACATTATCAGCATGTTCGAAGCGAACGGCTTGAAAATTGCTGGTGCAAAAATCCAAGTTCTTTCAAAATCTAAAGCTGAAGAGTTCTATGCTGAACATAAAGCTCGTCCCTTTTTCGGTGAGCTTGTCACATTCATGACTTCAGGTCCTGTGATGTTGATGTGCTTGTCTGGTGAGAACGCTGTTTTGAAAAACCGCGAAATCATGGGCGCGACAGATCCTAAGAAAGCGACTCCGGGAACTGTTCGTTTTAAATTTGGTGATAACATGGGTGAAAACGCAGTTCACGGTTCTGACAGCGTTGCTAGCGCTGAAAGAGAATTGGCTTTGTTTTTCGAGAAAAACGAAATCTGCAATTTGTAATTAATGAATTCAAGAAAGTCTTCACAAAAGCCGAAGTCAAAAACTTCGGCTTTTTCTTTAGAATCGGTCGACCTGGAAATCGAAAAACTGACTTTCGGTGGGGATGGTCTTTCCCGTCATGAAGGTTTGATTTATTTCGTTCCATTGAGCGCTCCCGGTGATGAGCTCAAGGTTCGGATCACCGAGACAAAGAAAAATTTTTCCCGAGCAGAGATTTTTGAAATCAAAAAAGCCTCGACATTAAGAACAGAGCCCCTTTGTCCGGTTTTTGGTCAATGTGGGGGATGTCAGTGGCAGCACATCAAATATTCTGAACAGCTCGAGCAAAAACAGATTATTGTGACCGATATTTTACGCTCAGTCGTGGATATAAAAACAGAGATTCTTCCTATTATTCCCAGTCCAGATGAATTCCGTTATCGCAATCGAATACAGCTCAAATATGATGGTAAAAAATTAGGTTTTTATGGACGAAAAAGTCATGAAATTGTCGACATTGATGACTGTCCTATTACTGAAAAAGTTCTTTCAGATGAAATTCCTAAGTTAAAACGCTCTCTTAAAGAGAAGAATTCCGGGCCTCAAGATAAAATTGAAATTTTCATCGATCAAAATCAAAAAATCCAAAGTCATTTCCAAGCAGAAGAAAATGATGCTCTTGCTTTTTCTCAGGTCAATCGTAAGCAAAATGAACTTCTTGTTAAAACTGTCTTGGAATGGACAAAAAATTGCCAGCCAACCCATATTTATGATCTTTATGCTGGATCTGGGAATTTTACTTTCCCTTTAATGAATGCTTTTCCTAAAGCCTCTCTTATTGGAGTCGAGTTGAGCGAAAAAGCCGTTCAATCCGCTAAACAAAAGATCTTAGAAAACAATTTGAGCCCTCATAAAATGAGATTTTTTCTTTCTGATGTGGAACTTTTCCTCAAAAGACATGTTTTGGAGAAGAATTCTCTCGTTCTCCTCGACCCTCCACGCACAGGATGTTCCGAAAGAACCATCAAATATTTGGGATCTTCCCATATTCAGCAGATTTTTTATGTCAGTTGTAATCCCTCTACTCTCGCTCGGGACCTTCAGCGTCTCCGTTTAGAAAAAAAATGGAAAATACGTCGAATTCAAGCTTTCGATATGTTTCCTCAAACTAGCCACGTTGAAAGCCTCGTGGAGCTTGTCGTTGACTCTGAGTAAGTGATTGATATCCTGAAGATAATGCTTCAGAAATCCCCTGTTTTTATTCTTATTTTTTCTCTTCTTTTGACGGCCTGTGGTTCTTTTGAAAACCAAGACACAAAGGAAGCAGAGTTGCATTTACGTATTGGGATATCGCATCTTAATCAGGGGAATTATCCCCAAGCGCTTAAAGAGCTTTTAGCAGCAGAAAAACTAGATCCAGAGAATCCGGTTGTTCAGAATAATTTGGGCTTAGCCTATTTTGTGAGAGAACGATTTGATTTGGCAGAAAAGCATATTTCAAAAGCTCTTTCGTTAAAAGAAGACTACACCGAAGCACGAAATAATTTGGCGACAGTTTATATTGAACAAGGTCAGTTGGATAAGGCTTTAGTACAAGCGCAGAAGACAGCTAATGATCTGACTTACAGTAGCCCGGAGAAAGCGCAAAACACTTTAGGTATCGTTTATTTTAAAAAATCTAATTTTAAAACAGCAAAAGTTCAGTTTCAGAAAGCTCTCCAATATCAACCGGACAATTGCACAGCAGCTTCTTATTATGGGCGCACGCTGTACGAACTCAAAGATTTTAAAAAATCAGCAGAAGCTTTAGATCAAGCTTCTCGTCTTTGCCAGCGCAGTCAATTTGATGAACCTCACTATTACAGCGCTTTGGCTTATTACAAACTGGGTGACGTCGAAAAATCAGAAGCTCGTTTGGAAGAATTACTGAAATTATATCCTCAGGGTAAGTATTTAGATAAAGCCAAAGATATGCTTGAGAATCTGAAAAGATAGCGGACAAAGCGAAAGGTACAGTATGGAAAAACTGGGACAACTGCTAAAATCTGAACGTGAAAAAAGAGGCTTATCCCTTCATGAAATTGGGATGAGTCTGAAGATCAATCCCAAAATTCTCAAATCAATTGAAGACAATGATTCTAAAAATTTACCAGCCAAAACTTTTTTACGCGGTTTTGTTCGCTCTTACGCTCAATACTTAAGAATTGATGTCAATCTTGCTCTGAAGCTTTTCCAAGAACAGTATGGATCTACTCGTCCAGAAGATTTTAAACCTTTAGAAACTGATTCGACGGCTGACCTTCCTCCTGCCACTGAAACTGTTGCTCACCCCACGACAAATACTCGCTTTGAAAAACCACTGAAAAAGAATGAAGATCTCGCTCTTCCCCAACAAAGTGGCAGTCGCTGGTTACAGATTTCAGCAGCTATTGTTATTTTGGTGATGATCGCTTTCGTAGTTAAAATGATCGATAAATATCAGAAAGAATCTGAAATCTTGCCAGAGACCACCACAGTGACTTCTCCGATTGATACGACGACAACAACAATCGAATCTGCTCCTCTCTCAACTCCGATAGCCACAACGCCTCCAGATCCAGGAATGAGCAGTGTCAGCAGTTCAACAACAAGTTCAACATTAGCAGCAATTGTTGGTGCCTCTAGCACAACCACAACAAGCTTAAAATCGACGACCACCACAGTGGCTCCAAGCACCACGACATTGAAACCCACCACGACTTCAACAACGTCGACAAGCCTGAAACCAACTACGACCACGACAACAACCACGATCACGTTGAAGCCGACGACAACAACGACTATAAATACAACCAGCACAACTTTGGCTGCTAAAAATTTAGAAGTTATTGTCGAAGCCTTAAATAACGTTCAGATTAAATACATCTTGGGTGATGACTCTGTGAAGACCATGGATCTTTCCGCTGACCAAGTTCATACTTTTAAAAGCAAAACGAAAGTGCAGCTAGATGTCAGCGATGGCGGAGCTATTAATGTCATCGTGAACGGTCGAGATCGTGGAGTTCCAGGGACTATTGGAAAACCGACGAAGCTGACCTATCCGTAAAAGGCAGGTGCCTTGAAAAATTTTTCTCTGATCTGGATTGCCAGTCTGATATTTAAACTTGTTTTGGCGGCTCTTCTGCCAATGACGACAGATGAAACCTATTATTGGGTTTGGTCTCAGAACTTGCAACTGAGCTATTACGATCATCCGCCTTTTATCGCTTGGCTTTTTTGGCTTGGACATCCTTTTGAATTTCTAGGAAATGCGGTTCGTTGGCCAGCTGTTGTCATGGGTCACCTCACTTTGCTTGTTTGGTTTTATATTTGGAGAGAGGTCATCTCAGAAAACTTAAACAAGTATTCCTGGTGGATCATTCTTGCCCTGTTCACGCCTTTGATTGGTTTTGGCTCTGTCATTCTCACACCGGATCTTCCGGTTATTTTCTTTTGGAGCTTAAGTCTTCTTTTCTTTTTTCGCATTCTTCAGCGAAGCAAGCCGATGGATTATACTTTGCTCGGAGTTTTTCTAGGTCTTGGTTTTTGCTCTAAATATCACATCGTCCTTTTTGTTCTCTTGGCAGTGATTTACCTTTTTGCCGAGAAAAAATGGAATCAGATCCAGTTTCAGTTCGTTCCCTATACTGTAATAACTGGCCTTCTCTTTTCACTGCCCGTTCTTATTTGGAATTTTCAACACGACTTTATTTCGTTTCAATTTCAACTCAAGCATGGATTAGCTAAAGAAGGTTACGAATTCTATTGGACTTGGTCTTATATTCTCGCTCAAGTCCTTGTTCTTTTCCCCAGTGTTGTCTGGGTTGCAAGCAAAGCTCAGTTAAACGGAATCCAAAGAGCTTTTCTTTACTTTGCCTGGGGTCCATTGATTTTCTTCTTTCTAACTTCTTTTAAGGGATTGGTCGAAGTGAATTGGCCCATTGTCGCCTACCCCGCTTTTTTTGTTCTTGCAGTTTTAGGCGCTAAAAAATTACGTCCTATTTTATCAGCGGCAGGATTCTGCATTGGTCTTTTTCTTTTGATTTTGAGTCATCTTCTCTTTCCTTGGATTCCTCAAGCTCCAGAAAAAATTGAAGAATTTGATCAGTTCAAACCTATTTTATCTGTGCAAAGTCAGTATCAGCCACTGTATGCCAGCACATATCAAATGGCTTCATGGCTTTGGTATACAAATAAGGCTCCAACATATAAGTTGCGGCAAATGAGCCGGTTTGATTTTTTTGATACACTGCCTGGATCTGTTCCCCAGTCTTTCCCCATTTTTATTGCGATGAAGGAAGGGACTTCTTTGCCGCTTTGGATAGGAGAAAATTCCCTGCAAGTCTCTTTGGTTGATTCTTTAGATAAAAATCTCGTCATTCTCCGGGTAGACGGACCATGAGACTTATCGTTGGCTTCTTAATCACCATCGGAATTTATCTGTTCTACGGGTTTTATCTTTCGCAAACCAATCTTGTCGTTATTCCTTCTAATCTCAAGCCTGAAAACGCTCCCGAGTTCTATGATTACCGTGGCGTTACAAATGTTCGTACGGAATTGTCTAATGGCTCTTCTTCTCCTCTCGAAGTTATTACCGACGCAAAAACAGCAGGTCTGGATTTTATAATTTTAACAGATATCAATCCTTATAATGAGGCCAACTCTATTGACGGTTATTACAATGATGTTTTTGTCATGAGTGGTGGCGAGTACGGATTTTTGGATTCAAGACTTCTTTATTATACCTTAAATCCCAACGACCGTCCGATGTCGTCTGCAGATGCGGCTCTTCATTTTACAGATATTCTATCTCAGAAGCAGAATGATAATAAGGAAAGCATCGTTGTTTTAGCTCACCCTTTTACCGACAGACCTACGTGGACAGGGGCCTATCCTTCAGGTCTGGATGGAGTTGAAATCTTAAATCCAAAAGCTATTTCCTCGAGAGCATGGATGAGATCTCGAATGAATGTTATCTGGAGTTTTTTCATTTATCCATTCAATACAAGATATTCTTTTCTTCGTCTTTTCAGGGAACCCGAGGAAGAAGTTTCTCTTTGGGATCAATTATCCAAAACGAGAAGAACTTTGGCGTTCGGCGGAGCCGATGCCTCTGCGAGAGCGGTGCCCTGGGCAAATGCCCTGCTTAAATTTCCTAGCTATGAAAAATCATTTGAAATTACCAACAATCATATTCTTTTGACCTCGGAGCTCACGGGAAATTATCAAAAAGATAGAACAAAAATTTTCAATGCTCTTAAGAAAGGCCACTTCTACGTGAGCCTTGATCTTCTTGGAGATCCCAAAGGCTTTACTGCCTTCATTGAAGATAAAGATAAAATTCATCTCATGGGAGAGAAAATTAAATTCCACAAGAACCTTAAATTGAAGGCAAAGTTGCCAATTCAACCCAAAGATTTTTATGAGTTGGTCGTGGTTAAGAATGGAGAAAAAGACTATATCTCTAACCAAGCACAACTCGAGTACAATATAACAGAGCCCGGAATTTATCGCCTTATTGTCAGAGTCAGCCCTTTGCTTCCTCTTCCTGATGCAAAAAAATGGATGACCTGGATTTACACAAATAATTTTTACGTCGAATAATTCTTTTTAAGAATAAGCCCATCTTGGGCATAAATCTGGCAACAAAGTCTTTCTCTTTCACCCCACTGCCGGCTTTCGGATATTTCAATTTCTTGCTCGGTCTTTTCGCCCAATTTTTCAAAGCCCTGTAAAACATCCACGGCGCAGGTTCCGCAGGTGCCCATCCCCCCACAGCTATGATTAATATTAATCTTAGCCTTGATGAGAGCCTCTAGAACAGATTCTCCGGGATTAGCGCGAATCTCTTGGTCCTCGGGAAAAATTTGAAAAGAAAGGGGCTTTTTCAAGCTTGAAACTCCTGTAGGCCTTATGTATCAATATTCTCATGAGATTCATAGCATTTGACTTGGAAACAACAGGAACCGTCGCTGGAGCAGATCAGATCGTTGAAATTGGAGCGGTCCGCTTCGTTAACGGTGAGGCTGAAGCTGTTTTTGCCACTTTGATCGATCCATTGAGACCTATCCCTGCAGGCGCTTCGGCAGTGAGCGGGATTTTTGATGATATGGTTAAAGGCAAGCCAACTATTGATTCTATTTTGGAAGAGTTCTCTGCTTTTTGTGGAACTGATCCTTTGGTCGCTCACAATGCTCCGTTTGATGCTCAGTTCTTAACTGCTGACTATAAAAAATGGGAATTGCCAACGCCTGCCGGAATTATCTTAGATACTCTTCCCATTGCCCGTAAAGTTTTCCCAGGTCTTGCTAACTATAAATTGGGAACCTTGATTCAACACCTTAAAATTCCTTCGAGCAATTTTCACAGAGCTGAAGAAGATGCAACCTATGCAGCTAAGCTTTTCATGGAACTGGTAAAAAGAATCTCCGTGAACGGTCAGCCACCGGCGATTGAAAATTTAATCGCTTTGACTGGTAAGCCCGAATATCGATTTCCAGTTATCGAGAAAAAACCAAAACAGATGGATCTTTTCGGCGGACTACTTTAGTTCGCCTCAGTTTTGTGAGCAATAGGATAGCGTCTTCCGCGACCAAAGCTATGCTTAGATACTTTTAATACCGGCGGCGCCTGCCAACGCTTAAACTCGGACTTGAATATTTTGGGCAATAGCCATTGATCTGTCTTATTTTTAATATTGCCACAGTTCTCCACCAGGTTATTCACACTGGCATCTAAGAGATCATATGCTGGCAAGGAATCCTGATCTTTTTGATTTGGCTTTAATTCGGCACTCGGGGCTCGAGTTAAGATCATCTTGGGAATAATTTCTCGCTCTAAATTATAAATATCACATAACTGATGAACTTGTTGCTTGGTGAGATCGGCAATCGGGGCAAGGCCACCGCACATGTCTCCGTACAAAGTCGCATAGCCAGCAGCCATTTCGCTTTTATTTGACGTCGTTAAAAGTATCGATCCAGTCAAATTAGAATAGGCCATTAAAATTAATCCTCGAATTCGAGGCTGCATATTCTCATGAAGCAATCGGAAATCTCGAATAGAAAATTTCTCATCAAATTGCTCTTTCACTGTATTAAAAATTTTCTGAATCGAAAACTGAGACATTTCGATCCCGAGATTCTTCGCCAATTCTTGGGCTAATTTGAGACTTTCGGGACTATTGAACTCGGTCGGAAGAGCAATGGTATAGACATTTTGTGGGCCTAAAGCATCAACTGCAAGACATGCCACAAGTGCGGAATCAATTCCGCCGCTGAGACCCAAGTGCACTTTTTTCTGATCTGTCTTTCGACAAAAATCCCTTATTCCTAAAACCAGTGCTCTGCGAATTCCTTCGGCTTCACTGCCATCTTCAGATCTCTTGCCACCTTCAGCGGTATTCAGATCAAGAACATTCAGATCTTCTTCAAAAGAAGCCGACTGCATGATCTCTTTGCCTTTGCTGTCCAAGGCAAAGCTTTGCCCATCGAAGATGATTTCATCTTGAGCTCCGACAAGGTTGGTATAAATCATCGGAGCCTTAAATAATTTCGCTGTTTGAGCAACCAAGTATTTTCTTGTCTTAATTTTTCCTGGATAAAAAGGCGATGCACTCAAGTTGAGAATGAGATCGATTTTTTTATTTCGAGGAACACTCAAGAGAGGATTCTTATCGTACTGACTTTTCCCGGAGAATGGCCATGCCCAGATATCTTCACAAATCGTGATGAAAAGTCTTTTGCCTTTATAGCTAACAAAGTTATTAGCCATATCTCCGCTTTCAATAAAGCGAGCTTCATCAAAAACATCTCCAGTTGGCAAAAGTTGTTTATGGAAATACTGGGGCTTTTTGCCTTTTTCTAAAAAGACAGCCGAATTAAAATACGGTCTTCCTTTTTTATGAGGATTTTTTGTTATAGCCCCTAGTAAAACAGCGAGACCTTTTGGAATAGATTTTTGAATTTCTTTGAGCTGTTTTAATTGCTGATCAACAAGAGAAGAACGTTCTAGAAGATCAAAGGGATGATATCCGAAGATGGTGCTTTCAGGGAAAACGACCAAATCACAGTGCTTTTGCTCTGCTCTTTTAATTTCAGATACTATTTTTTCTCTGTTTTCTTTAAAAGCGCCAAGCGTAGTGTTGATTTGCGCAACGGCGACTCGCAAATGATTTTTGTTAGACATTTGCGTTTATGTCTAACGCAATTCTCCCTGAAAATCCATCATTATAGGCATGCCAGAATTGAATCTCAGTCTCTGGGTATTTCCAGCAAAAATATCCTTTGCCGTCATCAAAGTCGGCAAGCCAAAGACCTTTAGGCCTTGCACCGAGCTTTAAGAGCTTTTGTTGCCAACGATCAATGAGCACATTGATTTCATCTTCAATTTCTTTTGCACGAAGGCCACTCATGTTTTTAATAGATTCCATGCGATTTGCCAAAACACGGACTTCTCGCTGAGTGCTGTCAGTGATCTTATAGACAAGCGGAAGCAATTCCTGAGCTGAATCACGAGTAAAAAATCTTTTGTCGTTAAGAGGAACTATTTCCATTTTTTCACTTTCTATAACTTCAAAAATCAATTTGCAGAGACGTCTCTATTCAACAGAGCAGAGCAGAAGACAAGGTAATCTCAGCACTGAGAAAAGTTTGCTTTCATGATGTGTATTAATTTCCTGAGTCTTTTTGGAGCGTTGCGCAAGTTTTAAGCAGCTCTCTTCCGAGCTACTTTTCCATGCTTTTTGAAATTTGTAGAATTTGCCCACCAAGGAAGAGAATGATGGCGACAATAATCAGGAAAATGAGACCAAATTTGAGATATTCTGAGAATGACCATGAAGGGTTGGGCTCCTCACTAGCTGCTTTTCTCTCAGCCGGCTTTACAACAAGCTTTTTAGCTCTTTGGTTGTTGGAATCCCCTTCTTGCAAACGACCCGCTGTAAAGGCTTTCTGCCCTCTTTTTTCTATCTTCTTTTGCTCCACCGTGATGATCCCTTGTATGCCATTAGCGCCAATACGGGTTTGGCTTCCGGCGACCGTGTATCCAGAAGATCTGAGACGAAAATAGTTCGACTCGGGCAACTTCTCTGTGATGACCGCCGAGTTGCTGGTGCTGGCGGTACTATCGGCTCCGGCCTTACTGCCGACAGGAAATCCCCGGCTTTGAGAACCTGATCTTCTTCCTCCTCCAGCCACAGAACCGCCGCCTGACCCATTTTCATCCGAATTTCCAGACCCCGATCTTCTGCCTGAATTGCTAGTTGATTCTCCAGGTTTCGGAGGACGCCCGTTTGCAGCAGTTGCCGGCTGAAATTTGGAATTACACTCGCCCGAAGAGGCGTCATATCCCAAAGAAGGCAACTCACCGATATCGATCAGACATTCTAGGTAAGCACCCATATAGTCCTGAAGCCAGTTTCCGAAGGGTTTATAGACCTGATTTGCTAAACCCAAGATCAAAGCAATGGTAACAGCGAGTAAAAGCACATACTCAACCAACGCTTGTCCAGATTGATCATTTTTAACTGTTTTTTTCAGAAGCATCTCGTTCATAATATATCATATGAAATTGCTTTCCCTGAGCCTAGCTTTCACTCTGGTCGTCTCAATATTAGACATTAGCCCGGGCTATGCCTATGACCCAACTCAAATCCAAGCCAGTCTCAAAGCCAAGGATTATAAAAAGGTC
>JACCDR010835001.1_pt1 | contig 23511 bp, 22 predicted proteins | sample 7446431 | NCBI WGS metagenome assembly JACCDR01 (sample SAMN15323443, study PRJNA562643) | freshwater metagenome | isolation source: river surface water | place: USA:Blue River Watershed | collected 2017-08-17 | reverse complement strand
GTGCTGCGCTGGTCATTTTCCGAGCGGAAGACGCGTATGTTTCGCCAAACTGGTATCCGAGCAAACACCTCACGCACCGCCACGTACCCACCTGGAATTATCAAGTGGTGAACGTTCACGGGACCGTGCGGTTCGTACAGGACGAGAAATACCTTCGTGCTCTGGTAGGTCGCCTGACCCGCAAGCATGAAATGAACATTCCCGGCAATAACCCATGGCGAATGGCAGATGCGCCGGCAGAATATATTGATTCGATGCTCAAGGCGATTGTCGGAATCGAGATCGAGATAAACCGTGTGGAAGCCAAATCCAAACTGAGCCAGAACCGGGAACGGCGCGATCGGCTGGCCGCTGCAGACGAATTGGACAAGCACGGGCATACCCGACTGGCTGATGCGATGCGCAACCGATGAACTGGCCCGCCATTGCCGTCAGCCGGCAGAGCGACAAACTCGCATTTGCCGACGCTCGACCTGAAGCGAATCCCGCCCCGGACTCAAACCCCGGTCGCCCCGGCGACAGATCGCAGCGCCTTCAAACATCCTCGACAACCGGCAAAAATAGTTGCAATAAACATCATTAAACAGAAGTTTTCGGGCAAGAACTTACGTCAAAGCAATATAATCGAGGGTTCTTGCGAATATTCGAATAAAGACCTCAAGGATGCAGCAATGCAGTTGATGTGGGTTTCCGGTCCGACCGGCAATGTCAAAACGATTTCCATCACGGCCAAAAAAGTCTTTCTGGCCGCTTGCGCGCTTTCGGTGGCACTTGTCGTGGCCGGATGCCTGCTTTACCTGATTGGATTCAAGATTGCCATTGAGGTCAGCCCCGAACTGGCCCGCAGCTTGGGAGGAGTCACCACGGAAGCCGAGCAGCAGCGCATGGAGTCCGTATACCGGGAACGCCTTGCCAAAATTCAGGGCGCATTGAACGCGACCACCCAGGAAATCCGGCAGCTGCAACAGCTCAAGAACCGCTTCATGGAGCTTGCGACGCCTGCGTCCCTGCGTGAAAAAGGGAACGCCAAGGAAGACGGCAAAGGTGGCCCGCTGCTGCCGACCAGCCATAACGACTTCCCTCGCGATCAACCGCTTGTTCACTCGATGGACGGCGCCATGAACGATATCGGCACGTTCGAAAAGGTCATCAGCAACATGCGCCAGGACTGGGGAAAACAGCTGGTCTGGCTGGAGACTCTGCCTACGGGTGTGCCCATTGGCGGCGATTTCCGCGTGACCAGCGGTTGGGGCATGCGGCTCGACCCGTTCACCGGCCAACTCGCGCGCCATGAGGGCCTGGACTTTACTGCAGCCAGCGGCACCGCGATTCTTGCGGCGGCTGATGGCGTGGTCACCCGATCCAACTGGGAGAATACCTACGGCAATATTGTCGAGGTTACCCACGCCGAAGGCTTCATGACCCGCTACGCTCATATCAGCCAGCGGCGCGTGACCGAGGGACAGCGTGTAAAGCGAGGGCAGCACATCGCGGACGTCGGCAGCACCGGGCGCTCGACAGGGCCGCATCTGCACTATGAGGTTTTCCGGCACGGACGTGTGCTCAATCCAGCGCAAGTCCTTCCGGTCAACCAGATCTGATCGATTGCACAATAACACCGGCATACCCAGTTGGTCGGTGTACGGTAACAAACGGAATGCGCAAGGCTGTGGAGCGTACGCCTCGCACTACGCGAGCAACCAAGCGGGCCGACTGACTGTTCGCCTTCAAACGGGGGAATGCCACCGTTGACGAAAAATCAAGCTCGCCCGGCAACCCTGTCCTGTATATTGTGCTCAGGAAACCTGAGGAAGTGGAGAGAGTGATGTTCCGAAAAATGAAACACAACAAGCTCATACCGACCCAGGAAAAATTCGACACCCTGATAGGGACGACCACCGAAATCTATGGACGACTGGTTCTGCTGGACAGCATCCGGATCGACGGGAAAGTGGTCGGCAATATCGAAAGCGCGAAAGACAAGAAAGTGACGGTGGCTATCGGTCGGTCGGGCGAAGTTTGCGGAGACATTTCGGCGCACCGGGTCATGGTTGCCGGGAAAGTCGAGGGAAATATCTACGCGACAGAAAGGGCGGAATTCCACAAGGATTCCGAAGTACGTGGCGATATTACTTATGGGACCATCGGGGTCGAGCACGGAGCAAAGTTGCTCGGACTAGTCATTCAGACCCAGATCATTACACCGGTGACCGATGCGCAAACCGTCATCAAAATGGCTCAGGAAACCAAGTAAGCAAACGCGTCGCCCGATATAAAAACGACAAAGCCTGCACTAAACGCAGGCTTTGTCGTTTAAATCATGGAAACCGAATCAGGGCTTCTTCTTCAGCTCGCCCTTGACGACACCACCGCGCTGGATCGTGATGCTCTTGAACGAAATATTGCCGTCGACGACTGCCCGGCTGCCGATCGTCAGGTCACGGCAGTCCAGCGAACCGGCAAAATTTCCCTTCACGTTCATGGTGTCGCAGCTGACATTGCCATCCAGCGTACCTGTGACGCCGATCTGAATCGAATGCAATGCGAGTGTACCGCGCACCGAACCATCGATCGTCAAATACCCATTCGAACGGATTTCACCGACGAATTCAAAGCCTTCGCTGATGATGGACGGCTTGAGGTTGTTCACCGCCGGCTTGCTGGCTCCATTGCCGTTGCCATTGCCGTTGGCGTACGCACCATAGGCTGGCTCAGGATCCACCTGAGCCGCTTCAGGCATGACGGGTTCCGGATGGACTTCCGGCTGAACCTCTTCAGCTACGGGAACGACGACCTTTTCCCGCTCTTCGTTGCGTTTCTTATTGATGAACACGTGTCGAAGCCCCGAAATTAGTACGAACCCGAATTCGGGTTTTCGCCCTCGATTTTCTTGAGCGAACCTTGCAGGTCGCCGCCTTTTTCAATCTCGATCTCGGCATATTGAACGGAGCCCAGCGCCTTGCCGGTTGAACGGATGAACAGCGATTTTTTCGCAGTCAGCGTGTCGTGGATTTCGCCGCGCAGGTCGATAATATCGGCGACAACTTTGCCGCGGATTACGCCGGAACTGGCGACAATCAGCTCGCGTGCCGTGATTTCACCCTCGATGCTGCCGGAGATCGAAGCAATATCGGGCACGACAAAGGTACCGTTCAGGACCACGCCCTCGCCAACTGTCAAACATCCGCTCTGATTTGTATCCGCCAACACCGCCTCCCAGGTTCAGGTCAAGAAAAGTCATCAACCAGACTTCAAAGCAGCCAATCCTCGTCACATTCGCGAGTCGGTGCCAAGCCGATCTGATTCCGTCGGGAAATTATACGTTCGTTCAATAGAAAATGATTGAAATGCGCTGTTGTCGAGAAAAAATTTTCCTCGCGATTTATTGAAATTGCTATTAACACAACAAATAGAGGTCCAGGTCGCCGACAGGAGATCAACGCCAAGTTATAGCGAATATCTATGTCAACCATTGAAATTTAAAATTTGCCTTATATTTTGCAAAGCAGCATAATCTTTCCTGTCTCCTCTATGTCTTCTCCTCAGATATAGATTCAGCCCGCTCTCATGAGCGGGCTTTTTTTTATCTGAAGGAAATGCAGTCGGAACCCGGAACGGCAGCGCCATGCCGCCAGCTGCAAGCCTTGCTCAGGCTTTTAGCAGTCGAAGGATGTCGAGCAGCTCGGCGCGAACCAGCGTCAGGTCGGCCTGCGGCGGAGGAACTTTGGAAGAGTCAAGGCTATCGAGCTTGTTGCGCGCACCACTGATGGTGAATCCCTGCTCGTAGAGCAGTTCACGTATGCGGCGGATCAACAGCACTTCATGATGCTGGTAATAGCGACGGTTGCCTCGTCGCTTTACAGGCTTTAACTGCGTGAATTCCTGCTCCCAGTAGCGCAGCACATGCGGCTTCACGCCGCACAACTCGCTGACTTCACCGATGGTGAAATAACGTTTGGCGGGAATGGGCGGCAAGCTCGGCCGCTCGAATTTGGCAGCGCGATCGCTCATTCAGCACTTCAGGAAGAATGAACTGAAGTGCGCGGCAAGTTCGCGCCGTCGACCGTCGCCTTGAGCTTCTGGCTCGCGTGGAAGGTCACGACACGACGTGCACTGATCGGAATTTCTTCTCCCGTTTTGGGATTGCGTCCGGGACGCTGTGGCTTGTCGCGCAACTGGAAATTGCCGAAACCGGAAAGCTTCACTGATTCGCCACGCTCAAGCGCATCGCGAATTTCGCCGAAAAAGGTATCGACCATATCCTTCGCTTCGCGCTTGTTCAGGCCAACCTGTTCGAACAGCAACTCGGCGAGTTCAGCCTTGGTCAGCGTCGGCAACTCCTTTTCAGCCCCGACACGTGCCTGCGACACTTCGATCGCACGCCCCAAGTCGGCAGCGAGCACGGATTCCATTTCGACCAGATTGCTGTGATTCATGATGTCTTGTGATGACAGAAGGCTGCTTATTTTCTCAGCGTGGCTCCGTGTCTGGTATGCACAGCCTCGACGAGTGCGGCAATCGCAGCATCGACCGGCTCGCCCTGCAATGTGGTTTGAGTATCTTGCATGGTGACGCGGAACGCAAGGCTTTTTTGCCCGTCAGCGAGGCCTTTTCCACGATATTCATCAAACAAAACAATATGTTGCATGAACCTGCAGTCCGGGTTGCCGCGAGCCTCCGCGTACAGTGTGTCCAGCAGCGCCTGCACGCTCTCGGACTGATTGACGAGCAACGCGAGGTCGCGCATCACCGCCGGGAATTTAGCAATCTCTCGATAAGCGGGCACCACGCGCTGCTGCAAGGCTTGCGCGTCAACCTCGAACATCACTGGCGCGAGCGGCAGATCAAGTTGCTGCTGCAGGCGCGGATGCAGTTCACCAATGAAACCAATGCGCTCGCCATCCAACTGGACGAACGCAGAACGGCCGGGATGCAATGCCGGATGTGACGCAGCTTCGAAGCGCACAGCCTGCGGCGCAAACATCGCCTCAAGATCGGCCTTGACATCAAAGAAATCGACCGCCCGGCTCGCCTGCCCCCACTGCTCCTCGGCCACCGGACCATAGGCCAGTGCGGCAACGCGCTTCGGCTGCGACACGCCCGCGACCGACAGCGGACCATCGGTGATGCCGGCATCTTTGCTGAATACGCCGCCAATCTCGAAAACGCGCACGCGCGAGGCCTTGCGGTTCAGGTTGTAGCGCACGTTGGCGACCAGGCCGCTGATCAGCTGCGAGCGCATCACGCTCATCTGGCTCGCGATCGGATTCAGCAACCGGATCGGATCGACATTGCCGCCGAACTGGCGCTCGGCCTCTTCCTCGATGAAGCTGTAGTTCACCACTTCCTGATAGTCGAGGTCAGCCAGCTGGCGACGCACGGTAAACAGCGAGCGGCGGTTTTCCGGCGCGATGCGGATTGCATTCGCTGCCACCGGCGGCAGTGCGGGGATGTTCTCGAAACCGTGCACACGCGCGATCTCTTCGATCAGATCTTCTTCGATCTCGATATCGAAGCGGTAGCTCGGCGGCGTCACCGCGAATATGTCGCCATCCTGCGTGTACGACAGGCCGAGGCGGCTGAAGATATCGGCGACTTGCGCAGCGTCGACCGGGATGCCGATGATTTTCGCGGCGCGCGACACGCGCAACGTCACCGGCTCGCGCTTCGGCAGCGTGGTGACCTGGTCATCGACGGGGCCAACCTTGGTCTGGTCCGGCACGCCGCAGATCTCGACGATCAGCGCAGTGATGCGCTCGATGTGCTCGACGGTCGTCGCGAAGTCGACGCCGCGCTCGAAACGATGCGCGGCATCGGTCGAAAAATTGTAGCGACGCGCCCTGCCCTGCAGCGCCTGCGGCCACCAGAATGCGGCCTCGAGATAGATGTTGGTCGTCTCCAGCGAGACGGCGGTCGAATCGCCACCCATGATGCCGGCCAGCGACTCGACTTCCTTGTCGTCGGAGATCACGCCGACCCAGTCGTCGAGCTCAACGGTATTGCCGTTCAGCAGCTTCAACTGTTCGCCCTTGCGACCCCAGCGCACATCCAGTCCGCCGTGGATCTTGTCGAGATCGAATACGTGCGTCGGACGGCCAAGCTCAAGCATCACGTAGTTGGAGATGTCCACCAGCGCCGAAATCGGCCGCTGGCCGCTGCGCTCCAGCCGCTGCTTCATCCACTGCGGCGTTTCCGCCTTCGCATTCAGTCCGCGGATCACGCGGCCGGAGAAGCGGCCGCAGAGGTCGGGCGCGCTGATCTTCACCGGCAGCTTTTCATCCAGGCTGACGGCGACCGGTCGGAATGACGGCGCCGACAACGGCACGCCCGTCAGCGCGGCGACCTCACGGGCAACGCCGAGCACCGACAGGCAGTCGGCGCGGTTCGGCGTCAGCTTGATCGTGAACCTGAGGTCATTGAGCTGATAGTAATCACGGAAATTCTGCCCCACCGGCGCATCTTCGGGCAGCTCAAGCAGCCCGGCATTTTCTTCCGACAGCTTCAGTTCGCGCGCCGAGCACAGCATGCCCTGCGATTCGACGCCGCGCAGCTTGCCGACCTTGATCTCGAACGGCTTGCCGTCGTCGCCCGGCGGCAGCTTTGCGCCCGCCATCGCACACGCCACCTTCAGGCCCGCGCGCACGTTCGGCGCGCCGCAAACGATGTTCAGCAGAGTGCCGGTGCCAGCGTCGACCTGACAAACGTTCAGGCGGTCCGCATTCGGGTGCTTCTCGACCTGCATCACCTGTGCGACCACGACATGGTTGAACGGCGGTGCGACCGGATCGACATCTTCGACCTCGAGGCCAGCCATGGTCAGCAGGTGCGACAGCTCGTCCGAAGTCAGGGTCGGGTTGGCCATCGTGCGCAGCCAGTTTTCAGAGAATTGCATCGCTTACGTCCGGTGGAATCTTTGTGGGGTTCAGTTGAACTGCTTCAGGAAGCGCAGGTCGCCTTCGTAGAACAGGCGCAGGTCGTTGATGCCATAGCGCAGCATCGTCAGGCGCTCAAGGCCGGAGCCGAACGCAAAGCCGATGAACTGCTCCGGATCGAGGCCCATGTTGCGCAGCACGGCCGGGTGCACCTGGCCGGCGCCCGACACTTCGAGCCAGCGACCTTTCAGCGGGCCGGAGCCGAACGCGATGTCGATCTCGGCCGAGGGCTCGGTGAACGGGAAATACGACGGGCGGAAACGCACCTGCAGGTCGTCGGTCTCGAAGAAGGCCTGCACGAAATTCAGGTACACGCCCTTCAGGTCGGCGAAGCTGATGTCAGTGTCGATCCACAGCCCCTCGACCTGATGGAACATCGGCGAGTGCGTCGCATCGCTGTCCACGCGGTAGGTGCGGCCCGGCGCGATCACACGGATCGGCGGCTTGTTCATCTTGGCGAAGCGCACCTGCATCGGGCTGGTGTGCGTGCGCAGCAGCAGCGGCTTGCCGGTGCTGTCCTTGCCGTCGATGTAGAAAGTGTCCTGCATCGAACGCGCCGGATGGTTTTCCGGGCTGTTCAGTGCGGAGAAATTGGTCCAGTCGGTCTCGATCTCGGGACCGTCGGCCACGTCGAAGCCGATCGAACCGAAAATTTCCTCGATGCGCTGCCAGGTGCGCATCACCGGATGGATGCCGCCGATGCCGCGGCCACGGCCGGGCAGCGTGACGTCGATCGCCTCGGCATTCAGCCGAGCCTGCATCTGCGCGTCGGCCAGCGCGTTGCGGCGCGCATTGAGCAACGCCTCGATCTTTTCCTTGGTCTGGTTGATCACTGCGCCCTGCGCGCGGCGCGCGTCGGGGTCGAGCTTGCCGAGGCCCTTCATCTGTTCGGTGACCTGGCCGGTCTTGCCGAGGTATTTGGCCTTCGCGTTTTCGAGGGCGGCCGGATCCTGTGCAGCGGCGAAATCCGCCTCGGCAGCGATCACGAGTTGTTCCAGTGAGCTCATGCGTATGTCAGCCTGATATATCAGCCCGGTGCGCAGCCCGGTGTGATTCGTTCAGCGGAAAAATAAAAACGGGGCACAGGCTCATCACCTCTGCCCCGCCAGGACTGCTGTGCCGGCCCGCCCGAAGGCGGGTCGTTTCGCCAGCTTACGCGGCGATGGTGGCCTTCACCTGATTGACGACGGCTGCGAAGGCAGCCTTGTCCATCACGGCCATGTCGGCCAGCACCTTGCGGTCGAGACCGATCGATGCCTTCTTCAGGCCGTTCATGAACACGCTGTAGGTCAGGCCATGCTCGCGCGAAGCCGCGTTGATACGGGTGATCCACAGAGCGCGGAACACGCGCTTCTTGTTGCGGCGGTCGCGGTACGCATACTGGCCGGCACGCATGACGGCCTGCTTGGCGACGCGATAGACGCGGCTGCGGCGGCCACGATAGCCTTTGGCGGCGTCGAGGACTTTCTTGTGGCGGGCCCGTGCGGTTACCCCACGTTTAACTCTTGGCATTGTGTGCTCCTGTTGTCAGAGTGAGGTTAGGCGAAGGGCATCATCGCGCGGATCGAGTTCATGTTGGTCTCATGAACGTCGACGGCTCCACGCAACTGGCGCTTGTTCTTGGTGGTCTTCTTGGTCAGGATGTGGCGCTTGAAAGCCTGGCCACGCTTGACGGTACCGCCCGGGCGAACGCGAAAACGCTTTTTCGCGCTGCTCTTGGTCTTCATTTTTGGCATGACGAAATCTGCCCCTTTACGGGCAGCTCCTTTATTTGACGATTGCAGGTGGCAGCAACCGCTGCTCTTGGATGCCTGCACTCGCTTCTTGTGACGGCGGAATCGAGTCCGCCGTCCCTTGCGTTCCTGCCTGGCGGCAGGAGCGCGGATTCTAGCAAAAAATCAGCAACTTACAAAACCGACGGCCGGGCCGTCGGCTTACTTCTTCTTCTTCGGCGCCAGCACCATCACCATCTGGCGGCCTTCCATCTTCGGGAACTGCTCGACCTGGCCATACGGCTCAAGGTCGGCCTTCAGACGCTCCAGCATGCGCACGCCGATTTCCTGGTGCGCCATCTCGCGTCCACGGAAACGCAGGGTGATCTTGGTCTTGTCCCCCTCTTCCAGGAACTTGGTCAGGTTACGCAGCTTGATGTTGTAGTCGCCGTCATCGGTACCGGGGCGGAACTTGACCTCCTTCACGGAAATCACTTTCTGCTTCAGCTTCGCCTCATGCTGGCGCTTCTGCTCCTGGTACTTGAACTTGCCGTAGTCCATCAGGCGACAGACCGGCGGCTGCGCGGTCGGCGCGATCTCAACCAGATCGGCATCCGCCTCTTCGGCGAGACGGAACGCCTCGGTGAGGCTGACGATACCCAGCGGCTCGTTCTCGACGCCGGACAGGCGCACTTGGGGCGCCGTGATTTCACCGTTGATACGGTGCGACTTGTCAGTAGCTATTGCAGTGTCCTTGAAAAATCCAATAAATATGCCGTGCTCCAGCAGCGAGCCAGCCCGACGGCAGATCCGTCAGGCCTTGGCGGCAATCTCCTCACGGAGACGCTCGACCAGACTATCGACGGACATCACGCCCAGATCGACATTGCCTCGCGCACGCACGGCTACGGTATTCGCGTCCCGCTCCTTGTCGCCGATGACGACGATGTAGGGCACCTTCTGGACGGAATGTTCGCGTATTTTATAGGTTATTTTCTCGTTCCGCAAATCGGCCTGCACTCTAAACCCTTGTTTTTTCAGGGCTTGCTCGACTTTCAGCGCATATTCCGCCTGTCCTTCCGAGATATTCAGCACCGAAACCTGTGCCGGCGCGAGCCACAGCGGCAGCGCGCCTGCGTGGTTTTCGATCAGCATGCCGATGAAGCGTTCAAGCGAACCGAGGATCGCGCGATGCAGCATCACCGGCACCTTGCGGGTATTGTCCTCGGCCACATACTCGGCCTCAAGGCGCACCGGCATCGAGAAATCGACCTGGATGGTGCCGCACTGCCACGGCCGGCCAATCGCATCCTTCAGCGTGTATTCGATCTTCGGGCCATAGAACGCGCCTTCGCCCGGCGTGATCTCGTAGTCACAGCCTGACCGCTTCAGCGACTCGATCAGCGCATTCTCTGCCTTGTCCCACAGCTCGTCGGAGCCGACGCGCTTTTCCGGGCGCGTCGCCACTTTGTAGATCACTTCAGTGAAGCCGAAATCGCGATAGACGCTCTGCAGCAGCGAGGTGAACGCGACGCACTCGTCCAGGATCTGGTCCTCGGTGCAGAAAATGTGGCCATCGTCCTGCGTGAAGCCGCGCACGCGCATCATGCCGTGCAGCGAGCCGGACGGCTCATTGCGGTGGCACTGGCCAAATTCGCCGTAGCGCAGCGGCAGTTCGCGGTAGGAGTGCATGTTCGAGCGGAAGATCTGCACATGGCCCGGGCAGTTCATCGGCTTGAGCGCATACGCACGGTTCTCGGAATCCGTGGTGAACATGTTGTCCTTGTAATTGTCCCAGTGGCCGGACTTCTCCCACAGCGAACGGTCAAGGATCTGCGGCGCCTTCACTTCCTGATAGCCATTGTCCTGATAGACGCGGCGCATGTATTGCTCAACCTGTTGCCAGATCGTCCAGCCCTTCGGATGCCAGAAAATCAGGCCCGGTGCCTCGTCCTGGAAGTGGAACAGGTCAAGCTGGCGACCGAGTTTGCGGTGGTCGCGCTTCTCGGCCTCTTCCAGCATGTGCAGGTAGGCTTCCTGGTCTTCCTTCTTCGTCCATGCGGTGCCGTAGACCCGCTGCAGCATCTCGTTCTTCGAGTCGCCGCGCCAGTAGGCGCCGGCCACCTTCATCAGCTTGAACACTTTCAGCTTGCCGGTCGACGGCACGTGCGGACCACGGCACAGGTCGGTGAACTTGCCTTCGCTGTACAGCGATACGTCTTCATTCGCCGGGATCGACGCAATGATCTCGGCCTTGTAGGCCTCGCCGATGGACTTGAAGTAAGCCACGGCCTCATCGCGCGGAAGCACCTTGCGCTCGACCGGCTCATCTTTCTTCGCGAGCTCAGCCATCTTCTTCTCGATCGCCTGCAGGTCTTCCGGCGTGAACGGGCGCTTGTACGAGAAATCGTAGTAAAAGCCGTTTTCGATCACCGGGCCGATGGTGACCTGTGCCTCGGGGAACAGATCCTTCACCGCGTACGCCAGCAGGTGAGCGGTCGAGTGACGAATGACGTCCAGTCCGTCGGCGTCCTTGTCGGTGACGATCGCGAGATCCGCATCGCGCTCGATCAGGAAGGATGTGTCGACCAGCTTGCCGTCCACCTTGCCGGCCAGCGCCGCCTTGGCGAGGCCGGCGCCGATCGACGCGGCGACCTGCGCGACCGTGACCGGAGAATCAAACTGGCGCTGCGAGCCATCGGGAAGTCGGACTGAAACCATGCTGTGCTCCTAAATATGTACCGTGTGCCGGACGGGAAATTGCGGACGAAAAAAAACGCGGGCCGGCCGCGTTTTTTCTGAAGACAACCGCCTTCATGGGCGGTTCCCTCAACTCAAGGAAAGACGGACTAGCGAATGGATGCGTATTTTTCGCTGCTAGTTCGCGGTGTCATAACCGATGCGCCTTTCCCGACCTTATCAAAAAGATTGCTGTGTATTCGTTTGCACGTCCGGCCTCAGCCGAACCGAGGGCGAACTCTATCACAGTTTGGCCCACGATTCCCGTGATCGGGCTCAGGCTGACCGTGCCCGGGACAGGTCAATGCCCCGGGTACGGCCGGCAATTTGCCAGGTCAGGTCAGCACCGACAGGAAGGCTTCGTTGAGCTTGCGGTCGTGATAGAAGATGCCGGTACCGATTTCGTCCCAGGTCCAGACGGTCGGCTTCATGTCCGGATACCACTGGTAACCGCCGCAGAAAACTTCCATCCGGTTGCCCGACGGATCGAAGAAATAGATCGTCGTGCCGCGGGTGATGCCGTGGCGGGTCGGCCCGATATCGATCGACGCCTTGTTCATCGACAGGATATCCGCCGCGCGCAGCACCTGCTCCCAGGTTTCGAGCAGGAAGCTCACGTGGTGCAGCTTGCCCGGCTCGCCGTGGCGCACCATCGCGATGTCATGCGCTTTCGGCGAACAGGTCAGCCACAGGCCCAGGTCGGAGATGCCGTCTTCGAGCAATGCGCGCTCAACCACGGAGAAGCCCAGCACCTCGTTGAACAGCTTGTGCGCGGCTTCAATCTCCGGACCGTACAGCAGGCAATGGTCCATGCGCACCGGGTTGATGCCCCGGGTGTCAGGCAGCCACGGCGCAGGATTCAGGTAACCGAGGCCGTTGCCGACATCCGTCTTTTCCGCGTACAGCTCGATGGTGTGCCCGGTCGGGACCACAAAACGCACGCGCTCGCCGGTCTCCAGCATCTCGCCGGCCGGCACGCGTTCGGTCGTGATGCCGTATTCGCGCAGCTTGCGGTCGAACAGCTCCAGGGTGGCCTTGTCCAGCACCTTGAACGCGAAGCAGTCGATGCCCGCGCGGTCAGCCTGGCGAATGATGAAGCTGTTGTGGTCGCGTTCATCATGACATTTGAAGTAGACCCGGCCCGACTTGTCGCGCCCCGTTTCCTTCAGTCCCATCACATCGGTATAGAAACGCACCGATTCCTCGAGGTCGAGCACACGCACGATTGCGTGGCCGGGCCTCAGAACGCCTGTCATTGCCATGGTTATCTCCTGATGTCAGTCATGTTGCGGTGTTGCCGGGTTGAGCACCCTCGTTCGGCGCCGGACGCGACAGCGCGGCCGGCGCATCCGAACGGGAGCGCGCGAAACTTTTTTCAATGCAGGCGGCCATCTTGTCGAGCGCCCGCAGGGTGATGTCGGAACGGGGAAAGGCGCGACAGGCGAGCACGATGCCGGCGCCCTCTTCTTCCGCGCTGACATGGGCACGGCTCATCACGCGGGTCTTGCAGTCGCCGGCGACAATCTGCACCTTGCACACGCCGCAACCGCCGTTGCGGCAGCCGACCGGTATGCCGCGCCGGCCCAGCTGCTCCATTGCCAGCAGCAGGTTGCGGTCGTCTGCGCAGGAATAGCGCTCACCCGTGTTCTCGATGACGACGCCGTACTTCATCAGCGCCCTTTCAGCAGCCGCTTCACGCTGAACAGCGACCAGCCATAGCGCGACTGTGCATAGCCCCACAGTCCCTGGCGGAAGCGCAGCGTGACCACGATTGCCAGCAAGCCGAGCCCGATCAGGTACCAGCTGCCATAGTCGGCAAAGAACTTGTTCAGCGCCCAGAACAGGACCGCCCCGATGATTGGCCCTTCAATCGTGCCGGTGCCGCCGATGACGACCATGAAGATCGCAAACGCCGTCCAGTTCAGGCCGAACGCCGCGTCCGGCGAGATGCGCAGGATCGCGATGAAGTACAGCGCGCCCGCAATGCCGGCGCCGGCAGCAGCAACCAGGTAGACCGCCAGCTTCATCTTCTGCACGGCGATCCCCTGGCTTTCCGCGGCGACCTCGTTGTCGCGAATGGCCAGCAGCGCCAGCCCGCGCTTGCTGCGCAGGAAAGCGTAGGTCAGCGCAATCGCGCCGGCCACGCAGGCCAGTGCCGCCCAGTAAGTCAGGTTCTCGCGGGTCGCACGGGCGATGCCGCCCAGTGCAGTCAGGCTGGTGCCGGAACCACCGCCGACAGCGCTGATGTTGGCCACCGACAGGCGGAATACTTCCGCGATTGCCCACGTGCCGACCGCGAAATAGCCGCCCTGCAGCCGGAACGCCAGCTGCGACACCGGCAGCGCCAGCAAGCCGGCGGCCAGCCCGGCGACCGGAATCGCGAGGAAGGGATTGACGTCGGCCAGGTTGCCCAGCGCGATCAGTACATAGCCACCGGCACCGAAATACGCCTGCTGGCCAATGCTCACCATGCCGCCATAGCCGGCCAGCAGGTTCCACATCAGCGCGAAGATGAAATAGCAGCCGATCTCGACGAAATCGCGCATCCAGATTGGCTCGCCCCACCAAGGCATCAGCGCCAGTGCGGCGAACAGCAGGAATGCAGCTGCGCCGGTCAGCAGCGGATGGGAGTTGCCTCGTTCGACAATGGTCGTCATGTCAGCCTCGCGTCTTCGGGAAGAGTCCTTGCGGACGAACCAGCAGCATCACCAGGAAGGCGATGTGACCGAACCACAGCCCCCAGACCGGCGCGAACGCGAACCCGACCTGCTGCGTGATGCCGAGGATCAGCGCACCGACCAGCGTGCCCCAGAACGACCCCATCCCGCCGATGATCACTGCCTCGAAGGCGAAGATCAGCAGCAGCGGGCCGTCGGCCGGCGACACCGTCGTGCGCATTGCCTGCAGCGCACCGCCGATGGCGATCACGACGAAGGCAATCGCCGTCGCCAGCGCATAGATGCGCCGTGCGTCCATGCCCATCAGTTCCGCGATGTCGCGGTCATCGGCGACGGCGCGAAATGCGCGGCCGATCCGCGTGTGGTTGAACAGCATCTGCAGACCGCCGGTGCACGCCAGTGCGACCGCAAAGACCAGCAGCGGCAGCACGCCAATCGTCACATCGCCGCCGAGCGACAGGCTGCTCGTGCCGAGGCCGCCGCTCTGCGCCATCCGCGGGTCGGCCGAATAGACTTCGAGCAGCAGGTTCTGGATCACGAAGGAAATGCCGAAGGTCACCACCAGCGAAGGCAGCGGATCCTTGCCGATCGTGCTGTTCAGCAGCCAGTGCTGCAGCAGGTAACCGACAGCGAACGCCACCGGCAGCAACAGCAGCCCGGCCAGGGCCGGATGCAGCGACCACGCGGACGACAGGCTGATCGTCGCGAACGCGAACAGCACCATGAAGTCGCCGTGCGCAATGTTCGTCACGCGCATCACGCCGTACATCAGCGACAGGCCGAGCGCGAACAGGCAGTACAGGCCGCCGAGCAGCAGACCCTGGATAAGGATATCGATCATGTCAGCTCCCGAAATACGCGTCGTGGATCTGTTCGCGCGTGACTTCGTCGGACTTGCCATGCAACGCGACCTGGCCTTCCTGGAAGCAGTAGACGCGGTCGGAGACCTTTTGCGCCATCGTCACATCCTGCTCGACGATCACCACGCTCATGCCGTCGGCGATGATGGAGTCCATCGCGTCATAGATGGTCTTGATGATCACCGGCGCGAGGCCAAGGGAAAGTTCGTCGCACAGCATCAGCGAGGGATTGCTCATCAAGGCGCGCCCAAGCGCGACCATCTGCTGCTGGCCACCGGAGAGCTGCGTCACCGGATAGCTACGCCTTTCCTTCAGCACCGGGAACAGGCGGTACACGCGTTCGAGGTCCCACGGACCGGGGCGCCGCGAGAACGCGCCCATGCGCAGGTTTTCCTCGACGTTCAGGCTCGGGAACAGGCGCCGGCCCTCAGGCACCATCGCGATGCCGAGCGCCGCGATCTCGCCCGACGGCCGTCCGCCGCAGGCCTTTCCCTGGAAGACAACGGACTCTGACGGCACCTTCACCATACCCGTCAGCGCCTTCAGGAAGGTGCTCTTGCCGGCGCCGTTGGCGCCGATGACGGCGACCACCTCGCCGGGCTCGATGTGGAAGTCGATGCCGAACAATGCCTGCGCATCGTCGTACCAGGCTTCCAGGCCATGGGTCTGCAGCAGCGGGCTCATGCTTCCATCCCCATGTAGACGCGCTGCACTGCCGGGTCGTTGATCACGTCCTGCGGCAGGCCTTCGGCAAGCTTCTTGCCGAAATTGATCACATACAGGCGGTCGGCCACCGCGAGCAAGGCATGCACGACGTGCTCGATCCAGATCATCGTCACGCCGGACGCCTTGATCCGCTTGAGCTCCTCGACCAGTTCATGCGCTTCGTGATCGGTGAGGCCGCCGGCGATTTCATCGAGCAGCAGCAGGTCAGGCCCGGTCGCCAGCGCGCGTCCGAGTTCGAGGCGCTTGCGATTGAGCAGCGTCAGGCCGCCGGCACGGTGGTTCGCGAATTTCATCAGCCCGGTCTGTTCCAGCACGCGCTCGGCGGAAGCCCAGGCTGCATGCTCGTCCTGCTGGCCGCCGAAGCACGCCGCAGTGACCAGGTTCTCGAAAACGGTCATGTGCGAAAACGGCTGCGGCACCTGATAGCTGCGGCCGATGCCGCGCCGGCAGCGCTGGTGCGGCTTGAGCGCGGTAATGTCATCGCCGTCGAATTCGATGCTTCCCTGATCGGCGCGCACGTCGCCGGAGATCAGGTTGAACAGAGTCGTCTTGCCGGCGCCGTTCGGGCCAAGGATGCCGAGCATCTCGCCGCGTGCGACCGACATTGAAATATCGTCGGTCACGCGCAGCGCGCCATAGGACTTGCCGAGACCGGTCAGCCTCAGCAACGGCCTGCCCGGCGCGGCAGCGGATGCTGCGGACCGGGACTCAGTAGAAAAAATCGTCGTCACGGTCCGTCCTGCTTAGCCCTTGATGGCGGCCAGCTTGCCCTGCACCGCAATCGACGGCGCCTGGCTGTTCTCGACGACGGCCAGTTCGAGGCCCTTGCCGGACTTGCGCCACTGCCCGGAGACCAGCGGCGTCTTGCTGATGTTCGGCACCGGACCGGTGGCGAAATTGACCGGGCCGACGGTCGTGGTCAGTCGGGTCGCCTTGATCGCATCGCGGATCGCTTCCGGGCTCTTGTTGGCGGAACGCTTGAGCGCGTCGAGCGCCACTTCGAACAGCGCATGCTTGAAGCCCAGCGGCATCGTCCACTGCTTGCCGGTGGCAGCGGTGAATTCATCAGCAATCTGTTTCGCGCTTTGTCCGGTCATGCTGGACTTGAACGGATGGGCAGGGCTCCACCAGACCTCGACGGTCAGGCCGTCGGCACGGTCGCCGAATGCCTGGATCGCTGCCGGAAATTCGGTCGCCTTTGCCACCGTGACGATCTTCGGCTTGAATCCCATCTGGCCGGCCTGGTTCCAGAAGTTCGCGAAATCCGGCGGCGGAATCACGCCGGTGACGATCTCGACATTGGCCTTCTTGAATTCGTTGATGAACGACGAGAAGTCATTCGCCGGCGACTGGTAGCGGCCGCGGTCGACCAGCTTGAAGCCCTTCGCAGCCAGCACCGGCGGGAAGCCGATCTTCGCATCGCCCCACGCATTGCCGTCCTCGTCATTCGGCCAGAGTGCGCCGACCACCTTGTTGGTCGGAATCTGCGACCACAGATTCACGTAGGATCCGATGATGTCCTCGAGGCCCCAGAAGAAGTGATGGGTCCACTGGAAGCCCTTCTTCGGATCGCCCTTGCGACCGAAGAAGTGCGGCTGCCACGGGGTATCGTTGGTGATGCACGGCACGCCGTTCAGCTCGCACTGGTCAGCCACCGGGTTCGTCGTCGCCGGCGTCGATGCGGCGACGATCAGGTCGACGCGGTCGCGCAGGATCAGTTCGGAGGCCGCCGAGCTGGCCTTGTTCGGATTGGACTGCGAATCCTTGTAGATCACTTCGACCGCATATTTTTTGCCGCCGATGACGATGCCGCCGGCGGTGGCCTTTTTCACCTGCTCGATGGTGAATTTGTCCGGGTCGGCAAAGGCGGCGAGCGGGCCGGTCTGCGGGCTGACGAAGCCGATCTTGATCGTGTCGGCAGCGTGAGCGAGCGAGGGAATCATCGTGGCCGCGGCGACGGCGGGTACGGCCTTGATCAGGGTACGGCGTTGCGAATCGATGGTCATGCGAGTCTCCGGTCTGGGTCTTCGTTCCGATCAGGCGGCTGCGGACGCAGTGCCTGTGTTTCTTTTTGTTCGGCGCGAATCCTAGGCCAAGCGATCTCCGCTGCCCAATATCGTTTTCGCATTCATGCATACTTCCAAGGTATGGAGTCGCCGCACCGCACGCGTGGCCAGCCGCACGGTCGCGCGTGAAGGGAGTGGCTGCGAAGGCGCGCACTCGCACGAAAGGCTTGCAAGCATCGGAGCGCCGCAGCCAGGATCACCTGAAAATTATATAAATTGAAATCATGTGAGATGATCGCGCCGGCGTCGGCGCCGGTGCGCAGGCAAGGCGCACTCCGTGCCCTGTGTGGCGCAATTTTTTTACACGAGTCAAAATTTTTCGCGGCATGCGCGGCCGCTCATGCGGCCAGATGTCGGAAAGCGCTGGCTGACGCATGGGCGTAAGTCAGCGCGACGGGGCAGAATCGGACGGCGCCGGATGGCCTGTCGCAATCCGGGCAACAACAGGCTCGCTCGGCGACAATGTCTTACCGGCGGGGTGTCGGATGAGCCAGAGATTTGTTCAGCGATGGCCGCCGGTTTGCGGCAACAGCTGTGCGAGCGGTCTGGAGTTCGGCAGGGACAGGACTCCCGGACCATTGCCCGGCGCGAAGACAAAAAAAATCCGCCCACGATGGGGCGGATTTTCCTTACCAACTTCGTACAACACACGGAGCCGGATACTGCTGCTCGTGTTGTCATGCAATTTGGTAGGCACGATTGGACTCGAACCAACGACCCCTACCATGTCAAGGTAGTGCTCTAACCAGCTGAGCTACGCGCCTAAAGAAACGAGATTATAGCCAGCTTCCTGCGCTCTTGCCAATACCTTTCTGAAACATTTTTTCATTCCCTTCGGATGAACGTCCCGGCGCGGCCAGAACCGGTCCGCGGATCTGATCAGATTCGCTTGACCTCGATGACGCCCTTCACGTCACCGATCACCTTCAGGGCCCGCTGCAGCTGCTCGGTCGAGCCGATCTCGCCGGTGAAGGACATCGTCGCCTGCCCCTTGCTGCTGCGGGTCGACACGCCGATCACGTTGATCTTCTCGCGCAGGAAAATATCCGAGATGTCGCGCAGCAGACCCTGCCGGTCCTGCGCCAGCACGAATACATCGACCGGATAGACCGTGTCACCGCCGACATCACCCCAGGTGGTCTGGACCATGCGCTCCGGCGCGCGCAGCAGCATCTGCGACAGATTCTTGCAGCTGGCGCGATGGATGGAGATGCCCTTGCCGCGCGTGATGAAACCGACGATCGGGTCCGGCGGGGCCGGTTTGCAGCAGCTGGCCATCTGCGTCAGCAGTCCGTCGGTGCCCAGCACCAGCACATTCGATTTCGCGCCCTGCGTGACGCTGGATGCGCGGCTCTTGCGCGGCACGATCGCCTCGTCGGCCGGCGGCGCCTGCCGCTGCGGATCGTCCGCATGCAGCGCCTGCTCGACCAGCCGCAGGCTCATCCGCTCGTTGCCGATCGCCAGCAGGAAATCCTCCAGCCTGGCAAAACCCAGTTTCTGTGCGAGTTCCTCGTGGTTCACCGCCGTCTTGCCCTCGCGCTGCAGCGTCTTGTCCAGCAGCGCGCGGCCGTGGCCCAGGGTCTCGGCCTGTTCGATCGCATTGAACCATGCGCGAATCTTCGAACGCGTACGCGGGCTCGCGGTATAGCCGTCGGACAGCCAGTCGCGCGATGGCCCGGCCGTGCCCGACGCCGCCGCCTCGCCCTTGGCCGTGATGATCTCGACCGTCTGCCCGTTTTTCAGCCGCGTATTCAGCGGCACCATCGTGCCGTCGACGCGCGCGCCTCGGCAGCGGTGGCCGACGTCGCTGTGCAGCTGGTATGCGAAATCAATCGGCGTGGCACCCATCGGCAATTCGAGCAACCGCCCCTGCGGCGTCAGCACATAGATGCGGTCGTTGATCGACGCCGCCTTCAGCTGTTCGACCCACTGCTTTTCGCTGTCCTCCTGCCCGACCATCACGTCGGCGACCTCGCTCTTCCAGGCCAGCAGCTGGCGCAGCCACGCGATGCGCTGGTGGAAGGACTCGTCAGCCGAACCGCCGCCCTCCTTGTAACGCCAGTGTGCCGCCACACCGTACTCGGCGAATCGATGCATGTCCTGCGTGCGCACCTGCACCTCGAGCGTGCGGCCGTCATCGGCCTCGACCACCGTATGCAGCGACTGATAACCATTCGGCTTCGGACGCGCGATGTAGTCGTCGAATTCCTCGGGTATCGGCGTCCAGATGTTATGGACGATTGACAGCACCGCATAGCAGGTCTTCACGTCGTCGACGATCACGCGGAATGCGCGGACGTCATGCAACCGCGAGAAATCGATCGCCTTGCCGCGCATCTTGTTCCAGATGCTGAAGATGTGCTTCGGCCGCCCGTATACTTCGGCGCGAATGCCGGCAGCCGACAGTTCTGCCTTCAGGCGTGCAATCGACTGCTCGACGAACTGCTCGCGCTCGACCCGGCGCTCTTCCAGCATTTTTGCGATCCGTTTGTAGTTCGCCGGCTCGGTAAAGCGGAAGGACAGGTCTTCCAGCTCCCATTTGATCTGCCAGATGCCGAGGCGATTGGCCAGCGGCGCATACAGGTCGAAGGTCTCGCGCGCATAGCGCAGCGTCATCTCGTTCTCGAGCCTGCGGTCGGCAAAGAAACGCAGCGTGGTCAGCCGCGACGCGAGGCGCACCAGCACGACACGCATGTCGGTCGCCATCGCCAGCATCATCTTGCGCAAGGTCTCCAGCTGGCCGGCCGCGCTGTGCTTCGCCTTGCCCGCTTCCTGCTGCAGGAAGGTTCCCTCATGCAGCCGCATCAGCTGGCGTATGCCCGCGACCATGTCCGCCATTTCCTTGCCAAAGCGGGGTTCGATCTGCGCCGCCGCTGCCGGGTCGAACAGCGGCAACTCGAACAGCAGGCCGGCGATGCGCGTGTCGATGTCGGCCTTGAGCGAGGCCAGCACGGCCACAACGCCGCGCGTGAAGGCTGTCGCGTCCTGCCCGGTCTGCACCGTCTTGTCCGCATACGACTGGCGCACGAACTCCACTGCCGCCAGCAAGCGCGCACCGTCTTCGGCGCGCAGCCCCGCCGTCAGCTGATCATCACCCTCGCGGGTTGCTACAGAAACCATCGTCAGTCCAGAAAAAATCCCCTCGCCAGCGCAATCTGGTCGTCGTGCATGAAAGTTGGCGCATGGCCCACTCCCGGCACTTCGACCAGCTTTGCGCGCGGCCCGCGCTCGCTCATCTGCTGAGCAGTCGCGCGGGTCAGCAAATCCGACTCGGCGCCGCGCACCAGCAGCACCGGACAGCGGATCGCGTCATACGCCGCCCACAGCGCCGCCTCGCCCTGTTGGGCCGACTCGACTGTCAGCGTGCGGAATGCAAGCGCCAGCGCCGGGTCGTAATGCCGGCGCCAGCGGCCGTCGGCATCTTGCCTCAGCACGTCCCTTGCCAGCTTGTCCCATTCGGCATCGGTATGCGGCCCGAATGGCACGCAGATCGAACGCACGTAATCACGCCCCTCGTCAAAGCTGCCGAAACGAAGATCATTGCCGATGTAATCGCCGATCCGCGCCAGCGCGCTGAAATTCAGCGCTGGCCCAACGTCGTTCATCAGCATGCGCCGCACCGGTGACTCCGGCAGCGACGCCAGCGCCATGCCGATCAGCGCGCCCATCGAAGTGCCGAACCAGTCGACCTGCGGCACATCGAGGCGGGCGACCAGCGTCACCATGTCGCTCACATACTGCGGCACCGCGTAGAACCGGGGATCCTTCAGCCATGACGAGCGGCCGCGCCCGACCACGTCCGGGCAAATCACGCGATAGCGGTCCGACATCGCCCCAGCCAGCGCATCGAAATCGTCCGACACCCGCGTCACGCCGTGCACGCAGACGAGCACGTTCGGATTGGCAGGGTCACCCCACTCCTTGTAGGCCATCCGGTGCAGGCCGGCCGGCGACAGGCACTGCACACTGTTGATTCGCGGCTGCGTCATGGCGGCCCGTTCCCTTGCTGTTGAAATCTTGCTCATTCTAGCGGCACTGGCCTTAAAATTCCGGACGTCCGATCAATCCGACCCAGAGGAAAGTCCATGCAGAACCGTCAGCTGTCAGGCAAAACCGCACTCGTGACCGGCTCCACATCCGGCATAGGCCTTGGCATCGCGCATGCGCTGGCTGCAGAAGGCGCCCATATCGTCTTCAACGGCTTTGGCGATGCAGCACAGATTGCCGAACTGCAGCGGCAGACAGCCGCGCAATTCGGCGTGAAGACCGCCTACAGCGGCGCCGACATGACGAAGCCCGCCGAGATCGAGCAGATGATGAACGACGCGATCACACAGTTCGGCAGCGTCGACATCCTCGTCAACAATGCCGGTATTCAGCATGTGGCGAATGTCGACGACTTTCCCGTCGAGCGCTGGGACGCGGTGATCGCGATCAACCTGACATCGGCATTCCACACGACTCGCCTTGCCCTGCCGGCGATGAAGAAGAACAACTGGGGGCGCATCATCAACATCGCCTCCGCGCACGGACTGGTGGCCTCGGTCGGCAAGTCGGCGTACGTCGCGTCGAAGCACGGCATTGTCGGCCTGACCAAGGTGACGGCGCTGGAAAACGCGCAGACCGGCGTGACCTGCAACGCGATTTGCCCGGGCTGGGTGCTGACGCCACTGGTGCAGAAGCAGGTCGATGCGCGCGCCGCCAGCCTGGGCGTGTCGCAGGAAGAAGCCAAGCGCGGCCTGCTGCTGGAGAAGCAGCCGTCCGGGGAATTCGTCACGCCGGAACAGCTGGGCGCACTGGCGGTATTCCTGTGCAGCGCGGCCGCGTCGCAAGTGCGCGGCGTGGCGTGGAACATGGATGGTGGCTGGGTCGCCCAGTAAGGCGCAACGCGCACTGAGCCCAAAAAAAGCCAGCCGACTTTGCGGCTGGCTTTTTTCATTGGCAGGCACGTTTCAGGACGCGTCTTCATCGACCTCATCGGGCAAGGGCATGTCGCGTTTGCGTACGATGGGTTCGCACCCGTCGGTTTCCCATTCTTCCTTCGGGTACTTGTACAGAGAACGTGTCTTGCGGCGCAGCGCGCGCAGTTCATGGCAGATGGCCGTACCCAGCTCCACGTCAGCAATGCGTGTCGTGTAGCGAAATACCGAATTGCCGTACGCATCCTTCCAGCCGAGGAAAGGCGCGGTCAGGCAGCCGCACAGGAAGCGTATGGCTTCCAGGTCGGCCCTCATCGCCGCGTGGAATATCAGACTCCGGCCATTCGCATCGCGCAGATTCATGAAATTTTCCTGCGACAGGAACGCCGCCAGCGGCTTCAGGTCGCGCAGCTGCGAGGCCGCCAGCGGATCGCTCCGGTTCTGCAAATACCATTGCAAGGCCGGGTTGTCCGGCTGCAGCGGGATGCCCGCTCTCTGCAGCATCGCCAGCAATTCCGGATGGCCGCTGGCCATCGCCATCATCGCGGCATTCTGGCCGTAGCTGTTCAGTGCCTGCGGGTGCAGCTCCGGGAACGACTGCAGCAAGTAGCTCACCAGTGCTTCGTTGCCCGACCTGACCGCATGCATGAGAAGGGAATTGCCCATCGCGTCCCTGTCTGCCGGCGCGAAGCCGTTCGCCTGCAAATGCCGGACAAGGCGGGCTGCTGCATCCACGTCCTTCGACGGCGGCACGTCCCGTTCAAAATCGAAGATCAATCCCGCCAGTTCGCGCGGCTGCAGCGGAGCAGGTGCTGCCCCGGGGCGCGACGGCCGGGCTGGCACGCCGGGCTGGGGAGCGGGCGCCGGCTTGCTGCTTCT
>JACCDR010505488.1_pt1 | contig 23511 bp, 18 predicted proteins | sample 7446431 | NCBI WGS metagenome assembly JACCDR01 (sample SAMN15323443, study PRJNA562643) | freshwater metagenome | isolation source: river surface water | place: USA:Blue River Watershed | collected 2017-08-17 | reverse complement strand
CCTGCCACGCGGCAGCCTGGCGCCGCCAGCCGTGGCGGCGCAACCGGCGCTGGCCGCCACGCCCCGGGGTGCCGAGCTGGCCGTGCCCACACCCTTGGCCGGTGTGCCCTTGCCCGGCCCGGCGGTGCCGCTGGCGAGCCCCGGCGCGCCCGATGCGGGCAGCCGGCTGGGCCATGACGTGGCCACACTGCCGTCCAACGCCGCCAGCGCGCCGCGGCGGTTGAACCTGGAGCTGCCGCGCCTGCGCGGCGGTGAGCTGTCGCGCCACAGCACCACCGGCTTGCTGCCGGCTTTGCCCAGGCCGCCCGAAGTGCCCGACAAGCTGGGCAGCGCCATTGAAAAAGCCGCCAAGGAAGACTGCCGCAAGGCCTATGCCAACACCGGTTTGCTGGCCGTGGTGCCATTGGCCATCGATGCACTGCGCGAAGGCGGCTGCAAGTGGTGATCCGGTTGGGCCGCCCGGCCCCAGCCGTCAAGCCGTGGGCAGCACGTGGTTTTTGAACTGCTCGCGCAGCTTGATCTTCTGCATCTTGCCGGTGGCGCCCAGCGGTATGGCGTCGACAAACACCACGTCGTCGGGCGTCCACCACTTGGCGATCTTGCCGTCGTAAAAAGCGATCAGTTCTTCACGCGTCACCTCAGCGCCGGGTTTTTTCACCACCACCAGCAGCGGCCGTTCGTCCCACTTCGGGTGTTTGGCGGCGATGCAGGCGGCCATGGCCACGGCGGGGTGCGCCATGGCGATGTTTTCCAGGTCGATGCTGCCTATCCATTCACCGCCGGATTTGATGACGTCTTTGCTGCGGTCGGTGATGACCATGTAACCCTCGGGCGTGATCTTGGCCACGTCGCCAGTGGGGAACCAGCCTTCACGCAGCGGGTTGCCGCCTTCGTTCTTAAAGTAGGTGTTGATGATCCACGGCCCGCGCACATACAGGTCGCCGGTGGCGCTGTTGTCCCAGGGCAGTTCCTGGCCGGTTTCTGACACGATTTTCATGTCCACGCCATAAACCGCGCGGCCCTGCGTGGACATTACGGCCAGCCGCTCGTCGGCGTTTTGTGTGGTGTGTGCTGCCTTGAAGGCGGCGGCGGTGCCGATGGGGCTCATCTCGGTCATGCCCCAGGCGTGCACCACGTGCACGTTGTAGTCGTCGCGGAATTTCTTGATCATGGCCGGCGGGCAGGCCGAGCCGCCAATGACACTGCGCCGCATGGTGCTGAACTTCAGCCCGCCGGCTTCCACAAAACCCAGCAGGCCCTGCCACACCGTGGGCACGCCGGCCGAGATGGTGACGCCTTCGCTTTCAAACAGTTCGTACAGGCTCTTGCCGTCCAGGCCGGCGCCGGGGAACACCAGCTTGGCGCCGGTCATCGGTGCGATGTACACCAGGCCCCAGCTGTTGACGTGGAACATCGGCACCACGGGCAGGATGACGTCGGTGGCGCGGCAGTCCAGGCAGTCGGGCAGGGCGCCGGCCATCGCGTGCAGCACGGTGCTGCGGTGGCTGTACAGCACACCCTTGGGGTTGCCGGTGGTGCCGCTGGTGTAGCACAGGCTGCTGGCGGTGTTTTCGTCGAACACCGGCCATTCGTAGCGGCCGTTTTGCGCGGCCAGCAGGTCTTCATAACACAACAGGTTGGGCACCTTGGGGTCGGCGGGCATGTGCGCGCGGTCGGTCAGCGCCACCCAGTGTTTGACGGTTTTTGTGCGCCCGGCCACGGCCTGGATCAGCGGCAGGAAGGTCATGTCGAAAAACACCACCTGGTCTTCGGCGTGGTCGGCGATGTAGACCACCTGGTCGGGGTGCAGGCGCGGGTTCAGCGTGTGCAGCACCGCGCCCGAGCAACTGACGCCGAAGTACAGCTCCATGTGGCGGTAGCCGTTCCAGGCCAGCGTGGCCACACGGTCACCGGGCTGGATGCCCAAGGCGCCCAGCGCCTGTGCGGCTTTGCGCGCGCGCAGGGCGATTTCTTTGTAGGTGGTGCGGTGGATGTCGCCTTCGACACGGCGCGACACCACTTCGCGGTCGGCATGATGGCGTTCTGCGTGGGTGATGAAAGACGAAATCAGCAGCGGCTGCTGCATCATGTGGCCAAACATGGGTGGGGCTCCGGTGGGGGCTGCAAGGGGAAGCCGGCATTGTGCGCTGCGGGCTCGGGGTTGAGGGTGAGGATCAGCCCGTAGCCCTGGGGCCGCTCTGCGGCATGAACTGGCTTCGGGCGCTTCAGGTCCGGGCCCGTTCCTGACTCAACCCTGCAGCAACTGCCTTGACAACGCCCGGTGCTGCTGCACCAGCCGTGGCAGTTCCAGCGTCTGCGGCTGGCCACCCTGCACCAGCACACGGCCTTGCACCACCACGGTTCGGGCCTGTGGGCTTTGGCAGAACAGCAGGGCGCCCACGGGGTCGTGGCCGGCGCCGGCCAGCGCCGGTTCGTCCAGGCCAAAGCTGGCCAGGTCACAGGCCATGCCGGGGGCCAGTGCACCGATGTCGTCGCGGCCCAGCACGCGGGCGCCGCCCAGCGTGGCCACTTCCAGCATCGCGCGCGCGCCCATCGCGGTGGCGCCGAAGGCCACACGCTGCAGCAGCAGGCCCAGGCGCGCTTCGGCCAGCAGGTGGCCGCTGTCGTTGCTGGCCGAGCCGTCCACCGCCAGCGCCACGGGCACGCCGGCGTCGCGCATCGCGCGTATGGGCGCTGCGCCGCTGCCCAGGCGCATGTTGCTGCCGGGGCAGTGCGCCACGCCGGTGCCGGTGCGGGCGAAGAGTTTGATGCCGGCGTCGTCCAGCTTCACGCAGTGCGCGTGCCAGACATCGGGGCCCAGCCAGCCCAGTTGTTCGGCGTATTCGGCCGGTGTGCAGTTGAACTTTTCGCGGGTGTAGTGGATGTCGTTGTCGTTTTCGGCCAGGTGCGTGTGCAGTTGCACGCCGTGTGCACGCGCCAGCGCGGCGGCGTCGCGCATCAGGCCGCGGCTGACGGAAAACGGGCTGCAGGGGGCCACCACGATGCGCTGCATCGCAAAACGCTCGGGGCGGTGGTGCTGCTCGATCAGCCGCTGCGTGTCGCGCAGGATGTCGGCTTCACGTTCCACCACCGCGTCGGGCGGCAGGCCGCCCTGGCTTTGGCCCACGCTCATGGCGCCGCGCGCGGCATGAAAACGCATGCCCACCTGCGCGGCGGCGTGCAGTGTGTCGTCCAGCGTGCAGCCGCCGGGGAACAGGTACAGGTGGTCGCTGCTGGTGGTGCAACCCGACAGCAGCAATTCGGCCAGCGCCAGTTGCGTGCTGGTGTGCAGCATCTCTGGCGTTAGCCGCGCCCACAGCGGGTACAGCGTTTGCAACCAGCCGAAGAGTTCGTGGTCTTGCGCCACCGCCCGCGTCAGCGTCTGGTACATGTGGTGGTGGGTGTTTACCAGGCCCGGTATCACCACCTGGTCGCGGGCGTCGATCACGGTGTCGGCCTGGGCCGGCAGAGTGGCCGTGGGGCCGACGGCTTCGATGACGCCGCCGCGGGCGAACAGGCCGCCATCGGCGATTTCACGCCGCTGGGCGTCCATCGTCACCAGCAGGTGGGCGTTCTTGATGAGCAGGGTCGTGGGCATCGCGTGGCCTTACTCCCTCTCCCTTGCAGGGAGAGGGCAGGGGGTGAAGCCGGGGTTTCGTGCCGCATCATGCGGCACGCCGGCTGAACGATGTCGGCCTGCAAGCCGACATGCGCACTGCAAGTGAGGGTGAAATCGCCGCAAACCGCAAGAGTTTTGCTGTTGGGGCGGGCACTGCACCCTCACCCCAGCCCTCTCCCTGGCAGGGAGAGGGAGCAAAACCTATTGCACCGGCGCACCACCGTCAAACCAGCGCTTGATGAGCTGCCGTTCAGCGTCGGTGATCTGGGTGGCGTTGTTCATCGGCATCAGCTTGAGCACCACACTTTGCTGGTACACGCTCTGTGCATGCTGCTTCAGCAGTTCGGGTGTGTGCAGCGCCACGTTTTTCTGCTGTACCGCAGCGTTGTGGCACATGGCGCAGCGCTGGTCGATAACGGCGCGCACCTCGGCGTAGGTCACCGGTGCGGCGTTGGCGGCGGCCTTGGGTTGCGGCGCCGGGGCCAGCCACACCACCAGGCCCAGCAGCACAGCGGTGCCACCGGCCGCCCATTCCCAGGGCACCCGCTGGCCACTGAGCAGCGCCTTGTGGCGCAGCACAAAACTGTGGCGTATCAGCGCGCCGGCCAGCATCAGCAGCACCAGCACCAGCCAGTTGTGCGGGCCCTGGTACAACCAGCCGTAGTGGTTGGACAGCATGGCGATCAGCACCGGCAGCGTGAAGTAGGTGTTGTGCACGCTGCGTTGCTTGCCGCGCTGGCCGTGTATAGCCTCGATAGGCTGGCCGGCGCGCATCTGCGCAATCACCTTTTTCTGGCCCGGGATGATCCAGAAAAACACGTTGGCGCTCATCGCGGTGGCAATCATCGCGCCCGTCATCAGGAAGGCCGCGCGGCCGGCAAACAACTGGCAGGCCGCCCAGGCCGCCACCACGATGTAGATGAACACCAGCACGCCCACCAGGGCATCGCCGCCCACTTGGCCGTCTTTTTCGCCGAAGTAGCGGCAGATCAGGTCGTACACCACCCAGAACACCGCCAGAAAGGCCAGCGCTGCCGCCACTGCCGCAGCGGGCGACCAGTCGTGCACGTTTTTGTCGATCAGGAAGTTGCTGGCGTTGAACAGGTACAGCACGATGAACAAACCCATGCCGGTCAGCCAGGTGGCGTAGGCCTCCCAGTAAAACCAGTGCAGGTGTTCGGGCAGCGACTTGGGCGCCACCATGTACTTCTGCGGGTTGTAAAAGCCCCCGCCGTGCACGGCCCACAGTTCACCGTCCACCCCCTTGGCTTTCAGGCCCGGGTCTTCGGGCTTGATGAGGTTGTTGTCCAGAAACACGAAGTAAAACGACGCACCGATCCACGCAATGCCCACGATGACATGCGCCCAGCGCAGCAGCAGGTTGGCCCAGTCGAACAGGTAGGTCGGGTCCATCGGTGGCGCAGGCGCTTTCGGAAAAAAAGGGGGGTAGGGTTTGGTGGTCTGCAAGCCGCTGCGGGCTTCAGTTCTTCAGATCAGTTCATCACATCAATTTTTCACATCGGCGGCCTTGATGGCCGGTGCCCAGTCGGCCGCCTGTTTGGCCACGAAGCTGCCGAAGTCGGCGCTGTTCATCTTCACGGTGGTGATGCCCAGCTCTTCAAAACGCTTGACGATGGCCGGGTCGGCGGCGATGTCTGCCAGCGCCTTGGCCAGTTTGTCGGTCACCTCTTTGGGCAAGCCGGCGGGGCCTGACACGCCGAAGTAATTCTCGGCCAGCAGTTGCGGCAGGCCCAGTTCCACCACCGTGGGCACGTCGGGCGCCAGCGGCGAGCGGTTGCGGGACGTGACGGCCAGGCCCTTGAGCTGGCCGCTTTTCATCATCGGCACGTAGGCGGTGATGACGTCGATGCCGATGGGTATGGTGCCGGCGATCAGGTCGGTGGTCATCGGCGCGCCGCCCCGGTAAGGCACGTGTGTCATCTGCAGCTTCATCGCGTCTTTGGCCATCTCGCCCACGATGTGGCCGATGGAGCCGGGCCCGCCGCTGCCGAAGTTGGCCGCGCCACCGGTGGTGAACTTGGGCAGGTCTTTCAGCGCCGCCGGCCCGCTTTTGGGGTTGGCCATGATGGCCACCGGCGCGATGCCCAGCATCGCCACATGGGTGAACTGCTTGGCCGGGTCGTAGGGCTGCTTGGCCAGCGTGAAGGGGCCGATGGACAGCGGCGTGCTGTTGCTCAGCATCAGCGTGTAGCCGTCGGGTGCGGCGCGCACCACCTCCAGGCCGCCGATGGTGCCACCGGCCCCGGGTTTGTTGTCGACGATGACCGGTTGCCCCAGCGCCTTGGCCAGCGGCTCGGAGATGGTGCGTGCCACGATGTCGCTGGCGCCGCCGGCGGCAAAGGTGACGACGATGCGCACCGGCTTGTCCGGATAGGCGGCTTGTGATGCCAGTGGCAACAAGGCCAACGTGAGGGTGATGGCGCGGCTGATGCGGTTCATGGCGGTTGCTCCTGGGGGTGGTGTGGGCCCAAGTGCCCGCAAGTGGCGTGCCCGGGCGGGGGCGGATGTTGTGGCAAGCGTTGTGGCGGGTGCTGCAGCCGGCAGCTCGGGGCACCTGCAGCCATGGGCCGGCCCGGCTTCAAGACCCGCGGTAGGTGCTGTAGCTGTAGGGGCTGACGAGCAGCGGCACGTGGTAGTGGCCGGCGGCGTCGGCGATGCCGAAGTCCAGCTGCACGGTGTCGATGAAGGGGGGGTCGGGCAACTGCACACCCTGTGCACGGAAATAGGGCGCCACTTCGAACAGCAGCCGCCAGCGGCCGGTGGCCATGTCTGCGGCGTTGAGCAAGGGGCCGTCGGCGCGGCCGTCGTGGTTCAACGTCAGTGTCTTCACGCTCACCGCGCCGTCGCCCTGCAGGCGCTGCAGCGTCACCCGCATGCCGGCCGCCGGGCGCCCGTGGGCGGTGTCGAGTACGTGGGTGCTGAGGTGTCCCATGGTGTTGGCCTTTCTGGGCAAGTGCTGGCTTGGGTTTTGCGTGTGCGGGCAAGCCCGTGTGCAAAAGGGGGTTCGCGTTTTCGGGCTTGCAACTTCGGGCTTGCAACTTCGGGCTTGCAGGGGGTTTCGCTCGGGTGCAAAGTGTATACACTTGCGAATACACGTCAATCGATGTGTAGTACCCCGGGGCTGGCTGCGTTGCGGCGCCGGGGTGCTGCAACACCCTGGCGCGCACCCCAGGCCACACGCTGGGGCACCCGTTTTCACAACCACGACCGCATGGCCCGACACCACGCCCCGTTGCAAGCGCTGAAACCGGCGGCCGCCCCGGCTGCGGCGCCCGCCGCCTCGGGTTCGGCCTTGCTGCAGGCTGCTGCTGCAGCGCGGGTGAAGTCGCGGGCCCCGGCGGCTGCGCGCAGCGCCCGGCCTTCCGGTCGCAAGTCAGGCCCCAGCGCAGGCGCTGCACCCCCTGCCGCCGCGCCCAGCGCCGCCAGCGGCAGCACGCAGCGCATTGTTGAAGCCATCACCGAAGCCATCATTGAACGCCGCTTGATGCCCGGCACCAAGCTGGCCGAGCAGCACATCGCCGACCTGTTCAAGGTGTCGCGCACGGTGGTGCGCCAGGCGCTGAACCAGTTGAGCCGCGACCGCCTGATCACGCTGTCGCCCGCGCGCGGCGCGTCGGTGGCCGAGCCCAGCATCGAAGAGGCGCGCCAGGTGTTCCAGGTGCGGCAGATGATCGAGGCCTCGATGGTCAAACAGTTGTGCACGCGTGTGACGCCGGCCCAGGTGGCGCAGTTGCGCGCCCACCTGGGCCTGGAGAGCCAGGCGTTGCAGCGGGTGGACGTGGCGGGCCGCACGCGGCTGCTGGCCGACTTTCACGTCACGCTGGCGCGCATGCTGGGCAACGAGGTGCTGGCGCAACTGCTGGCCGACCTGTTGGCGCGCTGCTCGCTCATCGCGCTGATGTACCAGTCGTCGCACTCGGCCGTGCACTCGGCCAGCGAACACGTGGCCATCGTCGACGCCATCGAGCGCCAAGACGGCCGCGCCGCCGCGCGCCTGATGGAAGCCCACCTGGGCAACGTCGAATGCAGCCTGCACATGCAACCCCGCGCCAGTGACCTGGCCGCCGCCCTACGGATACCCACCCCATGAGCAAAGACCCGCACAACCCCGCCCCCTACCCCCGCGACCTGCGCGGCTACGGCCGCGACGTGCCCCACGCGCAGTGGCCCGGCCAGGCGCGGCTGGCCGTGCAGTTTGTGCTGAACTACGAAGAAGGCGGCGAAAACAACCCGCTGCACGGCGACCCCACCAGCGAAACCTTTTTGTCAGAGCTGGTAACGGCGCAGGCCTATGAAAACCGCCACATGACGATGGAGAGCATGTACGAATACGGCTCGCGCGCCGGCCTGTGGCGGGTGCTGCGCGAATTCGACCAGCGGGGCCTGCCGCTCACGGTGTTTGGCGTCGTTTCGGCGCTGCAGCGCTACCCCGACTTGTTGCAGACCTTTGTGGCGCGTGGTGACGAAATCGCCAACCACGGCCTGCGCTGGATACACCACCAGCACATGCCCGAAGCCACCGAGCGCAAACACATAGGCGTGGCCACCGAGCAGCTGAAAGAACTGCTGGGCAGCCACTGGACGGGGGGCTGGTACACCGGCCGCGACAGCCCCAACACACGCCGCCTGGTGGTGGAACAGGGCGGCTACGAATACGACAGCGACTACTACGGCGACGACCTGCCCTTCTGGCTGCAGGTGAAGAAAAACGACGGCTCGCTGGCACCGCACCTGGTGGTGCCCTATTCGCTGGACACCAACGACATGCGTTTTGTGCAGGCCCAGGGCTTCAACACCGGCGACCACTTTTTCACCTACTTGCGCGACAGCTTTGATGCGCTGTACGCCGAAGGCGACCCCGAGGGCCTGAACCGGCCCAAGATGATGAGCATCGGCATGCACTGCCGGCTGCTGGGCAAGCCCGGGCGCATCAGCTCGCTGCAGCGTTTCATGGACCACGTGCAAAAGCACCCGCAGGTGTGGGTGTGCCGGCGCATCGATGTCGCGCGCCACTGGCGCGCCACGCACCCCTTTGACGCGGCCACGGCCTTTGTGTGGGAGTGATGTGTGGGAACAATGCCTGTCTTGACCCTGGCCCAACTCAACGCCGCCACGCAAGCCGAATTCACGGCCGCGCTGGACGGCACTTACGAACACTCGCCGTGGGTTGTGCAGGCCGCCTGGGCGCGGCGGCCCTTTGTGTCGCTGGCGCACCTGAAACACACGCTGGTGCAGGTGCTGCGCGAAGCCGGGCGCGACGCGCAACTGCAGCTGATCCGCGCCCACCCCGAACTGGCGGGCAAGGCGATGGTGAGCCGTTCGCTGACCGCAGAAAGCACAAACGAACAAGGCAAGGCCGGCCTGACCGACTGCACGCCCGACGAGTTTGCGCTCATCCAGCGCCTGAACGCGGACTACAACGCCAAGTTCGGCTGGCCGTTCATCCTGGCCGTGCGCGGCCCGCGCGGCACGGGCTTGTCGCGCGCCCAGATCATCAGCACCTTCCAGCGCCGCCTGGGCCACCACCCCGACTACGAATTTGCCGAATGCCTGCGCAACATCCACCGCGTGGTGGAACTGCGGCTGAACGACAAGTTCGGTGTCACGCCGGCTTTAGGCCAGCAGGTGTGGGACTGGGCCGAGGCCCTGGCGGTGCACAGCGACCCCGGCTTCAAAGAGGCCGGCCAGTTGACCGTGACCTACCTCACCGACGCCCACCGCGCGGTGGCCGCGCAGTTGCAGCAGTGGATGCAGGGCTGCGGCTTTGACGAGGTGGGCCAGGACGCCGTGGGCAACGTGGTGGGGGTCTACCGTGGCAGTGGTGTGCGCCGCAAGACGCTGCTGACGGGTTCGCACTACGACACCGTGCGCAACGGCGGCAAGTACGACGGCCGGCTCGGCATCCTGGTGCCGATGGCGGTGGTGCAGGCGTTGCACCGCGCCGGCCGCCGCCTGCCTTTTGACATCGAGGTGGTGGGCTTTTCTGAAGAAGAAGGCCAGCGCTACAAGGCCACCTTCCTGGGCTCGGGCGCGCTCACCGGCGACTTCAACCCCGCCTGGTTGCAGCAGACCGATGCCGACGGCGTTTGCATGCAAGACGCGATGCGCGCCGCCGGGCTGCCGGCCACGCTGGCCGCCATAGAGGCGCTGCGCCGCGACCCGGCGCAGTACCTCGGTTTTGTCGAGGTGCACATCGAACAAGGCCCGGTGTTGAACGAACTGGACCTGCCGTTGGGCGTGGTCACCTCCATCAACGGCAGCGTGCGCTACCTGGGCCAGGTGCACGGCATGGCCAGCCACGCCGGCACCACGCCCATGGACCGCCGGCGCGACGCCGCCTGCGCCGTGGCCGAGCTGGTGCTGTATGTTGAAAAACGCGCCGCCGCCGTGCCCGACTGCGTGGGCACCGTGGGCCAGTTGCAGGTGCCCGCCGGCAGCATCAACGTGGTGCCTGGCGCTTGCCACTTCAGCCTGGACCTGCGCGCCACCACCAACGCGGCGCGCGACGCGCTGGCCGCCGATGTGCGGGCCGAGCTGGCGCGCATCTGCGAACGCCGGGGCGTCAGCAGCACGCTGGAACAAACCCTGGCGGCAGACGCCGCGCCCAGCGCCCCGGCCTGGCAGGCGCGCTGGGAAGCGGCGGTGCAGGCGCAGGGCCTGCCGGTCTTTTGCATGCCCAGCGGCGCCGGTCACGACGCCATGAAGCTGCACGAACGCATGCCGCAGGCCATGCTGTTCATGCGCGGTGCCAATGCCGGCATCAGCCACAACCCGCTGGAATCCATCACCGCCGACGACACCGAACTGGTGGTCGCGGCTTTTCAGCACCTGGTCGAAGGACTCGCCACCGCATGAATGCGCCCGCTCTAACAACCGCTCCAGAACCCGCTTACGCCGCGCTCGACGCCTGGGTGGCCGCGCACTTTGACGAACAGGTGCGTTACCTGCAGGCCCTGGTGCAGCTGCCCACCGACACCCCGCCCGGCAACAACGCCCCGCACGCCCAGCGCACGCAAGAACTGCTGGCCGCCATGGGCCTGCAGGCCGAAGCCCACCCGGTGCCGGCGGCCGAGGTGCAGGCTTACGGCCTGCAGAGCCTGACCAACCTGATCGTGCGCGAACGCTTTGCGCCCGGCGGCCCGGTGGTGGCGCTCAACGCCCATGGCGACGTGGTGCCGCCGGGTGAAGGCTGGCAGCACGCGCCCTATGGCGCCGAGGTGGTCGGCGGCAAGCTCTACGGCCGCGCCGCAGCGGTCAGCAAGAGCGACTTTTCCACCTACACCTTTGCGCTGCGCGCGCTGAAAGCGGTGGCCGCCGCACAAGGCCTGGCGCTGCGCGGCGGGGTGGAACTGCACTTCACCTACGACGAAGAATTTGGCGGCGAACTGGGCCCGGGCTGGCTGCTGCAACACGGCCTGACCAAGCCCGACCTGCTGATCGCTGCCGGCTTCAGCTACCAGGTGGTGACGGCGCACAACGGCTGCTTGCAGATGGAAGTGACGCTGCACGGCCTGGCCTCCCACGCGGCCTACCCGCACACCGGTGTGGATGCGCTGCAAGCCGCCAACCGGCTGCTGACCGCGCTGTACGCCTACAACGGCGAACTGGAACACCGGCTTTCCAAGGTGGCCGGCATCACCCACCCCTACCTGAACGTGGGTCGCATCGAAGGCGGCAGCAACACCAACGTGGTGCCGGGCAAGGTGGTGCTGAAACTGGACCGCCGCATGATCCCCGAAGAAGACGTGCACGCGGTGGAAGCCGAGGTGCGTGCGCTCATCCAGGCCACGGTGGCCGGCTCACCCGGTGTGCGGGTGGACATCAAGCGCCTGCTGCTGGCCGAACCCTTGAAGCCGCTGCCGGGCAATGCGCCGCTGATCGCCGCGCTGCAGCACCACGGGCGGGCGGTGTTCGGCTGCGACATCCCCACCTCGGGCACGCCGCTGTACACCGACGTGCGCCTGTACGGTGCGCACGGCGTGCCGGCGGTCATTTACGGCGCCGGCCCGCGCACGGTGCTGGAAAGCAACGCCAAACGCGCCGACGAACACATTGTGCTGGCCGACCTGCAAGGTGCCACCCGCGTGGTGGCGCGTTGCCTGCTGGACCTGCTGGCGCCATGACAGCCGCGGCGGCGCGCCTGCGTTTGTGTGCACCCGTCAGGTGCTCGACGCACCACATCGGCTTGTTTTGTGGTGCAAGCACCGAGATTGTGCTGCGCATGAAACTTGCAGAATCGCTGCCAACACGTTCTGCGTCACCACGCCGATTTTTTTGACCTTTTTGAAACCTCACGGAGATCTTCATGCTGTTCCCATGGACCCAACTGAAGCGGCGCACGCTCTTGGCTGTTGCAGGCTTGCTGGCAGCGCCCACGCTGGCGCTGGCGCAAACGCCCATCAAATTCCAGCTCGACTGGCGCTTTGAAGGCCCATCGGCGCTGTTCCTGGCCTCGCAGGTCAAGGGTTACTACAAGGCTGCGGGCCTGGACGTCACCATCGACGCCGGCAACGGCAGCGGCGGCACCGTCACCCGTGTGGCCAGCGGCACTTACGACATGGGCTTTGCCGACATGGCCGCGCTGATGGAGTTCCACGCCAACAACCCCGAAGCGCCGAACAAGCCGGTGGCGGTGATGATGGTCTACAACAACACACCCGCTGCCGTGTTGGCGCTGAAAAAAAGCGGCATCAGCAAGCCGGCCGACCTGTCGGGCAAGAAGCTGGGTGCGCCGGGTTTTGACGCCGGCCGCAAGGCTTTTCCCATCTTCGCCAAGGCCAACGGCATCACTGGCGTGACCTGGACCAGCATGGACCCGCCGCTGCGCGAAACCATGCTGGTGCGCGGCGACATCGACGCCATCACGGGCTTTTCCTTCACCTCGCTGCTGAACCTGGAAGCACGTGGCATCAAGACCGAAGACATTGTGGTGCTGCCCTACCCGGCGCACGGCGTGAAGTTGTATGGCAACGCCATCATCGTCAGCCCCAAGATGCTGAAAGAGAACCCGGCGGCGGTGAAGGCTTTCCTCGTGGCTTTTGCCAAGGGCGCCAAAGAGGTGATGGCCAACCCCGACCCGAGCATTGACTACGTGAAGGCGCGCGACGGCATCATCAACGTCGACCTGGAAAAACGCCGCCTGCGCATGGCCATCGACGCCGTTGTCGCCAGCCCTGACGCCCGCGCCGAAGGTTTTGGCCAGGTGGTGCCCGGCCGCCTGGCGCTGATGGCCAGCCAGGTGTCTGATGCCTTCAACACCAAAACGCGCATCGACCCGACTGCCGTGTGGACCACCGCCGTGCTGCCCAGCAAGGCCGATCTCAACGTGCTGCCGCCTGCGGGCAAAAAGTAAAACAATGTGCGCGGGTGCCCGCACGCTGCGGGGCGGGGCGGTGGTGACGGTCAGGGCGCTGCGGCGGGCCTCTGGGGGGGCAACCCGCTGGCGGCGTGACAGCCGCCCTGCGCCTTCACTTCAGTTCATACGACAGCTGCAGCATCACCCCGGCGTCGCCCAGCAGGTGCGCCGTGGTGGCCACCCGGGGCGTGAACTGCCAACCCAGCGACACCAGCGCACCGGGCGAAAAGCCGTTGTAGTTGGCCGGCACCTTGTTTTGAAAGCGGCCCCGGTAGCCGTACATCAACCCGGCCGAAGCCTGGCCAAACAACTGCGGTTGCCCCCACAAGGCCGGGAAACGTTTGCCCACGTACAGGTAGGCGCTGGGCTGGCCGAAGGAATTGCTGAAGTAAGAAGCACCAGCCAGCCAGTCGTCACCACGCTGCCGCTCCATGCCGATGGCCCAGACGTAGCGGTGTTCTTCGCTGTGACGGAAGTGGTGCGAGAACGGCGACACCACAAAACGCCAGTGGCCCGTGTTCTGCCACGCCTTCCAGTCGGTGGCGCTGGCCCAGTTGCGGGCTATCAGGCCCGGGCCGGTGGCCGTGCTGGCGGCGGGGGTGGCGCTGGGGTTGGGGGTACTGCCTTGCGCATGGGCGCTGAGCGAGCCCAAAGCGCTGGAAAGGGCCAGCATGAGGGCGGCTGACGCCCGAGGGTCTGTGAACTGCATGCACCGAATTGTCGCAGCAGGCCAAAACACCGCGGCCTGTGGGCCCCTGTTGCTGGCATCGGCATCGGCATCGCCAGCGGCGGCGGCGGCTGCAGCCATGCCCGGCCGCCGTGCCTGGCTGCGCGGTGCTGCTGCGGCTGCCTGCGTGGGCTCGGCAGCACCGCTGGCGGGCTGTGCCTGGCTGGACAGCAAGGAAAACCAGCTCGCGCTGCGCCCCACACCCGGCCGACCCGCCGGCTTGCCCGGCGATGAACAACTCTTCAAGCCCGGTGACGAACGCTGGCTGGTGCCGGTATCGGGCACCGCAGGCGCGCCGCAACAACTGGCGCTGTGGTGGCTGCCGCAGCCCGACCCGGCGGCCCCGGCGCTGCTGTACCTGCACGGCACCTTTCGCAACCTGTACCAGAACCTGCCCAAGATCAACGCGCTGCGCGCGCTGGGTTTTGCAGTGCTGGGCGTGGACTACCGCGGCTGGGGCGACAGCACCGCCATGGTGCCCGACGAAGCCAGCATCACCGCCGACGCGGCGGTGGCCTGGACCGAGCTGCTGCGCCGCCAGCCCGTGGCCGCGCGGCGTGTGGTCTACGGCCATTCCATGGGCGGCGCGGTGGCGGTGCGGCTGGCCTCGGGTTTGCAGCCCGGCGAGATCGGCGCGCTGGTGCTGGAGAGCACCTTCACACGCATGCCCGACGTGGCCGCCGAAGCCGGCATGCTGGGCCGCATCGTCAGCTGGTTCACGACGCTGCAGTTTGACTCGCTCTCGCGCATCACCAGCGTGAAGGCGCCGCTGCTGATGCTGCACGGCTCGGCCGACACCACGGTGCCGGTGGTGCTGGGCCGGCGCTTGCGCGACGCCGCACCGCCCGCAGCCGCCGTGCGCTGGGTGGAAATACCCGGCGGCACGCACAGCCGGCTGCACAGCGAAGCGCCTGCGCTTTACAACGAAGCTTTTCGCACCCTCATCAACCAACTGTCAGCCCGCGCCGCTGGCTAAACACTCCATGCAAGCTTTTGTCGACTTCAAAAACGTCTGGCTGGCCTACAACGACGAGCTGCTGGCGCAGGGCCACTATGCGGTGGAAGACATTTCGCTGCAGGTGAACCGGGGCGAGTTCATCGCCATCGTGGGCCCCAGCGGCTGTGGCAAGAGCACGTTCATGAAGCTCACCACGGGGCTGAAGATGCCCAGCAAGGGCAGCATCCACATCGGTGGCCAGCCCGTCACCGGGCCGCTGAAGATCAGCGGCATGGCCTTCCAGGCGCCCAGCCTGCTGCCCTGGCGCACCACGGTGGACAACGTGCTGCTGCCGCTGGAAATCGTTGAGCCCTACCGCAGCAACTTCAAGAAAAAGCGCAAGGAATATGAAGAGCGCGCGCGCAAGCTGCTGCAAAGCGTGGGGCTGGGCGGTTATGAAGACAAGTTTCCGTGGCAGTTGTCGGGCGGCATGCAGCAGCGCGCCAGCATCTGCCGCGCGCTGGTGCACGAACCGCAGATGCTGCTGCTGGACGAGCCCTTTGGCGCGCTGGACGCCTTCACGCGCGAAGAGCTGTGGTGCGCGCTGCGCGACCTGCACGCGGCGCAGAAGTTCAACGTCATCCTGGTCACACACGACCTGCGTGAAAGTGTGTTCCTGGCCGACACCGTGTACTGCATGAGCAAGAGCCCGGGCCGTTTTGTCGTCAAGCGCCACATCAACCTGCCGCGCCCGCGCGACCTGGAAGTGACCTACACGCCAGAATTCACGGACATCGTGCATGAGCTGCGCGGGCACATCGGTGCCCACCGCAGCAAGGTCGGGACAACAACCGTGGCGGTGCCGCAATGAAAATTTCCAAGACGATGGAGCGTTGGTCGCCCCTGGTGGTGCTGGCCGCCATCCTGCTGCTGTGGCAGGTGGTGGTGGTGGCGCTGAACGTGCCCGACTACATTTTCCCCAGCCCTTACCAGATCGCGCTGCAGTTTGGCGAATTTTCAGGCCCGCTGCTGCAAGCCGCCTGGCGCACGCTGTGGGTCACGATGGTGGGCTTTGGCATCAGCATCGTGGTGGGTGTGCTGCTGGGTTTTTTGATCGGCAGCAGCCGGCTCATCTACACCGCGCTGTACCCGCTGATGGTGGCCTTCAACGCCATTCCTAAAGCCGCCGTGGTGCCCATCCTGGTGGTGTGGTTCGGCATCGGCCTGGGCCCGGGCATCCTGACGGCTTTCCTCATCAGCTTTTTCCCCATCACGGTGAACATCGCCACCGGCCTGGCCACGCTGGAGCCCGAACTGGAAGATGTGCTGCGTGTGCTGGGTGCCAAGCGCTGGGACGTGTTGATGAAAGTGGGCCTGCCTCGATCCATGCCTTACTTCTATGGCAGCCTGAAGATCGCCATCACGCTGGCCTTTGTGGGCACCGTGTTGGCCGAGATGACGGCCGGCGACAGCGGCATCGGCTACCTCATCCAAAGCGCGGGCAGCCAGCAGCGCACGCCGCTGGCTTTTGCCGGGCTGGTGACGATAGGTGCGATGGCCATGGCCATGTACGAACTCTTCAGCTGGGTAGAAAAGCGCACCACGGCCTGGGCGCATCGCGGCTCGCAGGGTGTAGCCTAGGTTTTTTACCGAACCCAACCCTACCGATGTCGCTGTTGAACCCCATCACCCACGCCCAAGTGCTGGCCGCGCTGCGCACCGCCAACGACGTGGCCCGGCGCTCGGTGCAGCAGGGGCACCACCCGTTTGGTGCCGTGCTCATCGGGCCGCAGGGCGACAAGGTGTGGCTGGAGCAAGGCAACGTCGACAGCGTCAACCACGCCGAAGCGGTGCTGGCACGTGCCGCCGCCGCGCGCTGGGACCCGGCCTCGCTGTGGGCCTGCACGCTGGTCACCACCGTTGAGCCCTGTGCCATGTGCGCCGGCACGCAGTACTGGGCGCACATCGGGCGCCTGGTGTACGGCTTGAGCGAAGAGCGGCTGCTGGCCATCACCGGCAACCACCCGCAGAACCCCACGCTCAACCTGCCCTCGCGGCAGGTGTTTGCGGCCGGGCAAAAGCCGGTGGAGGTGATTGGCCCGGTGCCCGAGGTGGAAGAAGAAATCGCGGCCCTGCACCGCGACTTTTGGCGCCAGCGCAGCTGACCGGTTTTTTGGGGGGGCGGTGGCGGCCCAGCCCAGCGGTGGACGACGCCGCCCGCCCAGCACCGGCGTGTGCGCTGCCCGGGTGACACCCCGGCGTCAGGGCCTCTGGCTACACTGTTCCTTCGTCTCAGGTTTGATGGGTTTGTGCATGGGCGTCGTGGTCTTCAAGCGGGTGGGGTGCGGGCAGGGCAGGGCCCGGCCGCTGGCTGCTTGTTTGCAGACGCGGCCTGCGCCGGGGGCTGAATGGGCGCGCGGCCGGGTGCTGATGTGGGCGTTGGCGTGGGTGTGGGTAGGGGTGCTCGGGCTGTTGCTGGCCGCCTTGCCGCCGCTGGCGGCGGCGCAGGCTGTGTCTGAAACCGGCCTGCGCTTTGCACCCCTGTCCGACCACGCCGCCAGCAGCCTGCCGGCGGCGCTGTTCAATGAAAACGACCGTGCTGCGGCCGCTGCCGAACCGCTGCTGCGCGTGGCCGTGCAGCAGGCGCCGGTGCCGGCGCTGGTGTCGGCAGCCCCGGGCGACGAACTGCAAGGCCCGCTGGTGCAGTGGCTGCAGGCGCTGGCGGCCGCGCTGGGCCTGCAACTGAGCCCCGTGCTGGTGGCCGACGAAGCGGCGCAACTGCAGGCCGTGCGCGAGGGCCGCGCCGACCTGGCACTGGCCGTGAACCCGCCTTTTGACGCGCCGCAGCCTGGGCTGGTGTACAGCCTGGGCACGGGCGCACAGCCGCTGGCCTGGGTGCTGCTGCGTGAAGAGCGGCCGGTACCGCTGGAGCGCGCGCGCATCGCGTTGCTGGACAGCGGCAACAGCGCCGAGCCCGCCACGGCCGACCGCATCCGCCGCCACTACCCCGGTGCAGCGGTGCAACTGCACGCCAGCGTCGAAAAAGCGCTGCAGGCGGTGGTGGACCGGCGTGCCGACGCCTATGTCGGCAACCTGCTGCCGGTGCTGGCGCTGCTGCAGCAAAAGGACATGCTGGGGCTTGAATTGCGCCAGGTCTGGCCCGGTGCCGCCGGCCACCGCCACCTGGTGCTGCGCGAGGCGCGCGCGGCGCTGCTGCCGGCCCTGAACAAGGCCCTGGCGGCCTGGCGCGCCGCGCAACTGCCGCACGAAGCGGTGCTGCGCACGGCGCACCAGGCCGCGCTGGGCCTGCGCCTGCCGCTGGCGCTGCCGGGCGACGTAAAGGGCGCTGACACGGCGGTGATGGACGGCCTGATACAGCCGCCCTACGGCCTGCCCGCCTCGGCCCTGGAGCGCGAGCCGCTGGGCCTGCTCAGCACCTGGCGCGTGGGTGTGCTGCGCAACAGCAGCGCGCCCGTGGCCGCGCTCAGTGGGCTCAACGCCCAGGGCCGGCACACGGGCGTGGCGGCCGACATGCTGCAAGAAATGGCGCTGCAACTGGGCGTGGTGCTGCAGTTGCAGGCCTTCGACAGCGAAGCCGCGCTGGTTGAGGCCCTGCGCAGCGGCCGCATCGACGTGGCGCCGCTGCTGGAATTCACCCCCGATCAGGCGCCGGGCCTGATGTTCAGCCTGCCCTGGCTGGAACTGCCCCAGGTGCTGGTGGGCCGCGACGGCGGCACGCCCTTCTGGGGCCTGGAATCGCTGCGCGGGCGCCGCCTGGCGCTGGCCACCGGCCACCCCCAGCGCGCAGAACTGCAGCGCTTGCACCCGGGCATACAGCTGGTGGACGCCGCCGACGGCGCGGCGGCACTGGCGCTGCTGCAAAAAGGCCAGGCCGATGCCGCGATGGACATCAAGCCGGTGGTGCAAACCGTGCTGGCCACCCCGGCGGGCCAGGGTTTGCAGGTGCTGGGTGACGTGGCCAACTTCACCACGCGCTACCGCATTGGCGTGCCCGAAGCGCACCGTGCACTGCTGCCGCTGCTGGACGCGGCGCTGACCGACGTCAACGCGCAGGAGCGCCAGCGCTCGGTGCAGCGCTGGCTGGTGCAAGAGGCGCCGCCGCAAAGCCCGCCCTGGTTGCAACAGCCCTGGGCTTGGCCGGCGCTGGCCGGTGTGATGGCCCTGGTGCTGGTGTTGGCAGGCGGGCTGGGCTGGCGCACGCTGCAGCGCCACCGTGTGGCGGCCGCAGAGGATGCGGCGCCGTCGGATGCTGCCCACAGCGGGCTGCACGTCGAGGCTGCGCGCGGCACCGCAAGGGCTGTGCCCCGTGCAGCAGCCGAACCCTTGTCGGTGAGCGAACTGGATGGCGAAGACGCCGCCTGGGTGCATGCCGCCGCCGTGCAGCGGGCCAGGCCCGACGCCGTGCAGCGGACCAGGCCCGACGCCGTGCCTGCGGTTGCACAGCCGCCTGTGCCAGAAGCGGCCCGGGAGCCTGAGCCCTCGCCCTGGCCGGTGCCCGTGCCCATGTTTTCGCCGGAGCCGATGCCGGCCCCGATGACGGAGCCGATGCCGATGATGATGTCCGTCAAAGAGTCGGAGCCGCAGCCCGTGGACGTGCCACTGCCAGAGCCCTTTCCCAAGGCCGTGCCGGAACCGCTGCCAGTGGCTGTTTCGGTGCCCGTACCCGTACCTGAACCTGTACCTGAACCTGTACCTGTACCTGTACCTGTACCTGCGCCCAGCCCCGTCGCGCGGGCCATCCCGGCGGCCGCCCCGGCAACGCGCGCGCCCGCACCGCCGCTGCTGCCGCTGCCTGCGGCCCAGCAGCCAGACGCTTTCGAAACCGGGGCCCGCCCCAGTCTCTTTGAGCGCGCTGTGGCGGCCGGCATCGTCTACCCGCCCCCTGCACCCTCCGCGCCCGCCAATACTGCCGCGCCCTCGAGCAAGGTGCCAGCCCTGGACATCGACACCAGAGCCCACAGCTTGCCGGCGTTGTGGCCTTCGCGGCCGATGCCGCTGTCTGCAGACGGCGCCCTGGTCAGTGCCGACCCCTATGAAGACCTGCACCTCGAGCAGTTGCTGGATGTGTTGATGGTGCCCTACTACCGCCAGTCCGAAGGCCAAAGCCTGCGCCTGGTGTGGGTGGTGGACCCGGTGCTGCCCGCGCGCATCCACAGCGACCCGGCGCGCCTGACGCACCTGATCAAGTTGCTGATGTCGCGGGCCCTGGTGCTGACAGCCGCCCATGGCGGGCCCGGCTTGATCGCCTTCAAGGCCAGCACGGGCAAGCTCGACAGCGGCAAGCCTGCGCTGACGCTGATGGTGAAAGCGGCCTGCCCGGCACAAGCCGAAGGCCACGCCATGGAACGTGAACTGCAACAAGCCGCCGACACCGCGGCCGAGCTGGGCGGCCACCTGGACCTGCGCAGCCGCGAGGGCGTGGGCCATTCGGTGATGGTGCGTTTGCCGCTGCGTGTGGCCCGGCGCGAAGACCGGTCGCCGATGGCGCCGTAGCGCAACCAGCCAGCCCCAAGGCGCGGCCCGTCAGCGGCCCCAACAGCAGCCCGGTTCTTGCTTCAGCAGGTTGGCCCGCAACCCGCCAACCTGTCAACCCAACACAGCGGAACCCCGATGACCCACCACCACCTCAAAGCCAGCCCCGAGCACTGCCGCTGGGGCCTGTTTGACGCCGCCTTCGAGCCGGTCTTGCACGTCCACTCGGGCGACCGCCTGACGGTCGACACCGTCAGCGGCGGCCCCGACGTGCTGCCCGGCGCAGGCTTTCACGTGCCGCCCGAGCTGCTGGACATCCACGCCCGGCTGCCGCGCCACCTGCCCGGGCACATCCTCACCGGCCCGGTGCAGGTGCACGGTGCCGAGCCCGGCGACACGCTGGAGGTGCGCATCATCGACGTGCGGCTGCGCCAGGACTGGGGCTACAACTTCATCCGCCCGCTGGCCGGCACGCTGCCCGACGAATTCGACACCGCACGGCGCATCAACATCCCGCTGGACGCTGCGCGCATGACCGGCCGCCTGCCCTGGGGCCTGGACCTGCCGCTGCACCCCTTCTTCGGCGTGCTGGGTGTGGCACCACCGGCGCATTGGCGCAGCATCAGCACCATCGTGCCGCGCGCGCACGGCGGCAACCTGGACAACAAGGAACTGCGCCCGGGCTGTTCACTCTTCCTGCCCGTGCACGTGCCCGGTGCGCTGTTCAGTTGCGGCGACGGCCACGCGGCGCAGGGTGACGGCGAGGTCTGCACCACGGCCATCGAAACCGCGCTGCAGGGTGAATTTGAGCTCATCGTGCACAAGGCCACGGGCCTGCGCTACCCGCGTGCGGAAACGCCCACGCACCTCATCACCATGGGCATGGACCCGAGCCTGGACCAGTGCATGGCCATCGCACTGCGCGACATGATTGCGCTGCTGGTCGAGCGCGAGGGCCTGTCGCGCGAAGACGCTTACACGCTGTGCAGCCTGGCGGTGGACTTCCGCATCACGCAAACCGTGAACACACACCGCGGTGTGCACGGCATGCTGCCCAAGGCGCTGCTGCGCAAGGCGGGGTAGGCGCCGTCCCCGCCATTGCGCCGCCGGGCGGCGCGGCCGGGGTCGTTATCCTCTGCGCCATGTACGCGCCCTTCTTTGGCCTGACACAAGCGCCGTTTTCCATCGCGCCCGACCCGCGTTTCCTCTACATGAGCGAGCGCCACCGCGAAGCGTTGGCCCACCTGCTGTACGGCTTGTCGGCCGGCGGCGGCTTTGTGTTGCTCACCGGTGAAATCGGCGCCGGCAAAACCACGGTGTGCCGGGGCTTTTTGGAACAGGTGCCGCCCAGTTGCACCGTGGCCTACATCTTCAACCCCAGCCTGACGGTGGGCGAGTTGGTGCGCACGGTGTGCGAAGAATTCGGCGTGCCGCTGACGGCGGGGCCGGGTGGCAGCGAGCCCACCATCAAGGCGCAGGTTGACGCGCTGAACCGTTTTTTGCTGGCCGGCCACGCACAGGGCCAGCAGGCCGTGCTCGTTATCGACGAGGCCCAAAGCCTGAGTGTGGAGGTGCTGGAGCAGCTGCGCCTGCTGACCAACCTGGAAACATCTGAGCGCAAACTGTTGCAAATCATCCTGATCGGCCAGCCCGAGCTGCGCGATCTGCTGGCCCGGCCCGAACTGGAGCAGTTGTCACAACGTGTGATCGCCCGCTACCACCTGGGCGCGCTGTCGGCCGACGAAACACCGCAGTACATCCGCCACCGGCTGGCCGTGGCCGGCCCCAACGCACCGCTGCCCTTTGACGCGGCGGCGCTGGCGGCGCTGCACCGCATCAGCGGCGGCGTGCCGCGCCGCATCAACCTGCTGGCCGACCGCGCGCTGCTGGGCGCTTACGGCCACGGCCAGCATGTGGTCACGGCCGACGTGGTGGAGCGCGGTGCACAAGAGGTGTTGGGCACCGGCGACGGCGCGGCGGCCAACACCACACCGCTGCAGGCACCCGACTGGTGGCAGCCGCGCATGGTGTGGCCGATGGCCGGTGTGGGCGCGGTGGGTGTGCTGGCGCTGCTGCTGTTGGTGGGTGGGCTGCTGCTGGTCAAACGCGCGCCGCCGGGGGCCCCTGTGTCCGGGCTTGCGGCCCGCCCCGCAGCCACCGGTTCGTTGCCCTCGGCGCCGGCTGCCGGGGGCTTGGACGTGGCGCGCCCGCTGCAGCCCGCCACCAGCACCGATGTGCTGGCGCTGTTGCGCGCGGCGCCGGCCGATGCCGGCAGCGCCTGGCGCGACCTGGCCTTGCGTTGGAACGTGGCGGTGGGCGACGGCGAGCCCTGCCAACTGGTGACGCAGGCCGGCCTGGCCTGCCTGACCAGCAGCACCGGCGGCTTGTCGCTGGTGCGCCAGTTGGCGCGGCCGGGTGTGCTGCCGCTGCGCACGCCGCAGGGTGCCACGGTGTACGCGCTGCTGGTGGCGCTGGACGCTGAACGCGCCACGCTGCAGGCCGGCAGCCAGCGTTACAGCCTGAGCCTGGCCGACCTGGCGCAGGTCTGGCGCGGCGAGTTCAGCACCTTGTGGCGCACGCCGCCAGGCTGGGCCGCTGCGGCGCGCGACAACCTGGAAGAACCGGCCGTCCGGCAGTGGATTGCGCAGCGCCTGCCCGACCCGGCCACCGGTGCCGTGGCGCGTGCTGCACCCGGCACAGCCGAGCTCGGCGCTGCCCAATTGCGCGAGCGCCTGCGGGTGCTGCAGGTGGCGCAAGGCCTGCCCAGCGACGCCGCCGGCCTGCCGGTGACGCTGGTGCAGCTGAACCGCCGCAGCGGCGTGGCCGAGCCCGCGCTGCCGGCGAATCTGGAGCGTTGACCCACCATGTCCTACATCCTGGATGCCTTGCGCCGCGCGCAGGCCGAACGCGAACGGGGCCAGGTGCCCAACCTGCACGCGCAAACCAGCCTGGACGTCGGCACCCGGGCGCGTGCCGCCGCTGCCGGCCCAAAACCACGGCTCTCGCCCCTTTGGGCGCTGGGTGGTGCGGCGCTGGGGGCGCTGCTGCTGTTGCTGGTGTTCTGGCTGACGCGCGGCGGCCGTGCACCGCCCACGGCGGCTGCACCAGCCGCTGCCGCTGCGCCGCTGCCGGGCGGGGGGTTGGCCACAGCGGGGCCCGCCACCGGCCCCGCACTGCCCTTGCCAACGGACGGGCAGCCGCTGGTGGTGGTGTCGGCCCGGCCCGACGTGCGCCCTGAAACCCGGCCTGCCGTTCCGCCGTTGACAACCGGCCAGGCCCCTGCTGCTGCGCCAGCGGGGCCACCGCCCGGCGCTGCGCTGCCACAGGGCGCACGTGCTGCCAACGGCGCAGCGGTGGTG
>JACCDR012642443.1_pt1 | contig 23519 bp, 24 predicted proteins | sample 7446431 | NCBI WGS metagenome assembly JACCDR01 (sample SAMN15323443, study PRJNA562643) | freshwater metagenome | isolation source: river surface water | place: USA:Blue River Watershed | collected 2017-08-17 | reverse complement strand
GGGGTTCGAATCCCCCTCTCTCCGCCCGAATAAAATACCGCCATCAAGGCGGTTATTTTATAGGACGGAGAGAAGCAAGCAAACTTCTTTGCTTGCGTGGGGGATTCGAAAGTCGGAGCGCTGCCGAAGGCAAGCGAGGCGGGGTCGCGAAAATTTTCTGCAAGAAAATTATTTGTGACCGAATCCAGGTTTTAGTAGTAGTTTTTTAATCACGAGTTTTAAAACCTATAGTAGGCTTCTCAGGTGAGGCTGCTTCGTTGATAGGTCTCACTTGAGCCTCATACACTTTGAGATTTTCAGTTAATGCTGAGATCATTCTTTTTAAGTGACCAGGACTTATGATTATCCTTGCTGACAGTGAACCTATTGGAGCAAAGAGGCTATAGAAGTCTAAACAAAATTCCTCGGGTGTGTGTTTGATTTCCATATAATTAGAGTAGACTCCTTTTGACTCTTTTGGATCAACTGTTATCTGTAGCTGTTGCGGGGTGTTTGTTGACATTGTTTATGATTTATTATGCTCTAATAATTTTTGTGGATAATCCTTCGTCGAAACTTTAAACCTGGTACCATCTTAAAAGATAGTGTTCTGTGCAGGAGTCGCGAAGAAAAAGTGAAATAGGTCATGAGCCAAATTTCACAGTAGGAGTGAGAGCCACTTGATAGCTTATTGCTACCAAGAATTCATCACGACACCTGTACAGACTGCTATCCAATAAAAGTATATCAGCACACCCGAAGTGCTTATTTTTTTGTAGTGTGGCCTAAAACAAGGTTCTTTTCTCCGCTGCAGCGGAGAACGATGTGGATAAATACCACCCTGACCACAATCCGCATAGCGAGTGCTATATCGTCAAGAAAGCTAGATATCTCTTGTTTTATTTTTGAATTTAGTCTCTTATAGATCACCCCAAATAACTCTCGAAATAAATGGCGTGGCAGGTGTAGCCGCCGGGATTTTTCACGAGGTAGTCCTGGTGGTATGACTCTGCTGGCCAGAAGCGGGTGAGTGGTTCAAGTGTCGTGACGACGGGGTCTCCCCAGCGTTCTGACTCGTTCACGATAGCTATCATCTGTTCAGCTGTTTCTTTCTCCTCGTCGCTCGCGTAGAAGATAGCGCTGCGGTATGAGGTACCGCGGTCGTTGCCTTGCTGGTTTAGTGTCGTCGGGTTGTGAATTTGGAAGAAGAAATCGAGCAGCTTGATATATGAAGTCTGAGTCGGGTCGTAGGTGATAGCCACTGCCTCGGCGTGTCCGGGGTGGAATTCGTAGGTAGGGTTGTCGTTCTTGCCACCAGTGTAGCCGACTTCGGTATCAATGACGCCAGGCTGAGAGCGAATAAGGTCCTCTAGACCCCAGAAGCATCCCCCGGCGAGCACAGCTTGTTTCGTTTGCATATGAGTAGTATACGGGATTTCTAGACTATACTTCTAGTTCAATACTCATGGATATGAATTTTCGGTACGAATACGTTATAGTAAACATAAGCTAACTTACTTACTGTACCTATGAATAGAGAAGGACTTCCAGAGAAAGAAACAAATACTAAGACCATGTTTGCATTTCCTGATGTTGAACAGGAGCGTGGAGAGATTGAGAGGGCCGCGCAAAAGTACAGCCCGCAGAATTCGGAGGAGTTCGTCCGGTTTTTCTATGAAAAGGCACAGGAGGCAACATTAGTTGAACTGACAGAAGAGATGTGGAGTATCCTCGACAACACCGACTCTTTTGATATTCCAAATAACGGCTGGGAGAAGGTCGCAGAGCATGTTGATCATACAAATCAAGAGACGGGGTCGAGTAGAAGTTGGGAAGATTTAAGGCAAAAAATGGAAGATCGACAAGAGCTAGATGCGCCAATAGTTTTAAAATATCACGGCGAGTTGCATCTCGTGAGTGGTAACACTCGGCTGATGGTCGCACGAGCCCTTGGAAAGTCAGTACACATTTTGCTCGTGGAGATGTAGACGACATTTAAAATATATAAAGCAAAACTCGCCCAGGTGTGGTGAAGCGAGTTTGCTTCAACATCCCGCAGGGCGAGTGGTTCAGGTCGTGGCGTCAGCGCAAGTCGCGCGTCATCATGGCGAAGATGGCGAATGTGAACGTGCCGAGACCAGCAGTCATGGTGGTCAACTCTTGTCTCGTGTACATCATCATCCCGTCAGGGTTGATCGACATAGCCCAGGAGGCGCCGATCCAAGTCCCTATGATGATGAAGCAGGTTTCGCCAGGTGAGTAGCCGGTGACATTGAGACCTCGTTCGTAGAAGGTTGAGTTCGTCACTATGGCCGACATCCCAACTGCGACCGTGATGGCCAGGGGAATGAAGAAGGGGTTGATTTTCTGGAGGTTCCACTGGACGACCTCCAAATACGAGACGCCGGGAATCTTCGAGGGTGCGGTCTGTCCCATCCCGAGCCACAGGATGAGGGCAATCAGACCTAGGCCGAGCAGGATGGTGGCGACGAGGAGCTTCAGCTCCGTCACGCGTGCATCGTGGGGGTGGACATTGGAAATGCTCATAGGGATTCTCCAGGTGGGTTGGTGACAGGGAACAGGAATCTAGCTATTTTTTACAATAGCACAAAATATCATAAAAGTCAATAAATAAAGCTTTTCACACGTGTTGTTTAAAGAAATGTTCCGTATAGGTTGTGATTCAGTGCTACAATATTCCGCATGACCCACCAGGATAAACTGAGCATCATGATTACGTTCGTGGTCGGCTTCGTTATTGGTGGCTATGTGTATCTCGCTGGTTTTCTTCCGACGTATCATTTGCCAGAAGCAGTAACTCCTGACGCTTACGAGAGCTTCGTTATTGTTGGTGATTCTTATGGTAGCTGTGCAGAGAACAATCAATGCCTCTCGTTCCAACTGCTTGATCGAGACTATCGGGCAATTCTTGGCAGTGGAGATGATGCGATTGTCGTAAATGGCTCTATCTCTGGCGCCCTCGCGCGGAAGCTCCTCCGCACTGCTACACCGGAAGCACTAGCGCAGAACGCGACGCCACTTAGTATTCCGGAATGTCGTTTTGCAGAGACGGGCACTGACTTCCGCATGACCATTACACGGGATGGACGAAGCTACACACTCGATTCGTGTGTGAGTGCTATTGCTTATGATGGTCCGGTCTGGATTGCCTTGACAGAGGTGTGGGAGGATGTGGCGCTCACACTTGAGTGAAATAAATTACGCTAGGATTCGTAGTACTTGATGTAGGGTAACCTACATCATTTTCATTTAACCTATAACGACATGAATTCTAAATCACTGCTCATCGCCATTGCTGCTTTCGCTGTTACGGCGACCGGCGCTCAGGCGTTTGTAGGAACGAATTATTTGGTACAAGCTGGTCTTTCACAGACTCAGGTCGAAGCGTTCACTCAAGCGCGTGAACTTCGTCTCAAGGGTAAGTCTGAAGAGGCGCGTGATCTTCTACTTGAAGCAGGTCTCGATGAAGATACGATGGACTCTTTGCGTGCGGCTGCTCGAGCGGCGCATGAAGCTGTTCATGAAGCAGTCGAGAACGAAGATTTCGCTGCTTTCCGTACAGCAACTGAAGGTACGCCGCTCTATGACATCATTACGACAAAGGAGGACTTCATGCTCTTTGTCGAGGCTCATACTCTTCGCACAGAGGGGAAGTATGAAGAAGCCCGTGAGATATTTGATGAACTAGGTGTACCAGCTCGTGATAAGCGAGGACATCATGGTCGTGGCTTCATGATGAAGTATGGTCATAGCAGAGCCGAACTAACCCCCGAAGAGCGTGATGCACTTCGAGCCGCTCGTCAGGCGAACGATAAGGAGACCGTGGCTGAAATCCTCAAGGAGGCGGGTGTTACCGACGATGCGCCACATGGCATGCATCGCATCTGGTAGCCATGCATCAGTTTTGAATTGTAAACGAGCACCCTGTAGAGGGTGCTCGTTTTCTGGTATTATGAGCACTATGTCGTTTATGGTACGAAGTCTCTGTAGTGCAGCGCTCCTACTTATTGTCCCAGTCGGGGTATTTGCTGCAGCACCAGTCGTTAATCAGCCGGCTATGCCGTACGCACCACTTGCTATCAATGCAGAGATAGAGCGGGAGCAGTTCTATCTTGGTACGCTCATTGGTGACCCGCATATGTACGAGGTGACACTCGAAGACGAACGCACTCTCACACTCACTCTTGTACAGCGTGCTGATGTGGAGGCGGCTCTTCCATTCTCTCTCATTGTTGTTCGTGATAATGATAATCATCGAGGCGTGACCGAGGTCGGACGCCTGACGGGCAAGGATGTCGTCTGGAATGAATACTACGACAGTGCGCTGGCACTCTCACTCTTGCGCAGCGATACGGTGGAATACACCCTTTCGCCAGGTGTGTACCGGTTTGAGGTGAGTACACCAGAGAACCTCGGTAAGTATCTTATTGTGCTTGGTACTGAACCGGACGATGCAACTGGTTACTTCGCGAAACTGGGCCATATTCGGTTTGTTCAGGATTTTTTTGACGCTTCATTCTTTCGGATGTTCATTTCTTCATATGTTCTCTACCCATTAGGAACTCTAGTTCTTATGGTGCTTATTTACATGACCTGGCAACGACAGCGTAGAAACTCCCATGCTTAAATTCATTGTTATCGCCCTCGCGGCCCTTGTCTTTGCTTATTTCATGAACGAAGCATTTTTGGGTAATCTGTAGTACCTATGTCATGGTCAGTCTATATCCTCAAGTGCGCTGATGATACGCTCTATACGGGTGTGACGACTGACCTCAAGCGTCGGGTAGCGGAGCACAACGCTGTGGCGGGAAAGGGTGCTAAATATACGAGAGCGAGGCAGCCAGTTACGCTTTTCTATAGCGAAATTCATAAAGATCGGAGTACGGCCCAGATGCGTGAAGCTGCTATCAAGAAACTCTCACGAATAGAGAAGTTAGCGCTCAAGCCAAGGCAGAGGACTAGACAAAAAGCCAATTAATAGGTATTCTAGGCACGCTCTACGGCGCGCTTCACCTCGCGCCCTTCTCGTTTATACGAAGCGAGATTTTAATATAATAAGTTTTAGAAATGACACAGGAAATTCGCAATATCGCGATCATTGCTCACGTAGACCATGGTAAGACTACTCTTACTGATGCCTTGATGGAGCAGACGGGTGCTCGCGAGGGAGAGGCTTCAATGGATAGTAATGCGCTTGAAAAAGAGCGTGGTATTACTATTTATGCCAAGAATACCTCAATCGAGTACAAGGGTACCAAGATCAATATTGTGGACACTCCTGGTCACGCCGACTTCGGTTCTGAAGTGGAACGTGTACTCCGCTCTATTGACTCCGTGCTGCTCGTCGTTGACGCGCAGGAAGGACCGATGCCGCAGACTCGCTTCGTACTTAAGAAGTCACTTGAACTTGGCCTTAAGCCAATCGTTGTCATCAACAAGATCGACAAGCCAGCAGCTGACCCTGCTCGTACTGAAGAACAGGTACTCGAACTCTTCCTTGAGCTTGGAGCTAACGACGAACAGTCAGACTTTACTGTTGTCTATGCTATCGGGCGCGAAGGTGTTGCAAAGCGAAAGATGAGTGATGAACTCGTCGACCTCTCGCCACTTATGGATGTTATTCTCGAGAAGGTGCCAGCCGCTCGTGGCTACACCGAAGGTGAAGCGCTCCGTGCTCAGGTCTTCAACCTTGGCTATGACAACTTCCTCGGACGTCTCGCCGTTGCGCGTATCTATGAAGGTTCTATCAAGGCTAACCAGCAGCTCTTTGTGAAGCATGATGGTGAAGCCGAGATGAAGAAGGGTCGTGTCGTGAAGCTCTCTACCTTCAAGGGTATCCAGAAAGTCGAAGCAGCTGAAGCTTTCGCTGGTGACATCGTCCTTATCGCTGGTTTCTCTGACATCAATATTGGAGACACGCTCCTTGATATCGAGACGACAGAACCCCTCCCGTCTATCAAGGTGGATGAGCCAACAATTGCTCTCCAGTTCATGCCGAACTCATCACCATTTGCTGGTCGCGAAGGTAAGTATGTGACATCACGTCAGATCCGTGAGCGACTCGAGCGTGAGCTTGAGATCAATGTGGGTCTCCAGGTAGATTTCTCAGGTGGTGATAGTTTCGAGGTGCGTGGTCGTGGTGAGATGCACATTGCTATCTTGCTCGAGAACATGCGTCGTGAAGGCTACGAACTCGCAGTCTCTCAGCCACGCGTAATCATCAAGGAAGAAGACGGTCAGAAGCTTGAACCGTTTGAAGAGGTAACTATCGACGTGCCGTCTGAATACCAGGGTGCTGTCATTGAGCGTCTCGGCAACCGGGCGTTTATCATGAGCAACATGGTGGTCCATGAGAACCAGGTTCGTCTTATGTTCGAAGGACCAACTCGTGGTCTTCTCGGTTACAAGAACCAGTTCATCGTCGACACGAAGGGTGAGGGTATCCTCGCGTCGCGCGTGCTCGGCTTCAAGCCATACGCTGGTGAGATTAAGAAGCGTCAGGTAGGTTCGATGATCTCAATGGTCCAAGGCAAGGCTCTTGGCTTCTCTCTCTTTACTCTCCAGGACCGTGGCCAGCTCTACATTGCACCAGGCGTTGAAGTCTATGAAGGTATGGTGATTGGTAACACGAGTAAGGGTGAAGAAATGGTCGTGAATCCAACGAAGGGTAAGCAGCTTACTAACATGCGTGCCTCAGGTTCTGACGATGCTATCGTCCTTACACCACCAAAGACCATCACGATTGAAACCGGTCTTGAAATCATGACCGATGATGAATACCTCGAAGTAACGCCAGAAAGTGTCCGTCTTCGAAAGGCGAAACTAAAGGAAACTGACCGCAAGCGCGGTTAAAGAATAAGCCTTGATAAAGCAAAGCTACGAGAGTATCTATCTCGTAGCTTTTGCTATAATTGAAGAATGAAACATCGCTATGAAAAGATTATTAACGGTACTGAAAAACAGAAACAAGAGGTAGATGCCGCCTCTCAACAAGCTTTCGAAACCGGTTGGTCAGATAATGCGGCTATTGTAAGTAGAGAAGTTCCATTGACTCCTTTTCATGAATTCGTAAAGCGAGACCTGCAAGAATATACACAGAGGTTCATAGCTGACCTCGCTATTGCCAAGGATGCGAACGAGCCCAACTTAGTGGTTGTTAAGAAAGGTGGGACGTATGAAATTGAACAGGGAAGACTAAGTGGTGGGTATCACAGTTCAAGAAGCGGATTTATTGTTGCTGATGATTCTGAATCACGGGCTGTATTTGCTTCACGTGTTGCACATGAGTATTTTCATAGTCTTGGGTATGGAAGTCTACAGATTATTGGTGATGAACCGGATGATGAGACTCATCCGTATCGCTCGGGTATTTCTATGAATGATCGTGAAGATCCGCTCAAGAGATATTTCGGTGCTGCTGAAGAGGCATTGGCTGCAAATTTTGCCCAGAGCTATCTTGAACATGTTAAGCAGCATGACCAGGAAATTGCTACAGAAGTACAATCACGAGATGTGATTGTTGAGTGGTTTAAACAGAATGAAGCATTTAAGTCTGGATATCCGGAAGATAAGTACACTAAATTTATAGGATATCTCAGTAATCTTAAAACTCTTCCTGATGCGGAGGACGTTGTTGCTGTGCTACAGGACGCAACAAAAGATGATGATTATAAAATCGGTGTCGCACTCGCGTATCTAAAAGAGCGGTTTAAAGATTACGATGAGTACATGTTTGAACGTCAGTCAGAAAGAAAGAAACTCGAAGAGTATATTGAGAAAATTGTTACTGCTTCTGACGCTTCGCTCACAGCTCATGATGTAACGAAGGCTTTTTACAGAGCTCACTTTATAGGTAATTACCTACCGCTAGCGAGAATGGTTGAGTCCGTGCTTGGTCCAGGGTCGTTTAGAGTAATGGCAGAGGAACTCTCAAGCAAAAGAACAGTCGCTGACGACGCTGATATGTCGGAGTCTTAATTAGAGTCCGAGGTCTTTGAGTAGGGTCTTGAGTTCGCCACCCGCTAGCTTGCGGTACTGGTTCGCTTTAAGGTCGCCGAGTTCGATGTTCATAATGCGAACGCGCTTGAGGTCGGTGACTTGGTAGCCGAGTGCGGCACACATGCGACGAATCTGGTGCTTCTTGCCCTCGGTAATGGTGAGATTGAACTTCTTCTGGTTGCGGGCGTGCGGAGTCGCGACGGCGGGTTTCGTGTGGTAACCCTCGATTTCGACACCGAGACTCATGAGTTTGATGAACATTCCAGTGACCGGTTTGTCGACCGTAACTTCGTATTCTTTCTCGTGGCCACTCTCAGGATCAAGGAGCGGACCAGTGATACGGCCATCGTTCGTGATGATGATAAGACCTTCTGAGTCCTTGTCGAGACGACCGACCGGGGCGACGTTCGTGAGACTGTAGTCGCGCTTAAGGCGAGTGACGATATCGACCTCGTTCTCAGCGGGGGAGTGGGTGATGACACCACGACCCTTGTAATAGGCGAGGTAGACATATTTCTTGGTGGCACCGACAATCTCGACAGTGTCTCCTTCGTTCACCATTTGGCCGAGCACAGCTGGTTTGCCGTTCACGAGAACCTGCTTAGTCTCGATCAGTGCATCAGCCTCACGCCGTGAAGCGAGCTTGTGGTGCGAGAGATACTTGTTGACGCGCATAGGAAAATCCATAGTCAGGCAACTATGCAACAAAAATGCTTATTTTGCAAGCCTTCTCCCGAGGAAAGGCCTCGGGAATGTTGTTCTTGTCACTAGCGGACAGTCGGAGTGACGAAAGCTTCGATGAGTGGTGTCGCTACAGCGGTAGCCGTCAAGACTGATTCATCATCAACAAGGAGGTACGGGAACTTGTCTACTACGAGACGGTACTCGGTTTCTCCCTTTGGTATTTCAGCTACAGCAATTAGCTTGAAGGTACCACGAGAACCTTCCGGGACAATGTAGTGACTGCGAGTTCGTTTGAGGTCAGTACCGAGCACAATAGCCTGTACGGGTACAGAACTTACCAGCCCACTCATGTCTTCGACTGAGACGATGACCGCACCCTTTCGTGCTGTGTTTGTACTCGCCATAATCGGTGTGAGTGATGTTCGGTTGAGGAAGCCGGCAGTAAACGGAATTGAAAAGAGAACATGTGTGTCGGTGACGCGAACGGCGGTTGCTTCACTCGCTTTATAGGCGAATGTGGTCGCTGGTAAAGCCGCTAGCAAAGCAGCGAATACTCCCACTACATAAAATGTCTTTAGCATAATGATTTGATTGTACTACAGTCTGGTCATAGAGCTCAAGGATGCATTTCTGGTAGAATGGAGGCATGCCACCGTCGGTACCACAGACAGACGTTGAGTTGGTCATTGCAGCACGTAAGAACCCCCAAGCGATTGGGGCTATTATTGCGCGCTACGAAGAGAAGTTGCGGCGGTATATCAATCGTCTCGGAGTGCGCGATCGAGATGAGCAGGCCGATGTGCTCCAGGATATCTTCATCAAGATGTATCGTAACCTCAACAGTTACGATAGTAACTTACCGTTTTCGTCTTGGATTTACCGCATTGCACACAATGAGGCAATTAGTTGGTATCGTAAGCGGTCGGTACGACCAGAGGGCAACCTCATCACCGAAGGAGATGACGTCCTTTTGCTTCTTCCAACTGCTACTGAAGCGCCTGATCTGACGTTTGATAAGGCGGTGGAGGCTGAGGCGGTAGCAGCAGCTCTCGCGACACTTCCTGAGCGGTATCGTGAGGTTCTCATACTCCGCTTCTTTGAACACAAGGAGTATGATGAAATCTCTGACATTTTGGAGATACCCGTTGGATCTGTCGGGACGCTCATTCATCGGGGCAAAAAGCAGTTATATAATGAATTAAATCGTAAATTTTTGCGTATATAAGAGTATGGAAACAGAGACTGAAAAAACTACGCTAACCACCACCGTACTGGAACGTATTGTGAGTGAACAAGTCACCCCGCATTCGCGTCTCTTTTATATGGCTAAGGAAGCTGGTGTTTGGACTCTGTGGCTTCTTACCGTTATTCTCGGTGCCTTGGCTGTTGCTGTCAGTGTCACTGTAGGCGCGTATCGGTATGCGATAGGTTATGAGCTTACTCATGACAGTCTTCTTGGCTATGCTGCCGAAGTATTACCGTATCTTTGGATTGTGGTATTTTCGGCCATGGCGTTCTTAGCGGTATACAACTTGCGCCATACCAAGCGTGGCTACCGATACTCGCTTGTAACTATCGTGGGTAGTAGCCTTGTCTTCAGTGTTGGTGGTGGGCTTATTCTTCACGGTGTCGGACTTGGTTTTAGTTTTGATAATTTCCTAGGGACACATGTGTCATCGTATGTCTCTCAAGACAAAATGGAACAACGAATTTGGCAGCGGCCCGAAGACGGTCGACTCCTGGGAGTACGAATTCAGAATGATGGTGAGTATGGGGATACCGTACACTTTGTTGATGTTCGCGATGGTGAGTGGACACTCCTTGTGCATGAGTTACCTCCACCTGATGCTGCCCTTATGGCGTCAGGCGAACGAGTTCGTCTGTTGGGTGAGCTTATCAGTCTTACTCCGCCGGTTTTTCATGTGTGTGGGGTGTTGCCGTGGCTAAAGGAACGTCTTGAGGAGCGACGTGAGATGGCACATTTGAGAGAGGAATTTCGGGAGCGCATGTATCTCTACCATATGAGTTTAAGTAAGGAAATCAGAGGCGAAGAACGTCAGTTTTGTCCGACAGCTCGAGGTATGAAGAAACTACGTTCTAACGATTATCGACCAGCAGCAGTCTCGGTACAGTAACTCGTTACTGTTATGAATCGAGAGGGGTTGGCGAGGTCTTGGCCTTTCTGTGTCGATATATGAGATAGATAACGACTGCAAATACGACAACGATCTCTATGATCTTGGTGACGTGGCCGCTATCAGACAGATAGGCGAGTGCCATTTGAGCGCCCACATATCCGGCGTAGAGATAGAAGCCATCACGAACGATAGTGCCGAAGAAGGTGGCAAAGATAAAGAGTCGGAGAGGAATTCGTAAGATGCCAGCTCCGACGGTGACGATGGCGCTTGGAATAAGCGGGAAGGAGCGGATAAAAGTGAGTACGACGTAGTCACGGGCGCCGTGGCCAAGTTTGGCCCCGAAGGCTTCGAGTTCGCCTGGCTTCACATTAAAGAAGGATCCGAAGCGTGCGACGAGTACATTCTCGAGTCTGTCTGCTAGGTGATAGACGATGATGGAGCCAAGTGTCTTGCCGAGGGCACTAAGAATGGCAAGCAGTAATATAAAGAGTAAGTCGTGTTCTTGTAGTTTGGCAGCACCGCCAATGCTTACCATAATTGGGAAGGCAGGGATGGGTGGAATAATCTCTTCAATAAAAGAGGCTACGAAGGCAAATACCTCCAGTGGAATAAGGTGTAAGTAGTGGGTACTGGTTGATAGAATCCAATCAGTCATGAGATGTAGTATACATGTAGCAAGGTTGAAAACTGACTGGTGCGTAGAGATAGGTTAGGAATATAATTATAGGACTACCTTCACTCTGATCTTATTAAGTTAAGTTCTTGTGTATGTCTATCATCGGCTTCTCCGTACCAGCGAAAATACACGCTGTCTTACTAGTAATTGCGGTTATAATTCTCGTAGGTCCACGTAATGTCTTTGGGGCTGTTATCAGCGAGACAGCTTCGTATCGGGTACATAGTACAGCGCCGCTTGAATACTCGGTTGATACGAGTACCTATACGAGTCTGCGATTTCGTTTTGACTATGATGCGAGTACGCTTGATTTCGGTCCGCCGGAAGATAGCTTCTCGTATGGATATCGGTATGGTGGGAATGAGTACCTACTCGGAACAGTGCTTGGTTTGGCTGGTAGTACTACTGATGAGTCAGGCACTAGTGATGTGGCTCTGCCTGATTCAGCGGCAGTGAATGATTTGCGTGTGTTCGTTATTGTTACAGCGAACTCGACCGCTTCAAGCGATAAGGTAGAACTACGAAATATCAGTATCTCAGGTGAACCACTGCCACTTGAGTCACTAGACGTATGTCTTAACCTAGCTAGTGTACAAGATAGTGTTCCTTCAGGCTATACCAGTGAAGGGAATGGTGTATGCAGTGTGATCGTGCCAGACCCGGTAGATGTCTGTTTGAACCTGGATGGTCTACAGGAAGCTGTTCCAGTTGGCTATACCCTCGCACAAGGTGGCTGCATAGTGGTAACTGAAGAACCGCCTCTCATTGACCTTTGTCTCAACCTTGATGGGATACAGGTCGTGGTGCCAACCGACCTTATTCGTAGTGACGCTGGTGTGTGTACGGTGCTGACGGTCGAGAATCCGACCGTAAAGCCGCCACAAAGCGGTGGTGGTAGTAAGCCTAAAAAATGCCCGCGCGGCTTTTCGAAGTGGATAGACCGCTTTTCGGGTGGATATGTGTGGCGAGCAGATGATGTATATCAAGCCGTTATCCTTGTTGGCGGTCCGGTCAGTCGTCATGCCAATCGTGACAAAGCCCATCATTTCTATATTCCCGGGCCAACTGAAGTTGGAGATAAATACTATCGTCGTTTCCACCGGATTGAGTTGGTGTGTGTGAAAGGTTAGGGGACTTGAATATTTAGATGAGAAGACTACTATGGTGCGTACTCCATCGGGGTTTTAGTGGTAAGTATTTCGGTATGAAGTATGTAATGTTAGGGATGGCTGTTTGGCTCATATTCTCTAGTGCGCAGGAGGTGTTGGCAGCGGAAGTGAATTTGATATCTAATGCCTCCGTAGAGACCGCCGTCGGGCGTCTACCGGCAGACTGGGTGCACACTAAGAAGGGTAATAACATTTCGGTATTTACTCACGCTACAACTGGTTACACTGGATCACGCAGTCTCCTGATTAAGGTGACTCAGTACGTAGCTGGTGAGTCATATTGGTCTTTTACTCCGGTACTAGTAACTCCAGGTAGTGAGTACGTGTATGGTGAGTACTACAAATCGACTATGGCGACTAAGCTGTATGCCAGGGTGGTGCGTACTGATGGTTCTGAGCTTGTTATAGCGCTCGCAGAACCAGTACCAACGAGCACCTGGACGAAGCTCTCGATACCAGTACTAGTTCCCCTAGATGCCCGGTCGGTAACCATCGTGCATGCTGCAGTTGGTCTTGGAACACTTCAAATCGACGACGCCTCTTTGGTGCAGCAAGGGGTCGTTGACCCAAATCCGCCAGTTGCTACTTCAACTCCGACTTCAACCCCTCCGGTTGCTACTTCAACTCCAACCTCAACTCCGCCAGTTACGACTGGAAACCCAATTCCGAATCCTTCAGTAGAGATTGTTTCGGCTAACCCAGCAGTACCGCTGTCGTGGCGAAGTGTAAAGACGGGAAATAACAATGCTAGATTTACCTACCTGCAAAGTGGTCGCACTGGTGGCCGTAGTTTGCAAGTTGAAATTGGTCGACATACGAGTGGAGTCGCATATTATCGCTTCGATCCTGTCGCGGTAACTGGTGGTAAGACCTATGACTTAAGTTTCTACCATAAATCTGACACGTATGCAGAAATAGATGCTGAAATCACACTCACCACTGGAGAGGTTGTGTACCAGTACCTCGGGGTATCATTCCCATCTACTGATTGGTCGCGTTTCGCGGCTCGTATTCGTTTGCCTGAGAATGCACAGACTGTCACGATGTATAGTTTGCTCTACTCAAAAGGTAAGCTGATTACTGATGACTATGCACTTGTTCCTGTTACTGTGGTCCCACTTGACCGAGCGCTTGTCTCACTCACTTTTGATGATTTCTTTAACTCAATGTATGACACGGTATTTCCGATGTTTAAGAGTCATGACTTTAAGGGGACGATGTATCTCACAACTAAAGATCTTGGTGCTCCAGACACAATGTCACCTGAGAAATTGAGAGAGATGCATGACTATGGATTTGAAGTAGGAGCTCATACCGTTACCCATGCGCACTTACCATTTCTTACTCCACAGCAAGTCGAGTACGAATTGGCGCAGTCTAAGTCTGATATCAGCTCGTTTGCAGGGATAACCGCGAAGAACTTTGCTACCCCGTATGGTGAGTATAATGATCCTATCAAACAGCAGATTGGGGCGCTCTATAGGTCGCACCGCTCGGTAGATGTGGGGTATAACACAAAAGACAACTTTGACATTCTCAACATTAAGGCCATGAGCGCTACAAATCTCACGACACCTGAGACAGTGCTGGGGTGGGTTGATGATGCGATACGAGACAAGGCATGGCTCGTGGTCGTATATCACGATATTGTTGATGGCGGTGGTACCTGGACGAATACACCGGCTCATATGCAAACAGTAGTTGATGGTCTAGCAAATCGGGGAGTGCCGGTTGTGTCTGTAGAATCAGCTCTAAATGAAGTTGTTCCGCAGATTTAGGTGACAAAGTTGGGTCGATGAGAGTGGTTCAATTAGCCCACAGTATTGCTACTTTTGCAAAAAGGAGTATTATGCTCGCAGAAATCAAGCCATTCTTGTCATTGGGGTGGTAGTTGGTAGAAATCAATAATTATCATAAATCAGTAACGTCATTAGTCGTATGTCAGAATTTAAACAAAAAACCCTTTCATTTATTACTGTTTTGGCCATTGTCATTAGTGGCTTTGTAGCCCCTGCTTCAGTTATTATGGCAGAGGAAGTAGCTACTGAGCCAGTAGTTGAAACCCCCGAACCAGTAGTTGAGGAAGTCGAAACTACTGAGGTAGTTGAGGAGGAGGTCCCACCCGTTGTGGAGGTGACAGAGCCGGTAGAGGATGTGGTTTTGCCAGCTGAAGAGGTAGTGGTTGATACGGCGTCTACAACTGAGCCAGAGACTGAAGTCTCAACCTCGACTGAGGAGTCATTTGTAGAGACAACTCCGGAGAGTGACGGTGCAGAGCCGCTTGCTACTTCAACCAGTGAAACAGAAACCACTCTTCCAGAAGAGAGTTCAGCTCGTGAATCATTTATGCCACTGAGTCTTTTCTCATTGGTTAGTGAGTGTACTCCAGAAACAGAAGGAGACTGGGCAGATAATCTCGTTTCCTCAAGTCAGGGTAAGCGACTTAATGGTTCAGACGTTTTGGCTGAACGTTCAATTCCAGAAGCGGCCTTGAGCAACGTTGCAATCGCAAGTAGTACTGGCTTCTTTAGTCTTGGTTTTGGAGGTTCGATTGTTGTCTCTTTCAACAATTTTGTTCCAGACAGTGTAGGTACTGACATAACTATCTTCGAGACAACAAATCTTCCATATCCTACGGAGACTGCTCTTGTTGAAGTAAGTCAGAATGGCACGACTTGGGTAACGATTGGTTCTGCTACTGAGCCAGGAGCGTCATACTTTGATTTGGCAACGGTTGGTTTGGATTGGATCAAGTTTGTACGGGTAACTGACACCACTGACAAAGCATCTTTTACGGCATACCCGGATGCTGATGGATTTGATCTTAATGGAGTTCGAGCCACGCAGTCAATTTGTGAGGAACCAGAGGAGCCTACATATATTGTTGATGGCTACAAGTGGAATGACCTCGATGCTGACGGTTTCTGGGACGACGGCGAGCCAACTCTCGCTAACTGGACAATCGTTGCTACTGACGATGCTGATAATGATTCACCGATCTCATATGTGACGCAGACTAATTCAGAGGGATACTATTCATTTGAACTCCCGGCCGGTACTTGGCGCATTACAGAGGACAATCAGAAGGGTTGGGAGCAAACTGCCCCGGCTGATCCAGACTACTGTAGTGTCATGGTTGGTGGTGAGATTCTCATTAGTGCAGTTGAGTTTGAAGGTGAATTTGAAGGTGAGTTTAATACTACATGTAACTTCGGTAATCACCTGATTCCGGTTGTGGCACAGTGTGTAGCAAATCTCAATTTGATTCAGAACGGTAGTTTTGAGACACCTGATTTGCCAGCCGATGGTTTTGGATGGGACATCTTTGATTCTGCTTTAAGTGGACTCGCTTGGATCGTTGAGTGGTTGAATATCTCAAAGGATTCACCAGTTCCAGCCAAGCTAGAACTTCAGAGTGGCTTTTATGCCGCAAGTCAAGGCGTTCAGTACGCTGAGCTTGATTCAAACTGGAATCCGGCTCCAGGCGGTCCGTACTTTGGTGAAGATGCTCGAGTCCGTGTTCATCAGACAATCGCTACCGTACCAGGCGCTACCTACACTGTTTCGTATGACTTCTCACCGCTTCCACGACACGGCACAAGTACTAACATGCTCAGTGTACTCTTGGACGGAAATGAAATTGCTCTTCATGCAGCAGATGGAACAGGACTTACGGATACTCTCTGGCAGACGTACACATACACCTTTGTAGCAACAGGAACGAGTGCGGTAGTAGCATTTGCTGATGCTGGTGTAGCTGATAGTTTCGGTACATTACTTGATAATGTAGTTGTGAACTGTGTACCACCGACTGATGATGAAGAAGTCGAAGAAGATAATGGCGGAAGTAGTTCAAGTGGTAGTCGAGGTGGCCGTCGTTCGACTAGGGTAACAAACCCACTACCAGGCCCAACACCAACAGTTCTCGGTGATCAAGTATCGGTTGTACCGCAAGGCGCACCGGGAGCTGGTCATGGTGGTTCAGCTTCACCAGTTGGTTCATCACTCTCACTCTTACAGCTTCTCGTTACACCACGTAGTGTACGATTTGGTAAGTAAAGAGTCACAGAACGAAGTAAAAACCACCCCATACGGGGTGGTTTTTAGTGGTGGAAGTGTGGCAGTTAATACCACTGGTTTCCACCGAGATGCCAGACTGATATTGAGGTAATACCAAGTTCTTGCACGACGGCAATCTTTTGTCGTAGACTCTCACTATCTTGATAGAAATAGACCTGCTTACCTGATTGCCAGGTCATTTCACCAGAACTCTCGTCGCGTGTAGCAGTGGCGAAACCGGGTTTAGATTTGAGTTGATCGTAGGTTCGAATGTAGGGGCGCTTGCCGAGGGCACCTTCATAGCCATATGACGGGATACCAACAACAAGCTTTGCTTTCGGGTACTTGGCACTTATCCAGGTGATGACTTCTCGCATCCAATCAAGTGGGGCTACCGGAACTCCGGTCCCGTGGTCGAACTGATAGTCGTACGCCATGATAACAATGTAATCGACAGGGAGGTTAATGAAATCTTCGTATCGCCACACGAACCACCCTTGTTCTATCTGATTGGCGATGGCTGGGCCGTCAATCATGAGCTTCTTGTTATTACTGTGGAGTTTAGAGCCAAGGCTTTCTACAAACATACGAAAATTAGCATATGAGTTCTGGTTCCAGCCTCCAAAGTCTTCAAAATCAAGTTCGATGCCAGTAAGATCATTATCTACAACAAATGAAACGAGCGTATCGATATCAGTACTGTCACTGAGAGCGTTGGCTAGGAATATGTCCATATCAGCAGCACTAGCTGATGAAACTGTCACATACTGCGCTTCTGAATACTTCTTGAGATTGGCTACAAAGGTCGGTGTATACCCGTTACAGCCCGAGTTACTTGCGTCGAACATCGTCAGAGTGCCACCGTTAACGGTAAAGAACTCTGGTTTGAGGACCTGAATTTTTCTCCCGTCCTGGTACTCGTTTTGTGCGTTGCAGCCTGGCTCGCTTGGGTATATCCAAGCCATGGTCTGTAGCCCGCGTGGTGTTGGGGTGGATGGTGTAGGAGTAGGTTTGATTGTCACAGTGGGTGGTGTTGCTGGGGTTGTGGATGGTGTTAGTTGGCTTGTTGTTGTGGGGCTCATTGGTACTGTTGAGGTGGCTATGGACGCACTCGTGGTCGCGCTTTGCGGGGGTGTCTCACTAACTTGTTCTGGCTGAACTGGTGTAACCGAAGGAGTAGGAGTACTGGTTCTGTCCGAAGGGGTAGTCATGCGACCAGCAACAAAGCCAATACACAAAACGGTAATGAGTGCTATAACAACGTACGTTTTCATGAAAATAGTATACAGAGGGAAGCGTATTACTCAAGCGAGTAACTACTTTGAGAACACACCTTGTCGATCCCATTTTTGCCAGGTAATTTCGGTCTTACGAATATAGCCAGTGACGGCTCGGAATAGCGCTGAGGTCTCTACGAAGGTGCTGACATAGAAGAGTAGCCAGCCAATCGGAGCTAGGAGTAGGAAACTGACCGTTTTGTCACGATGGTTGTCGAAAAATACTTGAATGAGGAACATTGAACTGACGACTATGATACCTGAGAAGAATGAGGTGAAGTCGCTTGTGATGATAGAGAATACATACAAGAAGGCGAGGAAAAGCATCTCAAGACCAAGTTGTAGTTCACCGAGCATCGTAAGTGGCAGAATGAACCAGGTTAGAATCTTATTGTGTTCCTTCTGACGACTGAAGAACATATAGCGGTGTTCGACTAGGGTTTCAAATCGTCCACGCTTCCATCGTAATCGTTGCTTCATGAGGCCGGTTAGTGTCACTGCTCCCTCGGTGAATACGAAGGCATTGTGCGCATACACAATTCGCATGCCGGCAGCTTGAATGCGCATTGAGAGTTCAATGTCCTCAGTGATATTTGTAGCGCTATAAGGCCCTAGTTTTTCAAACACTTCGCGTCGAAAGGCTCCAGCCGCACCACCAATAATATAGATAGTATTAATAAGAGACTCAGCCTTTTTAAAGTAGAAGGAGAAGAGAAACTCTAGATATTGCACTACACCGATTACAGTATCTGTATTACCGATACGCACATTACCTACTGCAGCCATGACTTTAGGATCACGGAAGTATTCGACAAAGTTACCAACCGTTTCTTTAGGGACGTAACAATCAGCGTCGATAGACATAATAATGTCTCCCGTGGCTTTGCGGAGACCAAGATTGAGTGCATGACCCTTACCTTGAGACCCTTCGTAAAGATACTTTACGGCGATTTTTTCGGCACGAGGCTGTTTACGTGTTTTGGAGCGATGACGTTTGATAAGGGCTTCAACATTTGCAGCTGTATTGTCTGTTGAGGCGTTGTCGATGACAAGAATTTCGACGTTCTTGTAGAGACTCTCGAGTAGGGCTTCTACGGTGGTAATAATTCCGTCTTGTTCATTCCATGCTGGTACCAGGATACTTACGCGAGGCTTATATTCTGGGGATTCGTTAAGTCGGCGCTTTTGTTTTGAGAGTTCAATAATCTCATTCCATGGACTGAGGAACATGTAGACGAAATAGCGGGTCAGGAGAATTGAGGCAAAACAAATAATGACAAGACGAAGTGTAGGGAAAGATTCGTTCTCGTTTGGCTCAAGAAGGATTGCCGAGGCAAAGATTAATCCAACAACAACATACAGCACAAGATACACGAGTATCTTGTTGCGAGAGGATTTGTTGCGCAGGAGAGTGATCATATACGATTTCTAGATGTCTTCTTTGAGTATGAAGATGGCGTATAACTTCGCAAAGCAGTTTGAAAGGATAATCAAACAAATAAAACTTAAAACTACCTTGTAGGTTAAGGATTCTATAAGCTGTGCACAGTAGTAGCCAAGCACCAGTGTGAGGCAGCTGACAAAAATATAGAGAAAGCTCTTTCGGGCAAGGGGAGAGTTCATCGGGCTGAATAGTACTATATTTATTTAAAAAGTCAATACCACCGTGGTACTACAACGGTTCTGGTTTGGCTATGCGGTAAGAGCTGTGAGGACAGCAAAGGGTCAGTAGTCAGGAGAGGTGCCTTGCTATAACCTTAAAAAGGGCTAGTATAAAACCATGAATCTGAGAGAATGTATGTCTAGAATATCGGCCGCCGTCTATTCTGATCGTGGTTTGGTCGTTCTCGCGGCCATTTTTGCGGTATCGGTTGGTGTCTATGCTTTCGTACCGACACTTCCTGTACAGCAAGATCAGGCTGTACTTGTCTCACCAGAGTCAGTTTCGAGTACTAGTATGCCGGCTGCCATGCCGACGCGGCTACGTATTCCGAAGCTTACTATAGATACTAGCTTCGTAGCGCCGCTTGGGTTACTCGATAATGGCGAAATTGAAGTGCCGGAATCGTATACAGATGTCGGTTGGTACCAATACGGCCCGACTCCAGGTGAACTCGGTCCAGCTGTCGTAGTTGGACACGTCGATTCGTACACTGGACCAGCTGTCTTCTTCTATCTTGGTCAACTGGAGCCTGGAGATGATATTTACATTGACAGAGACGACGGGACAACTGCCCATTTCGTAGTTGAGTCGCTAGAACGGCCCAAACAGTCCGCCTTCCCAACAGCTCGAGTGTATGGTGACTTAAACTACGCTGGACTTCGCCTTATCACTTGTAGCGGTATCTATGAACGAGGTAAGCAGCGATATACTCATAACCTCATCGTGTACGCTCGGCTCCAGGAATAAATTGACTAAGGGCCAGTCATGTTGACTGGCCCTTGATTTGCGGTTCCTCCCTCGTCTTCAACGAGGTGACCGCATGCGCTGCTCGTCGATCTTGGAGTAGATCCTCAGTTCAGCTGTGCCGCCGCGAGGGATCGTGCGATCAATCTTGGGCAACAGAGAGCAGAGCTCATGGATTCCCGTGATCGCCTCAATCTTCTCGAGTGAGAACTCGTCCCACTTCTTGTGACCAAGTTGAGATGCCGGTCCACCCTCAGGAGCGTTGTTGTAGGCGGTCATGGCTTCCTCGAGAGTGTTGGCGCCTTGTGCCAACTCAAGAGCAAGCTTCTCCCAGCGCGTGAGGGCTTTGGTACAACCGGTCAGACGAAAGATGTACCGGGCGTGCTCGAGTGACGCCTGTCCGACATCACGCTCGGCAACTGCTGGGTCCCATCCTGGAGGGACTGGATACCGGACGGGGGTTCTTGCGGTTGCGTGAACCATATAGAGATCTCCTCGTGGTTGTGCGCCACGGGTCCGGTGGGAGGTGGCGCGGGTTAAGTACGAATGTAAGAGCGCGTGTGCTAAACACGTGGTGTCCGGCATTATTAAACAGATACCCACAAATGTCAACTAACCTAAGTTCTGTTTATGATGCGAACAGCGCGCCGTCTCGTTTAAACTCTTTGATATACTAGGTGGGTGAAACTACGGGATTTGCTAGTGCCGACACGGGAAAATGACTACACGCCTCACCTACTGCAGAAGGCGGCAATGCTTCTTATGTGCGGGCTCATCCTGTTATCATTTGTGGCAGTTAATGTACAAACCATACTGTGGCTCTCCTCGGAGTGGCTTGTGGGTACGGTGCTACCGGCTGTTGTTGTTGATGAAACGAATGCCAAGCGAGCAGGTTTAAGTGAGACACCACTGCGTCGAAACGCTCTTCTTGATGAGGCAGCGAGACTTAAAGCTGAAGATATGGCAGCTAGGGAGTACTTCTCTCATTACAGTCCAAGTGGTGTATCACCATGGCATTGGTTTGAGGTGGTGGAATACCAGTATGCTCATGCGGGAGAAAATTTAGCGGTCCATTTTACTGACTCAGTTGCTGTGGTTGAGGCGTGGATGAATTCACCGACCCATCGAGCTAATATTGTAAACGGTGTTTACACTGAGATTGGAGTTGGTACGGCGATGGGTACTTACCAGGGCTTTGATACGGTGTTTGTTGTTCAACTCTTTGGGACCCCAGCGGCAGCGTTGCAGCCGGTGGCGGTAGTACCAACGGAGGTTGTGTCAGCAGAGCTTGCTGTTGAAGTTCAAGGTGAGTCTCTGTCTACTCCCGAAACAGCAGTTCTTGGTGAAGCAACAGACGAGAGTACAGTAGCTACCTTGGACATTACAGCGGTGAATCCGCTTGAGATAGCGGCTCCTGAGGTAGTTACGCCGACACCAGATAGTACCGAGTATGTGCCGCAGAATAGTACACTCACGTTTATGGCTACCTCCTCTGGTCTACGGCCAAGTTTGGCGAATATTCGAGATGAGTCTTTGTATAGTATGCAGAGCGGTGCAACCCCAGCTCAAAGTCTTATTACGATGCCGAATCATCTCTTGCGCTTCATCTATATGTTTCTTGGGTCACTGGTAGCTGTCCTCCTACTTGTTTCTGTTGCTATGGGGATGCGGTACCACCGTCCATGGCAAGTTGTTTACGGAGTAGGGTTGATGATGCTTATGAGTGGTTTATTCTATCTTCATTCAGCTATTACTGCCGAGGTCGTTGTGGCAGCTCAGTTAGAAGAAATTACCTATGAATGACAGACAGGCGACCCGAGTGAATGAGGTTGCTCCGGTTATGGTGGGAAACCAGCTGTATCGACCGCTGTTTGCTTCTCGCCCAGCAGCTGGCTTCCCGGCTCCGGGTGATGATATGGTCGAGAAACCACTTGATCTCAATGATTTGCTCATTGACCATCCGGACGCGACGTTCTTTGTTCGTGTTGAAGGGGATTCTATGGAGGGGGCTGGTATCTTTTCTGGGGATATTCTTATTGTTGATCGTTCGATTGTGGCCGCTTCGGGGCATATTGTTGTGGCTGCTGTCTATGGGGAAATGGTGGTAAAGCGCTTGGCGCGCGAAGGTAATTCACTACTCCTTGTGTCAGAGAATGCAGATTACAAACCAATTCGATTAGCTGAAGCAGAAGACTGTTTTGTCTGGGGTGTCGTAACAGGTTCGGTTCGTACCTTCACGACGTAAGAGTAGCTACTTCTTCCCGTCTCCGTTATAGTGTTGGGTAAGGTTTGTTAATTTTGTTATATTTAGTGTTGTATGCTACGAGGAATTACGTTTGCTCTCTTTATCACACTCTGTGTACCAAGTCCGCTTTTCGCAGCTTCTCTTGAAGTATCTGGATGGATACCATGGTGGCAAGAGAGTGAAGGTATAGAAAGTGCTCTAGACCAGATACAGGTTCTTGATACGATATACCCGTTTGTATATGAAGTAGCTGAAAATGGGGAAGTTGTACCGCGGACTAGTATGGCGAGTGCGGAATGGAAACGTCTCTTGCGAGCTGCTACCAAGAATGGTGTCGAAATTATCCCCACCGTGGCTTGGTTTGATGGGGAGCAAATTCATGAGGTGCTAAGCGACCGCAAGCAGCGTAAGGAACATATTGCAAATATCGTAGCTCTCGTGAAGAAGCATAAGTATGCTGGTATTAATATTGACTACGAAGGCAAGCTTTCTGAAACCAAGGATGACTTCTCTCTTTTTCTTAAGGAATTAAAGCGAGCCCTTGGTTCTAAACTCATGACCTGTGCCATTGAAGCCCGGACACCACCGTCGTCACTATATAAAGAGGTCCCTGCTGTCATTAACTATGCGAACGATTACGCCGCTATTGGTAAATACTGCGACCGGATTGAGATAATGGCCTATGACCAGCAGCGAGCAGACCTACAGCTTAATGCAGCCCGGACAGGACTCCCGTACATGCCAGTAGCTGACATTGAGTGGGTGGAGAAAGTGGTTGCGCTCGCTGTGAAAGATTTGCCGGCTTCTAAGATACATCTTGGTATTCCCACTTATGGCAGGGCTTGGGATGTTACGGTTGCACCTGC
>JACCDR011914826.1_pt1 | contig 23524 bp, 25 predicted proteins | sample 7446431 | NCBI WGS metagenome assembly JACCDR01 (sample SAMN15323443, study PRJNA562643) | freshwater metagenome | isolation source: river surface water | place: USA:Blue River Watershed | collected 2017-08-17 | reverse complement strand
TTTTCGTATCTTTCTCTGTCTAATATCAATCTGTCTGGTGCCAAGCTGTCTAATGCCGATCTGTTTGGTGCCGATCTGTTTGGTGTCAATCTATATGATGCCAAGCTGTCTCATGCCAATCTGTCTTATGCCAATCTGTCTGGTGCCAATATATGCGATGCCAATCTGTCTTTTGCCAATCTGTCTTTTGCCAATCTGTCTAATATCAATCTGTACCGTACCGATCTGTCTAATGCCGGCCTGTTTGGTGCCAATCTGTCTGATGCCGATCTGGCTAATGCCAAGCTGTTTGGTGCCGATCTGGCTAATGCCGATATGTCTCGCGCCGATATGTCTCGCGCCGATCTGTCTGGTGCCAATCTGTCTTGGGCCAATCTGTTTGGTGCCACTCTGTCTGAAGCAATTTTCGATACGGCTACCGTCCTTCCCGACGGTACCAAGTGGACCCCTGAGACGTACATGCGTCAGTTTACCCAACCAAAGAGATAAAACTATGGAACAAGTTACTCAAGATGCTGCACCTATCCCCGCCGTGATACTCACCATCAACCAAACGGACGTCAAAAATTATATCAGGGCACTACGCGCAGCGACGCATTGGCTGGAAGGCCGTGGGCTTAAACAGTACCAGCAGCGTAGCTTACGCAGACTAGAAGTATTATTGTCTCGAACCTACTATCAAATGTGGGGATACGACCCATTCTATGAAGAAAACTAGATACTTTCTTTGTACCACTCGGTATTTTAATTTAGTAACTGCTAGGAGAATAAGACTATGAACACAACTATTAACGTCCTTGACCACGGATTTATACGCTTAGTAGACACTATGGGCGATGATACTTCTGTTGTGGAAGCCGCTCGTGTATCTTATGGCACCGGTACAAAAACACCCAGTGATGACAGGTCACTGATCCGATATCTAATGCGTCACCGCCACACCACTCCTTTTGAGATGTGTGAGATAAAACTTCACATTAAAGCACCCCTATTTGTCGCGCGTCAGTGGATGCGCCACCGGACTGCCAGTATCAATGAGCTATCAGCTCGGTACTCTTTAGTAGGTAACTATTCCTACACCCCGGATCTTCTTCAAGTATGCACCGCATCTCCTACCAACAAGCAGGGCCGGGGGTTCCCGTTATCCCGGGAGGAAGCTCAGCAATTTAGAGAGGACACGGACGGTCATTCGAGAGCTTCGTGGGATCTCTACTACAAAAGTCTGGACAGCGGGGTATCCAGAGAACTCGCCAGGATCAATACCCCCCTGAGCTTTTATACTGAATTCTACTGGAAAATAAATTTACATAACCTATTGCATTTTTTGGAATTACGTGCAGACTCACATGCTCAATACGAGATACGCGTTTACGCAGAAGCAATTCTTGGGGTGGTTGAGCAATGGGTACCTGTCACCTACCAAGCTTTCTTAGATTACCGCATGAACGCCGTGACTCTATCCGCTCGAGAGATAGCTACGCTAGCCTCTCTTCTGTCGGGAGAAGTGCCAACCCAGGAGGATAGCGGATTGTCTGTACGTGAATGGAAAGACTTCCAGGAATTCTACCATAAACTACTTGGAGCCTAGATAACACAATGCATATTTACCGTAAAGCCACAGAACAAGACCAGAAAGAACACGATATTTTAGTGACGAAGATGACCCGAGACATCGAGTATCTTATCCATCAATTGGAACTATTCAGCGAAACATGGCGTACTACTGATTTAGTTACGGCGCAAACGGTAATATCAAAAGATTGGTTGACCCATGAGGGACAGCATATAGTGCACCGGCTGCAGGACTTAGTACATAAAACACTTCAATTTGTCGTGCATGGGGTAGTCGTAGAGCGTAAATAAATATGTTAGCATTAACATTTTGTTAACCTATACCCAATATACTTATCAATACGAGAACCTACTGGAGGTTCTTCATGACTAGGGGAGACTGACTATGACATCAACATTAAGTGACCCAGATACTCTGTTATTAGATGATGTATTATTCGATTCGCAACACGAACTGGTTACTAATTGGAAGGACTACTATACTTCGCGGCGGTACGTGGAAAGTTTACTCAACACGATTATTACTCTCCGGACGGGCATACATGACCATCCTGTATATTGTTATTGATACTTAGGGGAACATACAATGAAAACTAAAACCAACGCACGTAAGAGAACTAGAACTAACGCACGTAATTGGATCCTGGTACCGCTTTCACAGGAACGTAAGAACTCTGTGGGTTATCAAGCCTATTACCGAAAAGATTATGCACTGCACCACGCACAAAAATATCCCTTGGCTTTGATCACACACAGAACAAACCCAGAGATTTGCCATGTGGTTAAGTACGGAAAGCTAGATCGCATGTGGGCGGAAAGATTCTACCTACTACTCATCAGGTGTCTAAAGGGGTGCATACAGCCATTGTCCCGCAGGAGGAGTAGCTAGATGAAGATAAAACGCACCGGTAAGTACCGCACGATCTTATACGTCGATGAGTTCATTGACTTATTAGTTAGTGCTAAAATCAATACCCAACCATTAACAGAATACCATGATTTAGGGTATGTGGAGAACCACCTGACGATGAGGCTGCCGAGTGCTAATGGTACGGAAAGCCCGGATGTCTTGGTGGTAAGGTACCGGGTGCCGTTTCTTAAAGATAAGAACGGCATACGGTGCCCCGTACACCCTAAATACAACGAAATTTTTGGGAAAGATACTTATCGCGATAAGTATCTTTCCATACTGGCTTATACATTTCAGGCGTTATACAACGACGATAAGCCGGTGTCTTTATCGTCCATCAAAAAATTGGTGTTGGAATACAGCCCTATCCAATTTTTTGAATCTAAGGTATTAAACCCACAGCTTTATGTTTAGTCGGATTATTGTCTGTAGGAGACACTATGTTGAATTGCCCGCGTTATCTAATGGACGGACCTGGATTATTACTACTCCTGGGCCAAATCGCACAGACGCAGAATACCTTACTTCCTATGGGAGACAGCTTATTTTTGTCTTACCATAGGGCTTTGGCTCCCACAGGCAGGTATAGGAGTGATCCGTTACGTTTGATCCGGGATATTGTACTGACCCCACATCCTCTCACTAACCTATTGTTCGAGAATGTTACTTTCGAAAGAGTATCTTTTGCTAATATCGAGGGAAGTCTAGAGGGCGTATTTATCAACTGTTCGTTCTCAGAGTGCACCATTAAAGAGGAACACCTTATGAAAAACGATAGGAAACTAGGAGAAATTGGCTCTAAGGATTTCATAATAAAAAGATTAGATCCCAGGACACTGTTGCTGGTGCTCCATGATGCGGCCCAGGATGCTCCTCTTCGCTCTCAGGTAAAACCTGGATATGACTGGGTGAAAAAATACCTACTCAATAGCGAGGGGGTTGTCTCCGATATGGATTTCGGGAGACTCATGTTGGGGGGTATCCATTTTACGGGTTTAGTATTCGAGAGGACTAATTTCGCGGAATCTTCAATGCTCGGTACAATATTCCAAGATTGTACTTTCATCGATTGTTCTTTTTCGAAGGGGACCGCCGCGCGTTTTATCAATTGCCGTCACGAACTCTCCTCTCTACTCAATATCTCTGGAGATGCCTAAGATGACAACTAAACATTCTATCTACTCTCCTTCTTCTGCCTATCGATGGACCTTGTGCCCTTATAGTCAACTGTACCGGGAGATTCGTAAGGACGACGGCCCTTCTGCTCAAGTAGGAACTTACATCCACGATCTTGCGTGGTCCAGCATGACAGGCCATCCGCTTGACACCCCCATCCCTTCCCACCTATCTCCCAAGGATATGTTGGATTTGAGGAGTAAACTCGAGAAACATTGGCTACAGCCCCTAAGAGAGCTCATCAAAAAGATGAGGGCCGAAGACCCCGAGACTCTGGTATTCTTGGAAACAGAGTGGGACTTCAGTCGAATCATTGGTGTAATGCCCAATAACGAGCCTGCTTTCGGGACGGCTGATGTGGTGTTGGTGAACAAAGATGAGATCGTGATTTGGGACCTTAAGACAGGGTTCACCGAGAACTCGGACGCTGTCTACCCTCAGCTAATGCTATACGCAGCTGGGGTATGCGACAAAATCATCGGATCTAGCAGTAATTACCGCAACCGATCCATACGGTTAGAAGCTGTCTTTATACGTTCCGGTCGTCGTATCGTATTCGATCTGACGTTGGACGAGGTTATCGCGTGGTGTCGAGAAGTTGTTACTTCTGTGGTCAACGACATAAATCTCGTAACCCAGGACCCCCTCGAGGCTAGGTCGCGTCTCAAGCCCACCCCCGGTACTCTTCAATGTCAATACTGCCCGGGTAATAAAGTATGTCCTGCATGGCGTGACAAGATTAATACCGCCGTAAGTGACCAATCCCTGTCCGATGAGACGATAGCCATGATTCCCGTGGTGCGAAAATGGTTAAAAACCGTTGTGGACGCGGTGAAAGAGAAGCTTAATGACGGCGTCTCGGTCCCTCGTTACGCGTTAGTCAATGGGCGCACCATCACTAAATGGACCAACCAACGCGCCGTGACTGCCGGGTTGCTGGAACTCAACACAGCCCAGGAGTTGATAGAGAAATACGGCCTTGATCTGCCGACCCCAAACCGGTTGCTCGAGGAGTATGAGACTGCATCCGACAGAGAGAAAGCCATTGTGGCCGGTATCCTGGCCTATAGCCAGTCTGTTCGGGTGCAGTCGCTAAGATCCCAACAAGACGACGGGAATAATTTTGAACCAATCAACGAGGTAATTGCATGACTAATGACACAAATGGCGTATTGCGCGTACAAGGCAGACTATCTTATCCTTCTCTTTATAAGCCTACAGGATATCTTGCCCAAACACCGAGATACTCTGCAACCATCTTAATCCCGAAAGATGATGCCCAGATTAATACGATTTGGGAATACATCAAGGCGGCTGTCGAAAAGCAATGGCCTAAGGAAGCTAAACGCATACTGGAAAATCTCAGGCGCGAGAAAGGATTTGCTTTTCAGGACGGTGACCTAAAGGATCCTACTCGGTACCCCGAATATCAAGGTATGATGGCATTGAAATGCATCAATCGCACTCAGCCTCGTATCGTAGATCAGAACGCCGATCCTTTGCCTGATGGCCCAGAAGCCCCCTACGCCGGATGCTATGTTCGCGTAAACGTCATGTTCAATGGGTTCCAGAAAGATAACAACATAAATCTTTTTGCGAATCTCATGGGGCTGCAGTTTGTGGCCGATGGCCCTCGGCTAGGCGGTACAAAAGTATCAGGGCCCGAAGATTTCGAGAAAATCGAGCAACCAAAAGGAGAAGGGGACACTCATGGTGAATTCGAAGAAATCTAAGAAGCTCTGGTTCTTGGATTTGGAAACCTATTCTCCCGTGGATCTCAGGCGCTGCGGCGCGTGGAGATACGCCGAGGAAAGTGATATCCTGATGGTTGTCATCGCAGAAGAGACGGGGCACCCCCGTCTCTTCACAGAAGACACGTTGGAGTATGGCATTCACCTCGTTAAGAAAATAACCGAAGACCCAGAGAACAACCGGTTCGTAATTCACAACGGCCTGGGGTTCGACGTGCCGGTGTTAGCCAAAAATGGGTGCATAATCCCTCCCGCTATGGTTATCGACACGGCGGCAAGAGCCAGACTTCATGCACTTCCTGCCTCTCTGGGAGATCTATGTAAATACTACGAGCTGTCTGACAATGCGGCTAAGAAGTCCGGTGCCCGGGCTATCCGGTGGTTCTGTATCCCTGGACCTGACGGAAATAGGCGACTACCCAGCAGTAATACTCATCTCTGGGAAGAATTCTGCGACTATGCTATCCGGGACGTTGAGGCGCTTCGTACGATATACAGCCTATTGCCCACTGTGAACGTCAGCCCCTTCGAGAAAGAACTACAGACCCTAGACTATCTCATGAACAGGCAAGGATATCGAATCGCTGTGGATGATGCTAGGCGGATATGTACGCTACTGCAAGAGGCCAAGCTGCACGCAACGCAGCGCATCCAGGACCTCAGCGGCGGTACTATTACCACCCCCCGGCAGCTGGTTCGTATTAAAAAATTGCTGGCGAGTTATGGATGCAATACAGAGAAGCTCGACAAGAATACGGTCGAAGCACACCTAGACAATCCGGCGCTCCACCCGCAGGCTGTTGCCTTACTAGACGCTGTGGCTGCCAGCAGTCTGTCAAGCACCGCTAAGTATGAAGTTCTCAGCAACGCAGTGGGTAAGGACAACCGGTTGCGCGGAACACTCATCTACCGAGGCGCCTCGCGCACCGGTCGGTGGTCCGGTGCTCTCTTCCAACCGCAGAACCTCCCCAGCCGCGAGATTCTATCCGCCGAGAAGGTGGCAGAAGGGCTGGCAGTATTGGCCGAGACAGAAAAGCTGCCCGAGGGTGTTTCTACGACGCTATTTGCGAAATCAGCGCTGCGACCCATGGTGTTGCCCGACTTTGGGCAACAGCTATTCATCGTAGACTACGCCAATATCGAAGGACGTATCCAGGCATGGCTAGCAAAGGAAACGTGGAAGCTGGACGCTTTTGCTGCCTATGATGCAGGCACCGGGCCGGACCTCTATAAGCTTGCCTATTCTAGAGCCTTTCACATTCCAGTAGCATCGGTAACTCCATTCCAGCGCCAGATCGGTAAGGTCATGGAGCTAGCACTCGGATACCAAGGGGGTTTAGGGGCCTTCCGAAAGATGGCCGAAACCTACGGTATTAATCTCGACGAGTTATCCCAAACGGTGTGTCTTCCAGAGCATGTCCAAGCCGACGTGGAGCGACGGCTTGAAGATCTAGATCCTGTCGCCGTTGCGTGTACTGGGCTTGTACGACTATGGCGTGACCAACACCGTGGTATCGTGCGGTGCTGGGGAGAGATGGAACACTATTTCAGACAAGCCTTGCCCGTCCCTGAAACTTCGACTACGCAAAACCATGTGGCTATCTCGCTCCCGTCAGGACGTAATCTACTATACCACCGTCCTTCCGTTACTGAGACAGGACTAACATATTACGGTAAATTACCTACAGGCCCAAAGTTCGGCACCCTCAATACGTACGGGGGTAAGCTCTTCGAGAACGTCTGCCAAGCCGTCGCAGCAGACATCCTGGCAGATAGACTCTTGGCGGTTACGAAGACCATCCCCCATCAATTGGCGTGGCCAATACTCACGGTACACGACGAAATTGTGTTTACTATTTGTAAAGAATTCGATGTTAATCTAGTACTAGACGTCCTAAAGACGCCTCCTTCGTGGGCTCCCGAGCTCCCGCTGGCTGTCACGCATAGAATAGGAGAACGTTATGGTAAGTAGAATAAAAGACTGTGTGTTGTGTACGTTAGCGGCATTGTTCACATGGGCTGTGCTGTTTACAGGATTCGTCATGAGTATTGATTTCTAGAGAGGACACTATGGATCTTATGAAAACTATCACAGAGCGCCGGAATATTCGGTACTTCAAAAGCCGTATGGATCGCCACGGTGAGGAGTACCGGATGTATAAACTAAAATTCGAACAGGAAGTCGGCGCCCCAGACTATCTACTGGTGATGAAACGTTTCACCGCCTTAATTGAATTCAAGAAACCAAATGGCGATCTCTCCCCTCACCAGGCTAAAATAATTTCTGAAATGCGATGGTTCCATGTTCCTGCCGAAATTCTGTGGTCAGAAAAAGATGTCGATGATTTTATGGATACGTATATCGCCCCAAGAGATCCGCACTCTGGGGATCGCATCCCAGAGTTTTCTGCCTCTACGTGGCAGAAAATGAAGAGCAAAATCGTTAGGTGTAAACAAACTAATTTATTTAAGTTGGACTACTCCATCCCTCACACTATTTGAGTTTTATGTCGTTAAAATTATACCCTTATCAAGTTAAAATCGTTCAACAACTTCTCGATAACCCGAGGTTCGCCTTGCACGCAGATATGGGGAGTGGCAAGACTATCTGCGTGCTTAGGACGATCAGCGAGTTAATGCACCGGGGTGTACTGACAGGAAAGATATTGATTATCGCCCCTTCCCGTGTGGCCGATACAGTATGGCCGGAAGAGCGGGAAAAATGGCAAGTCAAGTACATACGCATGCGCGTGATACGAGGTACTCCTGACCAGCGCTTATCTATCATGGAGGAAAAAGGAGTTAACACCCACGTCATAAGTCATGAAACGATTCCGTGGTTCATCAAACAATTCATGAATCCCGACACGGATACGATTGCAGACTGGCCTTACCAGATGGTAGTTGTAGACGAGAGCTCTCGTCTACGCGGATTCCGGACTAGACAAGGAGCTCTGCGTCCTCGGATGTTGGCTAAGATAGCAACGAAGACACCCCGGTGGATTAATATGACCGGTACCCCTGCACCTAACGGAACCCAAGATCTATGGGGGCAATTCTGGTTTCTAGATGGCGGTAAACGTCTACTACCTTCCTTCAGCCAGTTTACAGATAGATGGTTTCTGCCTGGACGGAACCCTTATGTCGTCGTGCCAAAACCCAACGCATTGCTCGAGGTATTGGAAGCAACGGCAGACATTCGCACTACTATTCGGGTTTCGGATCATATCTCAGTAGATAAGCCAACTATTAACAAACTTTGTATTGATCTACCTAGCGACGCCATGACAGCCCACCGGAGGATGTACGAGAAATTGTACGCGGTTTTGGCTTCAGGTGAATTAATCACCGCCCCCAATGCCGCAGCAAAAGTAAATAAGTGTATGCAGATTGCTAATGGTTTCTATTATGGCGATGGTGATGAAAACGCCGGTATTGTCCATGATGCTAAGCTTAACGCGCTAGACGAAATACTAGAAGAGGCCTGCGGAAATCCCGTCATCGTAGTCTACCACTTTCAAGAAGATGCACGTAGGATATTCAACAAAAAGAGTATACAAGCACGGGGGGTACGATATCTTGGACACAGCCGTACTACGTTACAAGAATGGAATAACGGTGAGATACCTGTCCTCCTATTTCCCCATAGCGCTTCTGCTGCAACGGGTATTAATTTACAACATGGCGGTAACCGCATGGTATTCTATAGTATGAATTATAGTTTCGAAGCCCACGACCAGGTTATAGAACGCATAGGGCCGCGTCGCCAAAAGAATTCGGGCTATGATAGGCCGGTATATCTACACTACATAATTGCCCGAGGGACTATTGACGAGAAAATATTCCAATCACTGAGATATAAAAGAGACATCCATGACCTCGTCATGCAATCTCCTTGTCTATAGTGAGGTTCTATGAATCGTAATGGCGCGACATTAGAAGAATGGGTTCTATGGTCAGAGACCTTAGGGCTGTACACTGAGCTTTTGCCTGTCGTATGTAATGCTACTAGCCGTATATCCCCGAAAAGCAAGTTGTCTCCGGGAGACTTATGCCGGGTCCCCTCAGTATATAATGAAGTCAGAGAAGTCACAGGCATCACAGAATGGACTACTTTGAAACCAAAGAGTAACACCGTCCAACGCTGGATGACAGAACGAGACTATGGGATAGGATTACAAACTCGTGATCTGTGGGCTATTGATATCGATATTGATAACGCCTCGTTCGTGTCGAAAATCATGAACGCCATTAAAGTCGTATTATCAAAAGATTATCCGTTCAGGTATCGAGCGGATTCAGCCCGGAGACTTATTCTCTTGAAGCCCGAAGCCCCTATGAAGTACCGTAGATTCGGTACGGGGGAAGGGGCTATTGAGTTCCTAGGACTAGGTAAACAATGTGTTATAGCGGGGACACACCATAGAGGTACGCGCTATCAATGGGCTGGGCCTCTAGCCCAAGGCATACCTTCCATTACCAATGAACAAGTGGAGTTGTTGCTGGCTCTTTTGCGCGAAGTATGCGGAGATGATCTTGATGAAAGCGAGGCCCGTGGAACAGAACGCAATGCACTCACGATACGCGGAGATCCTAACGACCCGGTACTACAACACCTGGATATCAAGTCATACGGAGCGGAAGGCGAAGCCTATATTGTTTGTCCGTTTGCATCGGAACACACCAAAGACTCAGGAGAAACTTCGACAGTATATTATACCCGCGGGTCGAGAGGATACCAGCAAGGACATTTCAAATGCCTACATGCGCATTGTGCCGGGCGAACTGACGATGAATTCTTGGATGCAATAGGATTCAGGACGCAAGGCTTCAGTATTATACCCGCCGAGAAATCTCTTCCGAAATTAGTAATGAACCCTAGAACAGGAGAAATACTATCGAATGCCAATAATCTAGCTTTGGGCTTGGGGGATAGAAGATTCGGTGGTTGTCTCTTCTCCAGGGATGTTTTCCTAGGACGCGATGTTATCCAAGTTACCGAAGACGGGCCATGGCGTCCTATCGAGGAAGAAGATTATTTTGATGTGAAACGCTATATGGAAAATAGAGGATTCAAGGAGATAGGGCCTCAACTTTTGCGGTCTGCTATTGCCAGCGTGGCCCGAGGTAACCCAAGAGATAGCGCTATGTCTTGGTTGACTGGTCTGAAATGGGATGGCATACCACGTGCCGAAACTTTCTTCATACAGTACATAGGGACAGAAGATTCGCCCTATACCCGCGCCGCCGGTCGGTACTTGTGGACGGCTTTGGCCGGTCGGTGCCTACACGCCGGGACGCGTGCTTCTATGATCCCTATCCTGATAGGGCCGCAGGGTCCTGGTAAAGGAGAGGTCATTCGCGCCATCTCCCCCGCTGCTCAGTACTTCAAGACTGTATCCTTTAATATGGATTTCCGAGAAATTGTGCGTAGTCTGAAAGGGAAATTGGTGGGGGAAGTACCTGAGCTCGATGGGCTGCACACCCGGGAACTTGAATCCATTAAGGCTTTCGTAGATGATACGACAGACCAGTATCGCGTGCTATACGAAGAAACCATCCGTGACTATCATCGCCGCTGGGTATTGCTTGGATCAGCCAATAACATAGACATCCTGGTAGACACCACGGGTAATCGGAGGTGGTTACCGATGAACGTAGGGAGTATACACCCGGAGTTGGTTAGGCGTGATTGTGAACAACTCTGGGCCGAAGGCCGTGAGATGTTCTCTCTGCACGGCGTATTATGGAAAGAAGCTCAACATGAGGCCAGTAAAATACACGACGATTTCAGAGCTATTGACATATGGGAAATAGAGATTCGGCACTGGGCATCCCGGCAGCGCTTCCCTATCCAGATCACCATGCGAGCGCTCATCAACGACGTGTTTCAAATGGACCCTATGCGTGTAGGCCACAGAGATCAAGTTCGTCTGGGTAAAATACTCCGGTGTGTAGGATTCACCAAGGAAAAACTCGGAACAAAAAGCGCAAGGGGGTGGGTGTGGGTACTAAAAGAGCTAAAAGAATAGGTGTTGACAACTAATCGATTTAGTGATAGCATAATTATATGGGGTATCAACTAGGTAGTTTATATGCTGGTATCGTTAGCTGCTTCTATAGTACGAAAGAAAATACGTAGTCCTCGACACTTGAATTCGTTGTCTTATCTAACTCGTTTATCGGAGATATCATATGAAAAAGATCTTCGCCTTATGCCTAGTAATGCTATTCGTTATGTCGACCCCCGCGAAGGGAGAACAGGTATTCACCATAACCCAGCCTGATCCGAAGGACCAACTAAAGACTTTTGTAGGCCCCCTTAATGGCTTTGAGCTAAAGGACTATCGAACCGAGGAAGATGAAAAAGCCGGTGCCCCTTCTATGATTGATCAAGTGTTCAAACGACAACCGGTTAAATCGTCTAATAAACCTAAGTCTATGGAAGCAGCCAGGAAGGTATTTGAACAGTGCAACAATCAAAAATACGCATCTGATAAGGAAGTATGGGGTAAAGATGACTATTGGGCTACCCCCAAAGAATACATCTCCAAAGGCAAAGGAGACTGCGAAGACTTTGCCATATGTATGTATTATGGGTTACGTGCAGAAGGATGGGGCAAAGATCAAGTAAATATCTGGTCCGGATACGTCATCTTGGGTAAGGACAAAGGGTACGCCCATGCCGCTACTGTATTCGAACTAGACGGTGAAGAATACTACACGGCGGTATCAGTGCCCCAACTTATCAAGGCTAGGGATCGCATGTATAAAATATTCTTGCCTGCTCAACGGATCAATGAAGATGGGTGGACCATCTTCTAGCGCTTGTTCTGTATGTCCTTTATACCGGCGCGTAGGAAAATAGCAATGAGTAGCTGCGTACCGCCCTGTATGAATTCAGCCAGGCCGATATCACCCACTAGGTATAGGCCTGCCATAGAGATAATGCCTGTGATACCTGTGATATATGTCTTCTTACCTTTAAGTGAACTATGGATATTCATAACCTACCTGCTAATATGACCACACCCGGGGGCGCAACGTCTTTGTCTCAATCATGTCCAAGTGAATATACCGAGTACTCATGACTCCTTTTTGCTGGATACCTATTCCTTTAAAACCCAGCTCCATGGCTCTGGCCAGTAGATGGTAAGCCTCTGCGCCATAGATTCGGATATCAGCAGCTTTACCGGTAGTATGGGGTCCCGCAAACCCTGTCGAAGAAACAGAAGCATTATATTCGGGAGACCGGTACCCTGAAGAAACCACTAGGGGATGACCGCAACGCTCACGTAGTATATCCAACATGCCTAGAAAATTCTCATCCATGTGTCGGCCACTACCTGGCATTCCATGCTGGTCGAATTCAGAAAGCTTAAAATATTTCAATTCCAGCATTAACTACCCGATACTCTATTTTTCAATGCCTCGATCAAGACATACAACCCATAACATAAACCAGTCACTACAGATCCTAGTATGCTCGTGATGATGATCTTCTTGTAGTTTTCATGGGATTGTCTTAGGTGTCGAAGGAACTCCATATCCTTCTGTACCTCCGAAGGATATGCGTCATTAAATAGGTCGAGATCGGGGTTCGGCACGCTCCATACTCCTTATGTTTTAGCTATGTCGTGGAGACAGAGCGTGCCCTGTCCAGCCTATCTAACCATACCTTTCGTCTGTTGTCTAGTATAGTTGACATCTGGAACTGTACTGAAATGGAACAATACGGAAGAGATTCCTTATTCAATGCCTTCCTCAAGAGCTTCTATTAAACGCAGCTTAGCGAAGTTGGCGATTCCGGGTATGTTAGTAATACCTTGCACCAATGCGTCTCTATCGGCGGCATCGCAGTCGATGGTCCCCGAGGTCCGGAGCTGATCGAGATAGCCTTTGATCTTTGGAAGGGGCAGAGGCATCGCCCCTTCCAAAGCAACGCCCAGTGCTTGAAAGGCCGGTACCGCAGTACCCGGCGTGAATTCACTGGTGATAGGAAAATTAAAACTGATAGTGCTAAAACTCATATATTCCTCCTAAGGAACAAGGGTTGCGTTGCGAAAGTCAGGATATGTATCCGAACCCGGATTTCCTGCGTATTGTGTCATGTCTTCCGCCAACAAGAAATTATAAAATATAGACATTAAATCCCCTTCCACGGCCCCAGAAAAATATTCGGTGAAAAGAGGTACGGCTGGATTTTCTGGCGTTGGACTACCGGCTAACGGCAACCCATCCACGATAGTCATTGCATTGTTGTAGAGCGGGTCCGCGCCATCCGGGTCATTATCCGCTGCTGCCTTGTTAGCATAAATGAATAGGGGAACCGTGATACGGGTATGGCCGTAGTCTATCATCAGGTTACCTCTACATACATGATAGGCGTTAGGGTATGTGACGCCATCCACAACACAAGCAAGCTGTAAAGCCATATTATCTAATCCTTAGTTTGTTTCAAGATACCAATCAACTACACCATTATCTGTGACCGAATTGGAATTGATCGTGAAACTTGTACCAGCAATAACGGTCCACGTCAAGATCCCTGGAGCTGCACCGAGTGTTCTTCTGAAGACGCGAACTCTAGTGGCTGCTACAACCGTCGTATTCGCAACAGTCACAGTGCCGGCCACTAAAGTAGAATTCCCGTATCCATGCGCCCCGCGTACTGTTCGGAGACTTCCGGTATCCGTTTGGAATTGAAAATGGCCCCACCCTGACGTGCTCCACCACGACCACACTTTCCCCGCAGCCGGAAGCCCTGTAGGAACCGTACTCACCTCTGCTGTCTCGAAAGCGTTACTCCCTCCGCCTAACGCGCTGGCGCTTCCAAAGAACGCGACATTCCCACGGTAGTCCGCCTGTACCAGAATCTGCTGGCCACCTTGTGTGGTTCCGAGAGTAGAGGAAGTATACCCGAACAAAACAGGGCCGTCTGGTTGGGTTGAAGCAAAAGATTTTGTACTCCCAAACCAGCTCAGTCCATGATTGGTATCGGAACCTGAGCGCAAATAAAGATAGTTATCATTTGCTCGGAAAACGGAGAATCCTGCTGCGGCGAGTTGGACTGTTGATCCTGCAAGGATAATGCTTGAAGATGTTAGTGTAGTAGTTACAGAATTCAGGTCAATGTTTGTTCCGCTAAGTATCGTGTTCCCTCCGGTGGTGAGTGTAAGGCGGTCTACCCCAGAGGCCTCGTCCCTAACAACAAAATTCGTACTAGAAGGGCGCAATCCTATCGAGAAATTATTAACCCCGCCGGTCGTGAAATAGGTCTGGGCAAACGTAGAAGCGCCTGCGTGACCTCGGTTAAGGACGACCGTAGCCGAGGAAGTACCCGACCCGGCGGTTGTGGAAATAAGAAGCCCTGCGACTGTCCCGCTTGTAGTCAGATTCAGCGATCCTCCCCCATTGTATGTGAGGTTTGCATTCGAAGTGATCGCGGACCCGTTATAGTACATCACCCCATTCGTGGTTTGGGAGGTGGCACCGGTGCCACCTAGCGCGACAGGGAGCGAAGACGAGGCTGCTATCAACCCGGAGCTATTAGTTGTGAGTACGGTGTTTCCTCCAATTCCATAGTTCTGCAGAAGAACCCCCGTACTATCTATCCGGAGCCTGATTTGAGTACCGCCGTAGAATTGGTGGAAGACGCTGCCGCTACTGCCCTGGATAAAGTAAGCAGGATCTTCAACGCCCGGTCCCGTATTACAATAGAACAAATGGTTGATGGACGAGTACTCATGCGATCCGGTTCCAATATAGCCGATCCGGCTGATGTTGGTCCCGTTGCGCCCCGTGATCAGACGTTGCGCGGTGAAGGTGCCCGTGGCCCCCGAGATGTCCAAAGACTTCGTAGAGGAATCCCACGAAAACCCTGTCGCGTCATTCGTGAGTTTAGTACCATCGTAGTATATCACAGCGTTGGTAGTAAACCCTGTATCTGTATTCCCCGTTCCCCCAAGCGCCGGAGGCAACACATTTGTGCTTCCTATTATGCCCGAAGAATTAGCGATAAGCACTACTGGTGTGCCTATACCCGCATTCAATAAGGTAATCCCTGCGCTGCTGAACCGCATCCGAGAGAAATTACCTCCATAGAGGGTTACTGTCCGTGAACTAGCAGAACCATCCCCAGTCGCTTCTAAAAATACAGAGTCACTGGTCCCCATATTACTCGACGTACCGCCCACTCGGTATTGAACTAGCCCTGACGTAGGACTCGCCGATGCGGGGTTAGACCCTACAAAGATAGCACCATAGTCGTTCACGCCTTCACTACGCCCAGGCCCGCTATCTCCCCACCAGATAAGAGATCCGTCATTGGCCGTAGTATTACTCCGGGGGGACAGAAACGCTACTGACCTAGATCGTGTGCCTGCAGGATCTATCGAGACTACTTCAACAATAGCAGTACTCAATATCCCGGTAGTCGTTCCTCCTGTACCGCCAAAATGTCCCTGAACGCCAGGATAAAAATAGGCCCTTGCACTATCCAGATAGAAGATATCGGGTACCTGAAATGTACCGCCCCCTAAAGATGCATTCCAGCTTATCTGGGAGGGATCTCCTGTGAGCTGCCCCGAAGCATTGGCGAAGATCACAGAATGCGGAGTAAAACCCGTAAGTGCTGAAGAAGGATCTAGCCAAGCGGCAAGGCCTGAACGTCCCTCATCTGTCCGGACTAGTAGCTGGCCACTCTTCCCGCCAAGAGGAAGTCCCCCGCCGTGAATGACAGTAGAACCTGTACGTGACTTAGCGGACTTTTCTTCGTAAGATTCTATTTTCTCTTCTACGAAAGGAGCGATCTTCTCATCGAAGAACATCGAAAGCCGTGCGTCGACCCGGGTATTTGTGTAGTAGAGATGAGATCCCTCAGCAATATGGTCTGTGGATAATGTACTTGCCGCCTGAGGTAAGGTAACCCAGCTCCCGTCCCCCGTTAAAAATGCTCCTGGGGTGCCGGTCTTGAATATTTCTGTAGCATCTGTTCCGGGTGCGCCCCTAGGACCTTCAGGACCTTCGGGACCTTGATCTCCCGGAACCCCGTCAAGGAGACCAAGAGTGTCCTTGACGAATTGACGGTTCTCACCTGACTGCACAAAAGCAGTGATCACATCTTTGATAGCTTGATTCATCGACATATTAACTCAATGTCCTTATGGCTAATTTGAATACTGCAGCCGTCTCAGAAGAGCCAAATACAAGTTTTGCAAACTTCCATGGCTTAGTAACGCTATCATTAATCCAGAAGGCCCGGCTTGCTGCCACTGTGATGGTATATTTGTTACCCGCATTATCGTATACCGGAACAAAAGTCCCAGAGATAGTATCGGATACTTGAATCTCTACGCTGGTAGAAGCTACGGTACCGGGCGTGATGAGCCCCACAAGCGTTCCTCCAGCCACGTCGAATGCTTCCGTAGTTGTACCTGTCAATGGCGATAGCGACCGATACACTACCTTTTTTGTTTGATCGGTTAGGTCATTGGGCTGGCCCATGGCATCCTCATTATCTAATTATAGGGGCCTGCAAGCAGAATACCATACCAAGTAGTACCGCCGTCAGGAGAGGTAAAAGAGAGAAGATAAGTCCTACTTGCTGTCGTCACGGTAGGCGCAACACCATTTGTCCATTTTACAGAAGCAGGCCATGTAATTGTACGGCCCGTTGCATCCTGCGTCAATAATAGTTTGAACTCAGTCAAGAGACCGAATGGCGCTGGATTGGTGAAAGAGTATGTCGTGTTCCCGGTAAGCGTGTGTCGTACAGACCGAGAGATAGATAAATTGATACCCACAGCCCCAGAACCGGATAATATATTGAATCTAGATATTCTATTGAGTTCCTTTACTTGCTGTATTTGTAAAGTCAGTTTATCTACTCTTGCCTCGGTCACTTGTGGATTACTCTGGAACGAAGCATACGTGGTATCTTGACTGGAAGGTTCTGTCTGCTGGATCACTACCGATACACCGTTTGCAGGAGCGACAGAGAATGTTACCGTGCCGGTGCTACCATTTCCGCCAGCTACTGTATATCCAGACACCTGAAGCACATTATTTAAGTACACTTGGATAGTAGATGAAGCGTAGAATTGAGGGGTATTAAAAACAGTCGTAACGCCATTGCCGGTAGCCGAAACGAGGGTAGAACTTGCGGTTATAGTCATGACATAATCCTTATTTCACAGTCTGCGATGGTGGTACAATAAACTCACGACCGGTGTTCTTCTTAACATTCCGCTCCATACGTGCTAAGTACCCCGGATTCATGGCTTCTTGAAGTTCATAGAAAAACAGATAATCAATAGCGGCCCGTGTGTAAAAAAGATTAATGAATGGCGTATTCGATTTTACAGCACGAACTGCCATGGGTATCGCGTCCTTATCTCCCTGCTTGGCCGCGGACACAACATTACCGATGTCCGCAAGCGTTCCACCTGTAGGCCCTGTTGCCCATTGGGTGAGAGATTTTCCGTAACTATACTCACCCAACACTATATCTGAAAGTATACCACCACCGCCACCTCTCGTGAAGGCCGCTATAGCAGTCCTACTATCAGCTATAGGTCTAGGACTCAGACCTTTGAATAGATCGGCCAGGGTTCCAGATACGTACCCAAACAGCGTAGTGGCAACTAGGAGTTGAACTATGGCTGAAATATCAGGTTCCCCCTTACCGTATAGGGCACGGCCCCATATTCGCGTAATATACGCGATAGGGAATGCACGGAACTGCATAATGGTCCGTGCCAACTCGCCTTCCACAGTACCTTTACGTGTCCCCCAATTAGCAAGGTACTGCTCATAAGCCCCTGGTTCCAATACTCCATGGTTAACCCTGTCAACGAAATAATTCTGAAGCTTAGTCTCGAGTTGATCTCGCAAAATTAATCCTTCAGCGCCCTTACCGAAAAGCTCAGGGTCCAAGTCACGTAAGCTATCCGGTGTGATGTACTGCTTGCCGTCGGCCATGCGTACATTGGATTGGCGTATCTTATCCCAATCATCTGGGGTAATACCGTATTGATTGAATGAACGCTGCATATCCTTAGGAAGCTTATGGAAATCGTATCGACGTAGAGATGCCACGTTGTTGGCCATCCACGTCGATACGCCGATCTTGTTCACGTCAGTTAGCCAAGTAAGACCGTTGATTTTAAAGAACAGCCGTAGTGATCTTCCTAAACGACCCGGTATTGTATCCTCGGTACTGAATCTACCCGAGATATCCGCAAGCATAGACCTACCCGCGAATCCTAACGAGTAGGCTATCTCTCTACGCTCCTTAGATCCGCGTCCCTTGAATAGGTTGTTCAAAGTAGATACATAGGAACCTAAGATGTTATCGCCTTGAAACTGACGTTCTAGTGACGTATTAGGGATATCCGTCAACGACATAATAGCTACCCCTCCGAGCTTAGATAATGACTGCCACGCTCTTGCTCCCACGCCAATAGCCGCCAGCGTAGGGTAATCCACGATGTTGTTTTTTCCTGAGACCTGATCGAATAGTTTTTTAACACCAACCGCTGTCCCGAGACGCTTAGTGGCCTTCTTCTCTTCCGCATCGGCACGACGTCCCGCACGCTGACTTTCTTCCAGTTTCTTAAGAAACATTGCCTCAGGATTGGTACCAAAAGCCTCCAATAACGCTATGTTTTGCGCCCCTAGGTTCACTTGCTGCATGATACCATCAAAGAATCCTCCTTTGCCGTAAGTCTTCTCGTAGTCTAGCGCAACATCTGCACTCTTAAAGAATAGCTTACGGTGTTGCGACAACCGTTTAGCTTTATTCCCAGGACCCGTGAATTTAAAAAAGGGATCGCTAGACGTTGCAGACTCAACAGTCTTTGAGGTGAGATGGATGCCCGTTACTAAGGCGTCGTAAGAACCCCGCAAGAATTTCTCTTTTTCTACGTCGTCTAGCTCCCCGAAAGTTTTCGCATGATCAAGACTATCCCACATATAGGCACGCCACTTATCATAGCCTGCCTTCATTATCTTCCCCATATCATGTGATTGGGTCCCAATATATCCCTCAATCTTACTGATATTGGCACCAGCCCGGTTCAACCGAAGCCTTATGTATTCGAGATTGTCGTGTAAGACTTTAGCTACTTTAGCCGCCTCGGGGATACGGCCAGACGGTGCGTCCCCAATTTCATGCGGAGAAATATTTAGTTTCCATAGCTCTCTTGCAACGTCAGTCTCAAGTGCCTTGTTCTTGAATATCGGCAAGAGTCCTTGCTCACTAAGTTGTCTGGCCAACTGATGGACTAACTGCTCCTCCAGAGCACGCTTGTTAGCCGCCACGCTGTACCGGCCGCTCTTAATGTTTCTAGCTGTCCCTACCAGAAAAGCGCCCCAAGAACTTTTCCATCCCAGCCCTTGACTACGGTAGGCGTTAAGTCTTTCATCTATCTCTTGGGATTTTCTAGCATTTATCAAGTCTTGGCGCGTCTTGAGTATTGCCTCTTCCGTTTTTTCTTTCTTGGTCTGTGCGATAAAATCACGTAATACAATATCGCGATCAATACCTAAGTCCCGAGCCCGCTGAGTTATGAGTGCCTCAGTCTCTTCTAAAAACTGCTTGGCCTCTTTAGGGGACAGTACCCCACCTACAGATTCAACAATACGTTTGACGCATGAAGTACGACTCATTCTTTCTGCCATGACTATACCTCATCCACCATGCCGCGAAGGACACAGTGCCCTATGGTATTCCATAATACGTCTTGTTGCTTGACATGTTCTTCTAGCCGACTCACCAAATCCATTTTGTCCTGAGATCCATCTTCCCTTGCGCGGGCTTCCTTGCGTTCCGGTGCGGGGTTCTTGAGCTCCAGGTCCTGCTGAAGTTGTCTCAATGAAGCAATATCTACGTTCCCGTCAGTACTTCCTGTTTCTATGGCGGCATGAAGGGTTACCGGAGTCTCGGCTTTGAGATTTTCTACAGTAGGCGGCTTCTGCTGATCAAACGCATCAGATAGCGCCATCTTCACACCGGGGGTCTCCAGATAGTTTTCGATCTTCCTTTGAAAACTATCTGGGATAGTTTCCGCACGACGTAACGACGGGAATACATTCTCTACTTTAGTTTGAAGATCCGAGTCCAGTAACGGATATATCCTATCTAACTCTTGTTGTTTTTCCGCATCGCTCAGTCTAGCACTATCGAGGATTTTTTGTACTGTAGTCGGTACATCTTCGATGGTTCCGGGCACTATCTCGGAGCCAAGTACCTCTTTTACCGGCACCTCTACTGGCTGGTCCGTTTCCATTTGGCGTATAGCTATGTCTAAGTTTTCCAGTCCTTCAGCTTGGGTAGGCGGCTCCAAGCGACGGCCTGCTTTATACGCACGCCATGCCTCTCCTCCTGCCGAGAAGACCCCGCTCAACGCCGTGCTTGTTGCGAAGTTGAGCAGCGTATCCATGTAAGTGTAGTCTTGACCAAAAAACTTAGCGGTACTGCGATTACTTGGTTCGGTGATCGCAGTACCGATAGCCCCCTCCATGGCACCAAAAGCAAATGCGCGTTTCACCTTGTTGCTTGTCGACAATACCCGCTTAGCGCTAACAGCACCCCTACCAAGCGCTGATGCTGCGCCACCAAGTGGGCTAGTTACCGCAGCCGCTGCTATCCCAGAGGCCAGATTCTTAGGCTCAAAGAGACCTGTCACAAAACCTGCCCCGATGCCAAGAGTCTTTTGTGCTCCCGAGGCTCGGCTCATCGTAAATGCTCGACGCTCTTGCTCGTCGTATATTTCAGATAAGCTCTTGGCATCATTGACTGTCATGCCTTCAAAATAGGGGATTTTTTGCCGATAATCCGGGGAAACTTCCCACTCTTCCTTGGTGAGCGGGCTACTATCATCTTCTGCTTCGATCTGTAGTCGCTTTGCGTCTAGATAGCCCGAACCCGTTCCTTTGAACACCTCTCCCTGAAACGCCGCAAGTGCCTCCAACGTGGTCGGTCTATACCGATCCGCAATCGCTTGGGTATCCAGCTCGTTGTAAGTTGGAATAGACCCACGTAAGTTATCTCTGGTAAACGCAACCGGTGTCATTCTTCTAGCAACCTCATGAGGGCTTTATAGGCCTCGCTATCGTTTTTCCTACCCAACAGCTCCGCTCGGTCGATAGATACTCTTATGCCCAACCCTTTCTTATCAACCACTGGTGCGCCATCGCCGTCAATAAGAATATAGCTATTACCTGACCCATCTAATACAAAAGAAGATGTTCGTTTAATATAATCCAGCATAATATCCTTCGGCGTGTCTACGGGTAAGCGCAGATCTCCTTCGCCGAGCCCCTTAAGTACCTCGTCTAACCCATCCGTAATGGCTCCGGAATCTCGATTACTAGGAATTCTAAATGGACGCCCATTCATCTTTTCTATAGTGTATTTGCTAGTCAGCCAAGAAGTACCAACAGCTACTGCAGTCTCGGGGTCATCCCCTTTAACGTACCGATACGCCGCAATATTCACGGCTCTATCGCGCATAGACTTGATCTCTTCTGTGGATATGTTCTCCGTCGCTAAGACTTGCGACATATCCTCTAGCTCTTCATCAATCTTCCCCTCAATGTTTACACGGAACGCGGAGGTATCCCCACCGATAGTTGCCTTGGTCTTGGCTTCCTCGAGAACATTCTTGACACCTTCGCGTTGAGCATTGAACAACGCCTTGAATGCCTGTCTATCAGCCACAGGATCCATGTACGTTAGATACCGTATATCATCCGACAGTTTAGCTTTGTTCAAATCCCGAAACGCCACGTCTGCATTCTCACCGTATTTCTCACGAATAGTTCCCAGCTGGAAGGCTAGATTATCCGCATCTACAGCCCCTCCAAGTTGATCTACGACCATCGAGGCTTCATCCTCCGAGAGCAATGAACGGCGATTCATAGGTACCTTAATAATCTGTCCGTTACGTTCGATGTATTGTTTGGATAGAATATCGTTCGGGTCATCTGGATCCGCGCCATTCATGATGGCCAGCGTCTTAGGATCCTTCATGAAAGCATCTGCTCGCTTGTTCTCCATCACTAATGCATCACGAATACGTTGCTCTTTAGCTCTGCTGATACTATCTTGAAGTGCTACAAAAGATGAAGTCGGGATATTATTCCGTATATCCTCTTTCTGAAGCGCCATTTCCGCTACGTTAGGGCTTCTCTCCAATAGGGCACGTACGTGTGTGGTGGCTAAACTTTGGGATGCTGAAGTGCGAGTCGCTTGCATCTCTGACGGATCAAAGATACCTGAAGAAGCTGCTAATACTTCATCTATTTGCCCTTTATACCGGTCATAGTTCTCAGGGTCCATGAATGATGCATTAGTTATCGCATTGAGTGATTCTTGAACAGCTTGCTTCTGTAATGCTGTTTTCTCCTGCCCCTGGTATGTAATGGCTTTGGATACCATAGAAGTACGCAGGCTGTTAACTTGATCCTGCATAGCCTCCTTGGCCAGAGGATTAGGAGCACTCTTCAATATTTCATCCGCTTGTTTCTCATATTGTTCGAGAAACCGGTCGGTGTATGTATTTACGTCACCCCCATCAGTACGCATCGCTTGTAGTGTCTGGAGACTACTTAACTGTAGATCCGAAGCTTGCTTCGATACAAACGCTGTGGCTTCGCGACGCTGTTGTTTTTCTTGGTAATCTGCGATAAGAGATCCGGCTGTATTAGCGAGCCCACTGAGCGCTTGACCAAGGTTACCTGTCGCCTGGGCCATCATCTGTTCAGGCGCAGAAGACGGCACCGGTGTGCGTACCACACGAGGAGATAGTTGTGCTGAGTACGTAGGTATTTGTGGCATCAGAATATTCCTCCTGCCCCCATGCGATAGCCTAAGGAACCAACGCTTGTCAGACCATTCAAGAGAGCTGCCGCCGCATTAGTGTTGGCTGCTGATTTGATATTGCTCACAGCCCGAACTCCTGCCTCTGCGGCTTTGGTATGCGCCTTCTCTTCGAGATAACCTTGGTATTTTATAGTAAGTAGATCTACCTCTTGTTGCGCGGCGTTATCCGCTATAATGTCTTGCGCATTCCCGGAGAGCCCACCCCCATAGCCCGCCCCTGCCGCTGCG
>JACCDR011098325.1_pt1 | contig 23524 bp, 42 predicted proteins | sample 7446431 | NCBI WGS metagenome assembly JACCDR01 (sample SAMN15323443, study PRJNA562643) | freshwater metagenome | isolation source: river surface water | place: USA:Blue River Watershed | collected 2017-08-17 | reverse complement strand
GTGGTATTCTGAAACTGATGAGCGTTACATCTCAGCCCGGAAGAAAATTATAGAACGAGCCAATAAAAAACAGGAAGAAGATAACTTTAAAAACTCAGTCCGCAGCAGTTTCAGCTTCTTGGATGACAAGTTTCATTCAAAAATGATTAAAATTGGCCGCAAGCGCCGAGATAAAATCAATAAACTCTCTGAAATGCTAAACAACATTGCCAAAGAGAAGACTTTGCGCGGCAAAATCATTCACAAAATGAGAAGTTACTATTATGGTAGCGGCGACCCTCCCATTTTTTCGCGCCACGAACTAAGAAAAGTTCTTAAAATCACTGCTTGACAAAACCAAAACCCACACTATACTAAAACAATGATCATTTACGTTATCAACGAGTCCTCAGTTATCCTTTTTCTCAAAAATACTCCGTTCAAGGTAGAGAAAACAGATCGAAAATTCGCCCGCATTCTTAAAGCTTTTTCTCTTCCGAAAGAGGAACAGGAGGCAGCAGTTCTCGAAATTGTAAAGCCGCAAGTTGTTTACGGCCAAAACGGTTTCGAGAAAGTTGGCGATGATATTTATTATCAAAATGAAAAGTTGCCGCTTCCGCTGAAGAATAAAGTTCTGTCTGTTTTGAAGGATGGATTGCCGATTATTCACTTTGAGAAATTCTGGGAACGTTTGCGCAATAATCCAAATCAAGAGTCCGCCGAGCAGTTGATTGACTTTCTTTCTTATAGGGAGTTGCCTTTAACAGAAGAAGGATTCATTATTGCTTACAAAGGGGTTCGTGAAGATTACTTTAGTGTCTGCGGCAATCCTGAGACAATCGTTATTTCTGGAAAGGTTGACAGAGAGGGTCATATTTTAAACAGTGTTGGGGCGAAGGTGGAAATTGAACGCTCCCAAGTCTCTACGAACAGAAATGAAGGCTGTCACACTAGAAGTTTACACTTAGGCTCCCTTGATTATGCTCTTAATTGGGGACAAAAAACCGTAATTGTGAAGGTGGACCCGGCGGATGTGGTTAGCGTCCCGTTTTGCTCGTCCTATCAAAAATGTAGAGTGTGTAAATATGAGGTCATCGGCGAGTATCAAAAAGAAATTACTGATAGCGTTACAAGTGAAACTGGGGAAACTTTAGTGGATGAGCCGCAAAAGGAAATGACCGCGACGGTAGCGAAAATTAATCAATACTTGATGAACCGAAAGAAAGAGGGCGTTAAGACAACTACAGTGCGCAAAATCCAGAAGAGTTTCAGCCCGAAATCACTGAATCGAATTGATGCCCTCGCCGCACTTCAGGAACTTGGATACTCTTGGAATGAAAATCTTGAAGTCAAGCTATGACCGCCAAGGATATTTTACAATCTAGTAATCCCTTTGAGCTTTCAGACGTTAGTTCAGGTTATTGCCCCTGTTGCACTTTTGAAGGTGACGATTTTGAAGTTGAAGTTTTGTGCTGGCGCGAGGGAGGCGGGCAAAGTATTGTTACAATTACAGGAAATTTACCTTACGAGACAAAAGAAGAAGTTTCTTGGCATATTCGAAGTAATAATCCTTGGTCAGAAAGTTCAGATTGGAGAATAAAAATAAAATAATATGGCCGGAGAAAAAATAATGATTAATGGCAGCGTCTGCTTTATCGACTATGCAGATGGTTTCGGCTCCGCAATTGTTGACGGGAGAGAATGGAATTGGGAATTTCACGACTATCTAGGGCCAACATTCTTAAAGAAAAACGGCGAGGTTCGAAAATGTCAAAATCCTAAAAAGGCAGTTTGGGCCGCGTTTGAAGAATGGTTCCAAAATTATAAAGCAGAAAAAGAAAGTAAGAAACATTAATATGCAAATTCATTTCGAAGAACATAGCTTGGGAGAAGTCCTCAATTATTTCGCCGAAGATTTCGAACTAGAAGACGGCGAGAAAGTTTTGGATGTTTTTGTTGACGCGGCGCAGGGTAAGGTAATTTATAAACTATTAGTTAAAGAGGAAAAATGAAAATTGAAAAAATAGAAGTTTGGCAGGTTGATTGTTTCCGGTTCCATTCTGAGGAGGAGGCATTGGAGTATATTGAAAGGGAAAAAGAATCTCTTAACCGAGTTAACGATAATCTCGCAGCTATTCGCGCTGTAGAGCATCTTGAAGTTATTCCAGTCCAATTGGAGAGACACGAAAAATTCTCAGAAGATTTCAATGAGTTTACATTTCTCTTTAAGTCTAGGGATGGAGATTGGTGGCGCGAGTGTTGTAGAGACGAAGGTATCAGCTACGTTTCCCAATCCGCGAAAATTAAAGTTTTAACGCCCGGCGAGTTTATGAAAGGATTTTCATCTTGCCGTTATGAAATTGTTAGCTCGACTCAGTTTGGTAAATTTGTAAAAGAAGCGGCCCGCATGAACACTCTTGCCGGAGACATTTTGAGCACTGAAGAATTCGCCTCAGTATTAAGCCGCGTAGAAATTCAACCCTTTTGAGTTTAAAAGAAGCACAGTATTATGCCCGACATTCTAGCCGACCTTCCCATTCACATTTCCTGCTTGGTTCGCCGGGAATTCACGCAGAACTTTCAAAGCGGCCAAGGCGAGTTTATCCCGGCACATGTTTTGGGCGTGAGATGTCAAGAGGGGCACAGTCTTCAGTTTCAAGTTCGGTTCGAGGATCAAATTCACGGCGGCGCAATGTTTTGTTTACCTATTCAAGCTCTTTGTTGGAAACCTTGCGCCGAGCCGCCCAGCGAATTAGTTCAGCCTTGGGACACATTCTCAGAACATTTCGCGGTTCATGAGTTTAAACTTTTGCGCAATGGCCGGGCATTTCTCTTAAATACCAGAAAAATAGAAGGTTATGAGGAGCGGATTGAATCCCGATATCTTTGCACCATTGATTTTAGTGGCAATGCTTTAGCTGATAATTTTGAGCAACATAAACAGCTTCATCTTTTACAAGTGAGCGGCGGGTGGTTCGCGGCGGTTCCTAACAATCGGGTTTTAATGAGCGATCCTGCTTTTTCTGGAATCCCAGATGAGTTGCCGAAATTTTTGTCTTTGGCGGCGAATTATTGTGGGGAAGTGACTTTTCATCTAAAAGGGGCTGAAGCCCCCTTTGACCCCCGATCCGTTAAATCTGAAAAAGTTACTTGACTTTGCTAAAATCCGATGTAAGATAATATATGGATATACCTAAATTAGAAAAAGATAATAAAGTTGCTGTTGTTTATTCGCCGGGTTATGGCGCGGGCTGGTCAACTTGGAACGAAGAGATTGCAGAACTTTTAATCTTTCATAAAGATATTGCGCAACTTGTTTTGGATGAAAAACTTGATGAGGTTGAAGCTGTTGCGCAAAAATTGATTTTAGAATACTCCGAAGAAGAAGATCCCTATCATTATCTTTCAACCGATAAGTTAAAAGTGGAATGGGTTGCAAAAAATTATCAATTTGAGATTGAGGAGTATGATGGATATGAAAGTATTCATATTATTGGAGGAAGAAAGTATTTCACGGCATGAAAACTGAAATGCATTATAGAAGCGGCGTTTTTCTCAAAAATGAGAATCCCGTCGAAGAAAAGGAGGCGCTGGAGATTTGGTTCGCGGGCACGGGCGAGTGGAGCCAAGTTGCTTTTTGGGAAATGGCACAAATTTCTCTTGGATTAGAATTACATCTCAACGATGCTGAAAATGAATAAAATCTATTTACTAATTCGCCCCGCAAGTGAGCAGAATGAAAATCAGGATGTTTTGGCCGCATTCTCATCAAGGTCTGTCGCGGAGGAGGCGGCGCGGGAAGTTTCAGCTTTCCTGGAAAAACTACATCTTGAAATTAAAAATTTAGGAGAAGAACCAGATTGGAGAAATAATAAGGAGTATGTCGAGTGGTTTGATAAAGTTCAAGCTATTGCTCAGGCCGCAGATTTCCCCTTTGGTTCAGAAGTTTTTAAATACTATCTTACCGAACCTGACTATTGGCAACTTTATATTGACGAAATAAGCTACTACTCAAATTCTCAAATATGAGAAAACTAAAATTCATTCATAGGGTAGAGAAGGACTATAATCTTTTTGGATTGGGAAAAACTTTGGTTGAAACATCTATAGATTTGCACCGTGATTTTGTTATATCAAAAGAATACTCAGATAAAGAAAGAATAGAAATGGCGAAACAAATCAATGAGAGTAAAATTTATCGTTATCTTTACGATGAAATCCGCGACGAGTTGATTAATATTTACGAGATGACTAATAGAGGAATTGATGCTTCTACTATGGTTTTGGGGTTGGTTAATAAAATAGAGGATTCTCAAAAATGAGAAAGATATGGAAAAGGAAATTTATAAATTAATTCGGCCAGTAGAAATAAATAACAAAGATCAAAATCATGACAAATTATACAACGCTCATAGAGAATATCATCTTGGAGAGTTTACAGCTTTAGAAGATGCAATGATGGCGAGGCGAGAGTTAATGGCTTTTTTAGAGGAACTGAAGAGGGAAATCGGAGAATCCCCATTAAATAGTGTAAATATTAATGAACCTTTAACAAAAGAGCAGTGCGAACAACAAGAAAATTGGTTTGAAAAGAGAGAATCTATTATCAATTCAATTGTTTGGCCTCCAAAGATGCTTACTGTTCCGATATTGAACTAGGAAGAAAATCAAAAGTGGCAATTGTAAAAATTTAGAAATATGAACACCCTAACATATGACGCGGCGCAGATTAGAGAAATCAGTTTACTGGACGGCAAATATACAATTCTCATTAACAGTCTTGGGGCGCTGAGTGCTTTGCGTTACGGCGAGCCGTGGCGGGATTTAGTGGGAGATAATTTAGTTCGGGCGATGGTTGTTGAGATTGAAAGACTAAGAGAGAAAGAAAACTCTAATCAATAAAGACCTTTATAAGGATAAGTATCACCTTTAATTATATTCTCATAAGAGCAAAAGGGTCGTAAATTAGTATAGTGATTCAGGAGAATAACGTCCTCCTCAGTTTCGGCCAAAGATAAAGGAACGATATGATCAATATCCCAAAACATTTTGGGGAAAGTGACGCTTTGACCTCCTGGGTTTTTATTTTCAAGAGTCATCCACGGCTCAAATTGAGAGACTATGTGATTAAAAAATCCTTCATAAGAAATCCCTAGAATTGATTCTGATGATCTACCATTCTTATTTAGCTCTACTCTTCGAAATGCGGCGCTTACAAGTCTTCTAGCTTGAGTTTTCAGTCTAAACACTGGATCAGCTTCAGATCGCTCTCTATTTCTTTCCCTTTCTCTTCGTTTATCAAGTTGACTATATGTTTTTGGGTTTTCTGGGCGGCTTCTATTTCTCTTTCCTTTCGATGGAGCATCATACTCCTTAATATATTTTTCCCTTATAGCCTCAGATGCTTCATAAGATTCCCTAGAGAGCCAAAGCTCGCCATTTAATTCTTGATTTGAATAATTTTTAAAAATAAAAGAGTTATCCAGAGGATGAACATCTCCTCTATTCCAGATAAGCCAAGGATATTTTCTCTTCCACTCATTTAAAATTTCCCACTCTTTGTCATCTGGCGCTCTACCCAAATCAAAGAAAGAAACTCTATCATCGGGAACGCTTCGAACGAATTCAGTTCCTCTTCTTTTTCTAGGTGGCTCGAAATACCCTTCGTCATAAGCCCATCTTTCTCCGTTGATACATGCCTTATGATATTCATAGAATGTTCGATTTGGGAAATCTGGAGATCTCTCTCCTACTTTTCTTACGAAATCTTTATTTTCCGGGTTTTTTCTCCACTCTTGGAGTTTACCCCATTCTTTCTTATCGGGCTTTCTATAAAGATTTAAAAAAGAAATTTTCTTTCCATTTGCCGCCGCGAGACGTTCTTCAAAAGATGGGATGTCAGGAAATCCATTCTTCAAATAATTATCATAGTGACAATGGCTAAAGTCTGGCAACTTCTTGCGAAAGATTTTTTCAGTTTTAAAATATTCTCCAAAATGCTTAGACTCTTCCTTTTTATTAGAAATTCTGAATAAGCTTCCCCAGTTGTCAAGAGGATCACCAGATAGAACCGGTTTTATATCACTTTTAAATAAATTCCCCCAATTTTTCTCAATTTCCTCCGGACTCATTTCAAATACACCTCCAATGCTCTTTTAATGATTTCCGCCATAGTAGAACCGCTCTTCTCCGCTACAAGTTTTAGCTTGGCTTTATTTTCGTCCGTAAGGTAGACTTCGACTTTTTGCTTATTTTTTAATTTCATATCTAATGTTTATTACAGGTAAAATACACGGAGTTGAAATTATTTTTTCGGTTTTTCGAAAATATTTTTCCCGTTTTTTTCTCGTTTTCCTATATAGAAAGAGGGAAGTTTTTGTCTTGATTCTGAAAAAGGGGTATCCCCATATAGGAAAGATAATAAAGGTAGAGAACAAGAGATGAATGCACTAAGGGGTAATGAAAGAATTGGAAAAGGTAAAAATGTGAGTTGACGAGGAAATTCAGCCCCACCCACCCCGTTTCTCTATTCATAGCTAACATAAGAATCTGAAAACAAGGGCATACCCTAACAAGTATCTTTCGGCCTTATCTCACAATACAACAACACAACATATAAACCGCTAGTCAATCCCATTCCACTACCCTATCCATTCCATTCATTACCTATACATAGAGAAAAACAAAATAAAAAAGCCCTTGCCAAGTTTTCACCTGACAAGGGCCGGAATGGACTAGCGGAAACTTAAACGAACTCCTCCCCGTCGTCGGAAGTGTTAGCAGCGGGCGCTCCTTCAATTTCATCCATTACCATTCCCCCCGCTTTAGGCCATCCCGCACCAGCAAGACTTTCCAGGCATTCCAACGGCGTGCCGTCGCGTCCCTTCATAGTGAATCCTTTTCCGTATGCCTCCCGATAAGCGTCTCTCAAATCCCTTTCCCTATCAGATGCAATCGCGGGACTGGCGGGGCGGGATGATTGACGGGAAGGGATAAGAGCGAGTAAAGCGGCAACGTCGGCAACGGTATCGGCTTCAATGGTAACGGAATCGAAAGAAAGTTTCATAAAGTAAAGTAAAGTTAAAAGTAAATAAGCGTTTAAAGTATGCGCTTCCCACTTGTCAGGATTAGAGCGTAGGAACGGGGAAACCCATTTGACCACACTGGACGAAGTAACGGCGCCCCTTATCTGTCAGGATGAAACCGCCGTTGGTTTTCCCTGCCAGGCCATTCCCCAGGGCATGCGCCATGAAACTCTTAAGCGTCCCATTATCCAAGTTTGGGAAGCGTGCGGAAAGGACGCTGAGGGTTGAAGCCTGTTTAAGTGCCTCCAAACATTTAATTTCTTCTTTAGAAAAACCAAGGGGAAACAATCCGCAAGTTATCATCGCGGCTAAAATGTCCTCCTTGTTTACCGTGGCTTTGCTGGCCAGGATTGCCCTGGTATAGAGCGCGGCTGTCAAGTGTTCCAAGGGCCGGGCGCTTCCCCGTGCTACGCGTGCCAGGCTTTGCAAGCTTTCTTCGTTCCCCCTGATTCCCTTGGAAACCAGCATGAGACGCGCAATTTCCGCAATTTCAGAATCGGAGTAAAGCGGCAATTCCAAGCGGAAAGCGCGGCCAGACTTTCCAGCCAGGGCTTCCGGCATTTTTCCGGGGAAATTAGTAGCAAGAATAATCTGGCATTCCCTACGGTCGAAACCGATTGAGATTTCATCGGAGAGTTTCACTTCTTGTGAATCAGGGCGGTTTCCGTCCAGGGCAGCCATGCAAAGGGAGCCAAGCTTGGCAAGTTGCACCGTCCGGCCTGGCGCGAAAATTTCATGGCATTCATCAACAAAAAGAGTTTTTGCGCCAGGTGCCACAAGGAAATTTATCAGGGCATCCCATTCCTTTCCTACGCGTCGCACCTGGCAAGGCAAAATTGCCATAGTGTTAGCGCCAGCATTTTCCCGCGCTTGCATCCAGGAAAGGGAGAAAGCGGTTTTCCCCGTGCCAGCCGGGGCAAGAATCACCGGGGAGATGAGCGGGACGCGTCCTTTTTGGTTGGCGTGAATGTTGTCAACGGCAATGGCTTTTGCCGCATCCATTCCAACCAGTTTGGCAAACGGCTCGCAAATTGCGGAAATATCGGAAGGACGGGAAGGAGCGGCAGGGAGTTTTTGAATAACTTCCGTTACCTCAATTTCCTTTTCCACTACCCCAGGCGTTTCAATCGCGGCGGGAATTTCCACGGGGGGGAGATTGGAAAGGAGCTTTTCCACCCTATCACTTCCGACCCGTTCACGCGCCTTTTCCAGGACTTTTTCTGTTAGGGCGCTACCGTCCCGCAAGCGGGAAGGGAGATCAGCAACAGGGCAGGAAAGGGCGGCGGCGATAGCTTCATTGAGTTTCATATATGTTAGGTAGTTTAGTTGGTTGACTGTCTGGCGTTTGGTTTTGTTTGCCTGACGTGGAGAGAATAAGCCGCTTTTTCTTTTCCGTCCAGTAAATAATTTCTTTTCGGCAAAATAATTTCTTTCCCCGTTCCTTTAATTGTCACTCGCACGCGTGGAAAGAAACGTGCCAACCATACCTTAAATTCTCATTAAAAACAAAGGGATAAATCCCTTAGAACCCTGACTATAAAAACCATAAAATTGCGCCTGGCGCGTCCAAAAACTTTTCAAGGGTATCCACTGCGGAAAGGGGGGCGGATGCGGGAAAAAGTGTTATAAGCGGCTTTAAATTGTCCACTCTTTTTCACTCAAGTTTAGATACTTTTCCAGCGTCGCCAGTCTCAATAAGGTCTCAATAAGGAAAAAGTAAACTTTCCGCTTGAAAAATCAAATGAACAGCACCCTAACATATTGCAGGATTAGGGGTCCATGCCAACGTCGCCCGGTATCGTCCAGGCCGCAAGCGCGAAAAAAGAAATTAATTGCGGAATCTTTTTTCCGGAAAAAGAAAAGAAAAAGAAAATAAAACTTGAATCACGCCGGGAATGGTTTACTTTTGTCTTATGAAAACAGCCCGTCTCCTTTCCCCTTCCGCCGCTCATATCATCCGCCAGTTAATCGCGAAAGATTGTCTTTACATTAATAAAAATGTAATGTCTTTTCCCGCTTCTTTTTCGCCTGACGTTACCAGCTTGGAATCTGCCGGTTTCGTTTTTCAGCCAGTGCCTGGCGCTTATCAGCTTACTTTCTCCGGTATTGAAATTTCAGGTAAAATTTAATCTTCCCCTTTTATGAAAACTAAATTAAAAACCGCTCTTAAGCAGCCCTTAACCAACGGGGAAAATGCCATTATGGAAATTATAGTTTCCGTTCTGCTCTTTATCATTTTCCTTCTTGCCAGTCTCCACGTTGCAAGCCTTTAATCTTAATCTTTTTTTAATCATGACCTCAGATGAAATTTTAGACTGGCAGGACCGTCAGCTTCTCCCCGATTTTGAACCTATGGCCGAAAGTGAGATGGAAAGGCGCTGGAATGAAACATTAAAAATTCATGAGGCCCTTGGCGTCCCGTTCTGCCGCAATTGTGGCGATTCGTTGCCCTGCCCTGATTGCATTCCAGCCGCTCCTATTGGCGACCCTTCCCACGGCGTTCATTAAAATTTAATCCTCCTTTACTTTCCCGCCCTGCTAGGCTTTACCGCTTGACAGGGTTTTTTGCGTCCAGACATCCCGCACCAGGCTTTCCCTTTGCTGCCGCTCCTTCCCCTTCCCCTTGGTTTCCTTTGCTTTAGTTTCCTTTCCACGGATCAAAAGAAAAAGAGCGGATGCCGGCCTTTCTCAAAAATGATAATGCAAATAAGATGCGGTATCGCTATAATTACCATAAAACGCAACGATACAACTATATCGTTACATAGCGATATGGCAATTGTTAGGATCGGGGGCGGGCAGGTGCGGCAGCCTAGCCTATTTGCGAAAAGCCGCGTTCGTTATGGGCTATTACTAGGGATTACGTTAGTTATTTGGACGAAATTCGGGGGCGTTATGATTAAGCTTTATTCCCGGACGTTATTTCTTTTCTTTTTCTTTTGTTTCCGGGCACAAAAAAGCGGCCCCGGTTTCCAAGAGCCGCCCTTTCTTTTCTTTAGTATTGTTGATTCTTTGCGTCCTGAATAATTTCTTTCGCCAATTCTCGACTATTACAGCGCCGCGTTACATATCCCACACCCCAGAAAGGATAACCATAAGCGCCGCCTGAGTAGGAATTATCTCCGGTTTGGTAGCTCCATCCTTCTTCGCCGCATCCGATTGTCAGTTGAATGCCTGGGGTATCTCCCTCTTCTTCAATGTAATCGTCGCAGATTTCTGGTTTGATGGCGCGGATGATTTCGGCTAGGGTGGCGATAGTTGGTGTTTTCATATTTGTGTCAGGGCTTGGTTCTTTTCCCTACTATACTATACACAACATTGAGCCGGGCGCAAGAGAAAAAAGAAATTATTCTTTATCCCTCCACAATTCCATGACAAGTTCATTGAGATATCCAAACGAGAGTTTTAGACAGGCCAGTGTCACAGACAAAAGCGGGAAAACTCCAAACTCAAGCTTAGGTAAATTGAATTGAAGGTAAATCGCGGAATAAAGTCCGTTCATTCCCACTGCCACGAGAAAGAACATGATAATCGAAAGAATGAGGAGAGTAAGTATTTTCATTTTATTTTTTCTAGGTAATTTTCTTGTAATTTTTACAGCTAATTTTGGGGCAATTTTTTCAACTTTTTCTAATTTTCTTGAAAATCCCTAATCACTTTTTGCAATTTTTCCCAGGATTCCCTAACATTTTCCACCGCTTCCTCACGGCTCAATCCACTTTTTGTTCCCACCCCTTTAATAAAAGCTTTCCACGCGAAAGGAGAAGAAGAATCTTCATCATACCAGGTTTGGATTTCGCCGCCTTCAAACTTTATAGTTTCTTCGCAGGAAAGATAAGAAAGGTGATCAATCCCACTTTCCGCCGCGATTTCCTGGAGGTGAGGGTCGCCGCCGCTTAAGTCTGTAACTTTTGTTTTCATTCTTTTCTTCTCTTTTAAAGATTAACCAAGTTTCGCAATTTCTTCCAGCTGCTCAATATTTTCCCCATCCGAGTCAAAAAAGATTTAGGAGAATCTTGCAATTGCCGGTAAAGTTTCGCCACAAAATCAACCGAGCGGCCCTGAATTTCCACTTTCTTTCTGAGAATTTCCGTTTCCCGCATTGCGATTGTTGCCGCATCCTGAGAAACTTTAAGCCTGGCTTTCAAATCTTCCACTTCGTCTAGTGCTTTCTTGAGTGATTCAGTGAGTTGAGAATTTTTCATATTTGTATGGGTTGGTTTGTTCCCTACTATACTATACCACATCCGCAACATAGATTCGCTTCTGAAGTCCACGCCCCGTTGATACCAAACAGGCTCAAGTTCCGCTTTTATCTTGTCTATAATCCGCATCGCTTTCTCTCCTTTCTTTCCCGGCAAATCAAATATATTGTTGCGGATTGTTCTCAATTGACGCTCCAAACGGGCTGTCATAGATTCTTGTTTTCTTTTCTGGTATTGAGTCCGGGGAAAAGTTTTCATTTTTTCTAATTTTCTGGCTAATTTTTGGGCAATTTTTTCAGAAATTTGCAGTTTTTGCAGAAATTTTTCCTAATTTTTCCAGATTCTTTTAAAGCTATTTATTCAATTTCCTCCAAAACTCCTGTTACCCGCATGGAAATTTCCACTCGAACAAGCTTAAATCCCGCTGAAATTACTGATTCAAACTGCATTCCTGTTTTTTCTTGCAAAAGTTTCTTTGATTCTTCTGGAGAGTCAGAAACATAAGCAACGGCCCATTCATTTTCTTTAGAGGGTGATGGAAAAGCGATTGCCCATTTCCTATTGCTTTTTTCACTTGTCGTGTATCCGAGTAGAGTTTTCATTTTTTCTTTTCTTTTAGAATTCTTAAAATCCCCAAGTCCGAACGTGGCTCCAAAAATCATGACCTTCCGGCGATTGCTCCCACAAAAAAGAAGCTTCAATTGCCCTTTCAAAGCTTTCCCATTCTTGTTTAAGTGTCCAAGCTGTAGAGTTTTTAATAGCTTTCGCGGCCAATTCAGGGGAGAGAGTTTCTTTAATCCAAGTTTTTGCGGTTTTCATTTTGTGTATGGGCTGGTTGATTCCCTGTTCTAATATACCACAAGTTTGGCGCGGCGCAAGTGATTATTTTCTTTTTTCGGGGGTAATAGGGGGATTTATCCCCTTACCTAGTTTCCATGAGTTTCCTTCATAATGGCCGCCGCAATTAAAAGAGATAAAACTATAATCATATAGAAAAGAAAAAGATTAATCAACGTTTCTCATTCCGCCCGTCCAGAATGCCCGCGAGCCATCATTTGGCTTTATACGAAACATAATTGGCCGCCCGAAACTTTCTCCCGTTGCCACATCCATCAAAATTCCAATTCCAAGTTTCGCGCCTGTCACAATTCCCTTGGATTCTTTTCCTTTGCTGTCTTTGTATTCGATTGATTTTCCAATCATTTTGTGGTTTTCAATTAGATTGTTCATTGTTTTATTCTATAGGAAGTTTAAAAAGATTAACTAACATAAATCTCGCCGCTATCTCCCACATACAAATCGCAGGTGCCGAAAGTTTTGGCCGCCGCAGTCAATTCTTTTCCGTTTTCCAAGCCGCGATCCCAATATCCCGCCCCGTGCCCGTTTCGCGTCAGCCAAAAATCATGGCCCGATAGTTCATAATCGTCATACAATTCATTCTGATAATCAGGGAAAGGATTAACATTGACCTCCGCGCAATATGTTAGGAAGTCCGCGCAGTCTGCCAGCATAATGTTTTTCGCCTCATCCGATAATTCGTGCTCGCCGTCATCCAAATTATTCTCTCCATTTTCCCCGTAAGTTGAGGACCAGAGGGCGCAATCCACGTAAGCATTGAAAAAAGAAGCGGGAACTGCGGTGAAAAGAGGTTTGCCGCTGAAATCTTGAGTGATCATTTTATTTTGTTTGTTTTAGAGTTTAAAAAGAAAGATTGCCGGAGTCCCCCGCTTTTTACTAAAATTCAGAGAATTCAATCCCCACAATTTTCACCCCGCCGATAAAATCTGTGCCAAGGTGAATTTGCGCGAAGTGGAATTCATTTTCATACCCAATGGTATTTGTCATGAAATCGGTGCCGTCGGAGAGAATAAGAAGTGCGAGAATCATTTTGTTTTTCTTTTTAAATTGTTTACCGGTTTATGGGTTTCCGGCTCCCTTTTTCTTAGGGATTTATCCCTAAGCGTTCAACCACCGTTCCACAGTTTTCGCGTCCTGGTCATCGTAATTGACGCCGTAAATATCGCAGATATTGTCAAAATCGCTGTCGGAATCGTCGTTATTGTCAGCAAACGGGTCGAGGTCGATTGAGTTGTTCATGGTAGTGTTTGGTTTGTTGTTTGTTGGGGCGGATCGTCCGCTAATTTACTATACCACAGGATAGGAGGAACGCAAGTGATTATTTGTTTTATTTTTGATTCGAACTTTGCCCCGTGGATTCGAACCTATATTTTTTTTTAAAATTAGACTTCAATTTAAAAAGAATTTCCTGTAACTAAAAGTATTATGAGACATTATCAAAATTATACGGACGAAGATATTATTAAGTTTGCTGCCGAAGTATTTTCTATGGCACAGTTATTAGCAAAACTTGGCATTAAACCTGTTGGGGGAAATTATGCGACAATGAAAAAAAGGTTACAAAGGTTAGAATTAGAGTGCGAACATTGGACTGGAAAGGCATGGAATCGAGGGGAACGATTAAAAGACTGGAATAACTACGCTCGCCCTTCAAGCGTCAAAAAACATATTATTTTAGACCGTGGACACTCTTGCGAGGATTGCGGAAATTCCACTTGGAAAGATAAACCTATTCCTCTTGAGATTCATCATGTTGACGGAAATAAAACAAATAATAATTTAGAAAATCTCCAGCTTCTTTGCTGTAATTGTCATGCCCTTACACCTAATTGGAGAAATAAAGACGAAAACCGTAAGAATCAACCCATAAATCAGCGTCCAAAAGATGAATGTCCTTGCTGCGGCGAGAAAAAACTAAAAAGGTCGTCTCTTTGCGGAGCTTGTGACAAAGAAAAACGGTCAACAGGAGCGAAAAAATCGAAAGTTCATATTGTTGATACTTGTCAATGCGGAAAAGATAAACTGACTTCCTCTCAACTTTGCCGAGACTGTTATCAAAACACCCCAAGAGTTAAAAAAATTAATTGGCCGAGTATCGAAGAAATGTCTAAACTTGTTTTTCAAATGCCAACAAGTAAATTAAGCGAAAAACTTGGTGTATCTGATAGTTCTATTGGCAAATTTTGCAAAAGGAACGGAATAAAAAAACCATCTTTTGGCTATTGGCTTAAACCCGAAAATCGAAGTCCAGACGAGAGGATTTGAACCTCCATGGGCTTTTAAAACCCGAGAATTTTTAAGATTCTTGCATAAACCGTTCTGCTACGTCTGGAAAATTGCGCCCTGATTTTTGCCGCTCTTGCCTTAGCGGGTGATTGTTCAGGAGCTTTTAAAAACCGAAAAGTTACCAGCTTTTCCCAAATGTCTTTTCATTTAGTCACAGAATATCTCAATATTCCCCTTGGTTTTTGTTTTTTAAGAAAGTTTAATACCCCGATCCCGGCTCGAACGGGAAACCCACGGATTAGAATTCCGTTGCTCTATCCAATTGAGCTATCGGGGCAAAATTTGTTTTATTGTTCCAGCGGATAAAGATCCGGGCGGCACTTTGCCCACAATCTTGTTTCAATCTGTTTTAATTCCGCAATTTTCTTTTGAACCTTAAGCTTGGTTTTCAATCCCAGTCTTTGCCACAGTTCTTTGTATTCTCTTTTTAAATCTTTTCTTTTTTGTTCCAGTTCCTTTTTAAAATCTTCATAAGATTGCCAGGATTTCGGGGAAGAAAGGATTCCCAAGTTTTCCACGGGGCGCAAGGAAGCTTCCAGGTGGCGGCGAGTCTTTAGAGTTTCTGCCAAAATTGCCCAGTTTTCCTTTGTTGTTATATAGAAAGAATTCATTTTAAAGGGACTCTAACTTTTTTGTATTTGACAGGATACTCCGGCTAATTTTCCCTGTATTCTTTTAATGTTCTTTTCGTATCTTCCCAAGTAGTTTCGGCGCAGACTTCCTCCCATCCTTCAGAAGTTTTCTGGAAAATTTGATATTCATCACTGGTTTTGCGTTGGTAGGCCATTTGTTTATGTTGGGTTGGTTATCTCCCTATCTCACTATACCACAAGTTTCGCCAAAGTCAAGCTTTATTTTTATGTTTTTCTATAGCACAGCAACCAGTTCTTCCACCGCTTTCCAGGAAACTGTATGTTCAAAATTATTATCTATCCAAATATCCAACCCATCTCGCCCTTCATAAAAGTGAATAACTTTTTGTTTAGGGTTACAAATGGCAGTGAAAAGGGTAAAGTAATACTTTTTCGCCCGATCCTTATGGGAAAGATTCAAAATTTCCTGCAAAGTTTCCTTTAGTTTTTCTTTCTTGAAAGAGCAGCAGCCGATGCTAACATCTTCCGGGCCAATTTCAACTTTCCACGGCGCGCCTTTGATTTCCAGAGTTTTCTTTTTTGTTTCCGGGGAAAGAATCATCAAATCGGCGATTGAGATTTCTGGTAAGCTACCCTCTAAAAGATCAATATCTCCGTAGCGAATATCCCCATCCCTAAGAACAATATAGGTTTTTTCTTCGTTCTGCTCCCATAACTGTTCATCAATTTTAGTATCTCCTCCGCGCCAAGAGAAATCAAGGCTTAAAAGTCTGGTTACAACCATCCTCCAGAGTTCCTTAGTTGTAGCTCTAACATAAAATTCGGCGGGCAAGTGTTTCATTTTGTGTGTTGTGTTTTAGTTGGTTTCTGTCCTCCCTTCACTATACCACACATTCTGCGGAAGTCAAGAGAGTTTTTGAAAAAAGTAACAAAATCAAAAATGTTTATTCCCTCTATAGAGGAAAGTAAATAATATCCTCTTTTTTGCGCAAAATATTGCTCATTTGTAAAGGATTTTCATTTTTGGGACTGAAAGTTTAGCAAAATATCGCCGTTTTGTTTAATTTTCGTTGGAATTACTAACTTTATTACGATAAAATCGGACATCTAACTAGCTAAATATACAACTAATTACAGGAAAAGCGAAAAGAAAATATATTAATGGGAAAGAAGGCTCGAAGACAGCACCCAAAACCCGCCTATTCCTCCAATTTCCCAGTTTTTGTTTAATTTTCCTCTATTCCTTTTGTTTATTCTCCCCTATAGATTCTTATCTTTCCTATCCGCAGCTTATTTAAACCTCCCTTATTTAAGATTTCTCTTAATTAACTCTATTTTATCGGGGAAATCTATTTTGCCTGCTACCTTGCATAGAACAATAGCCAAGTTTCCTCCCTTTCAGGGAGCGCCGCGACACTTGCAATTTGCCACACTCCTATCTTTCCAGATACTTTTCTTCTTCCTTTTTCCCCTTACCCTTTATCTATTTTTATAATCTCTTATCTTTAAGGATAGTTTTTACCCATAAAAATGGCATTTTCCCGTATAACTGCCCCGCCGCGAAACCTTTACAATGGCATTCTTATATCATTCTTATTATTTTTCTTTTCTGGGGTTATTAAAAACAAGGGAGATAAATCTCCCCTGAGACCCCTCTTAACAATCCGCGAATGCGGGTAAAATAGGAGGTAATAGGAGATTTATCCTCTTATGCATACCTTTTAGGTATAGTAAACCCCGCCCGGCCCCTTTTCACAACCCTCTTTTCACCCCTCCCACTACATATGCCTATTTTTCGCCTTATAAAGCCGTTTTTAGCGTCTTTTCTCCCCTTCTTGTCACTGTGAGAGGTAAAATCATTTTGGATGGCAAATAAGGGGCTTTATGGCGCAAAGGGGTTTTTGCCGCGCCGCTTAGGGATTTATTCTTTTCTTTCTTAATTGTTCCACGCAAAAAGGATTAAATCGGTAAACATTGCGTAACGTCTTTCAGGGATAATAAAGTCTTTCATTTGAGTGTGCTGGTTGATATATCAACTTACCACACTTTCCGCAAAAGTCAAGAGAAAAATTTATTAATCCTTGTAATATTCATACCAGTCCCAAAGAACTTTAATATATTCTTTTCCCAAACAATCCTCATGCAAATTTTCCCAGCTACTATTTGCGTCAATTCCGAAAAGAGAATTTAGTTGCCACAGTGTAAATGGCGCTGGATTCTCATATTTGATAATTTCTTTCATATTATTTATTTAAAAATCAAATTCTTCCAAACAGTCACTACACAACATTTCCGACCGATTGCTTGAACTGTCAATCCAGAATTCTTGTTTAATTTCCCGGCCACAGTAGCAACATTCCAATTCAGTTATTCTGTAGTGGGACAAAGATTCTTTATAAAACGGCTTATAATAGGGCTGCGAATCTTCGTATGTATAATTACTATACCAAATTCCGTTATTCCAGTGGCCGCAATCTTCATTGGCAATTCCATATTCGCCACTTCCATGTAAAAACGCCAGTTTATTATGTTTTCCAATTGTATCTCCAATTAAATTAAGAATTCTTTGATCTGTTAGGGAAGCGCCGTGATTAATGGCAGGCACCACATTTTGCCGCAAAAATGCCCGCGTATCAGATTCATCACCCTTGCATTTAATGTCAATAATTCCATTATGCGCCGCCGCCCATCGTTTTGGCAGTTTAAACGGATGCGTATTGTCATTTGTATTGCTGCCGTGCGTGGCATAGCGAAAGTGAACAATTACAGGATTTTCTTCCAAATATTCCAGTCTTTCCGCGATGTCTTCAGCATTCCACTTTGCATCTTTTTCAATTCTGACAGTTTTTCCATCTGCAAAAGCAATTCCTGACCCGTGAGGATTGCATTCTTGCGCGTTTTTCAAGTATTGATAAGGAACAGATTGACCAGCAGGTTTAACAAGTAGGAGGCACATATTTTTGTGTTTTTGTGTTTTTAAGACTCTTCTTCTGTTTTTTCTTTTTTAGGATTTTCTTTCAAAACTCCCAATTTCCGAGCCAAATTTTTATAGCTGGATGTATTCTTTTTCAGCCAATCTTTAAAACTATCTGTATCCAATTTACCACAAGATGAAAACCTTGTAAATTCAATTGCCGCCGCCACAAATTCAATATTCTTTAAAAAGCTTGAAGGTTTTAAAGTTGAACGGAAAATTCTGCACTCCAAACGATTATTGTCACGAATAGCCAAGGCTTCATATTTATCCCCATATTGTTTCTTCCCATCTTTAATAGTTTTGTAACAATAACGCTGATAATCAGTTTGGCCGCGCCCCGCAATTTTTGTGCATAATTCCTGATTAGAATTAATAAAAACCAATAGTTTTCCAGTATGAAAATCTGAAAGAGCTTTTCGATTAATGGAAACGTGCATACCGTAGCCGAGCCCCGCATCCCAACCTTTCGCCTCATCTTTTACTTTTTCAAGAAATTTCAACCATAAACTTTCTTTTTTAGAATAATCTTCCAAAAATTGAGGAGGTCCGATAATTTCAATACCGTCTGTATCGTCCAAACTTCCATCTCGTTCGCCAATTAATCCAAAAGAATTAGCGATTTCTTTTACTTTTACGCGGCTGTCTGTAGCCTCTACCTCTAATTCACAGCCAAAAACCAATTCTTTGCCAAAATCTTTTCCTTCCCATGGCCGCTCTTCATCATGATAATCGGGAATATCATATTCATCCTCATCTTCTTCCGGCTCAGCTTCCCAATGATATTCTTCGTCAGATTCCCAATAATAAAGATTTTCCTCATTAGCTTCTTGGCAAACATATTGCCCTTCTACCTCAATCTTTGTAAAATAACTTTTTGAATAATGTTCATCCAAGTTTTGACAAAAGAAAGCATAACTATCAACCGCATCTTGGCACCATTCTTCCGTTGTCCGCCTGCTCACATAAACAGTAATCGAATCAACTTTATTACTGTAAGTTTCTCCGGTTTTTTCGCATTCCCAAGTTTCATCTTCAGGAACGCGCTCACCGTCAGCAGTTTCGATAAGATTTTCATCTTCAATTTCTTCGGTTTCAGTTTCCATTTTGGTAAGTGTGTTTGGGTGTGTCTCAATATACCACAGATTTTCTGAAAGTCAAGTAATTATTTTCTATTTCTTTTTAAATCTCTCCCCACTTTTTCATCAAATTATTGTGAATATAATTATCCATACTACCTCCTCGGAAAATATCGTAAGGAGAATCATAAATTTGCTCGTTCATAGAAAAGACATGCTTTTCCAACGCCTCATAAATTTCTGGCTTTAGCACTGATTTCCATTGAAGAAGTTGTTTTCTTTGAATTTCAAAAATCTCTTCGTGGGTAATTTTCTTTTTCTGGTCCATATTTGTTTCTATTTAATTTTCGGGGGTCATAGGGGGCTTCAGCCCCTTATTTCTTCTAAAAGTTCCGCCGCGCCCTCAACCCCATACCTCGCCATAATTTTAATTTTCGGCAAAGAATCTTCTTTATATTTTAAATAAAACTTTTTTGAACTCTCACTGAGTCCATTGTGCAAATCATAAGCAATTCCAAAAGCATCGTCCCACGGCGATTCTCCCCACGTTTCTGGCCAGCAAAGATTTTTTACATCTTCATAAAAAGAATTGAAACTTTCTGCCGTTGGAAAAACTTTTAACCAATCTTCAATTGGCGTGGAATAGCAGCGAAGTTTCGCGGCCTTCTCGTATTTTTCGCAAAGTTTTTCTTTGTGAGTTTTCATACAATTTTAATATAACGCGCCCCAATTAATTTATATCCTAATTCCTCTGCCCGCTTTGCCATTGCCTCATCAATTTTCTTGCAAGTTCCGGGATGAACTTTATCTCCACAATCGGGACAAACTAGAATAGTTACATCCTTAACAATAACTTCACCTTCACCAAAGAAATTTGCAACATAATCTTCAGTTTTTTCTTCCAAAGTTCCGGGACATTCAAAGCATGGAATTTTCATTTTTGTTTCTGCTTAGAATGTTTTCCAGTTTTCGGCAAACGAAATCCGTTAGGAATTTTTGGCTTCATCCATTCTGGTTGGCAATAGCCGCCGTCTCTGTTGTGGTTTCGTGGTTCCATGGTTTAACATACCACACTTCACGCCAAAGTCAAGTAAAAAAAACAATTAAATTTTCTTCACTACCAAAATATCTCCCAATTCTATAAACCGGGCATCCATTTTTGCGGGCAGCGCGGATTGCGCCTTTTGGTTAAATACATATTATTTATTTTTCAATTCCTCAATCACCTTTAAAATAAACTGATCTTTAACATAATTTTCATTTGAAAGAAGCGCCGCATCGGCCAATTCTACCAAATTTCCGCCCACATTCTTTTTCCTCAAGTATTTCCGCAAAGAATTAAGATATTTCTTGGAACGTTCTTTAAAAAACGAAGCGTAAGAATGTTCAATTCCAATTCTGATTTTCTTAACAATTTCCTTTTCCCGCCCAAACCACCCCTTTTCTTTTTTCTTCAAAAATAAATTAACTTCGCCACCGTCATCAGAGGCCCAACAATCCAACAATCCTTCCTTGTAACTTTCCGGGATAATAAAGTCATCGGGCAAATTACACTGCAATTCTTCCAAGTCTTTTTTCGCCGCCGAGATTAAATCTTGAGTTTCTTTTAATTGTTTTTCGGCCCGCGCCTTTTCATTTTCCAAGCTTTGAACGTTATTTTTAATGTTTTCTTCACTTTCAAGAAGTTTTTCAGCCGCCGCAAGCTTACCTTTCCACGTTTTTAAGCTATTTTTAATCTTGTCGCGCTCCGCCGTTAAAGTTTTAACCTCTGTTAGTAATGAATTTTTATGCTCTACGGCGGCAGTTTGTTGGCGCAAAACTTCTGTTAGTTCATCAGAGGATAAAAGTTTTTGTTTCTTTTTCATTCTATTTCAAACTATCCTCAGTTATTTTCAACGCCTCTTTGAATTTTTCAATTGTGCAGCCCTTTTCTAAATGAGGATTCAACACAATACTAACAAAATCTTCTTGGTCTTTTTTACCTGTAGAAACTCCATCGGGAATTAGCATTGTTACTTTTCCGCTGTCAACATTAAACTGAATCACCGCCCGCGTATCGTCTTCAAGACTTTCGCCGTTAAAAAGTTGGCAGGTTAATTTTAAAAAAGGAAAAGTTTCTGCAATCAAACACCATTCATTATAAACAGTTTCAACATCCGGCCATTTTCCAATATTTTTGCCAAATTGTTCAATTTTTCCATTCCAGTTAATCCATCCATTAGGCCCGCCAATCCAACAAGAAGCGATTCTGTCAGTTTGAAGATACTCAAGATTTAAAGATTTATACTTTTCGCTCAAATATTGAGATTTATCCCATCTTTCCTTTCCTACCGCCTCTGCCGCACTATACAAAAGATTTTCAAATTCGGAGTCATTACAAAAGAAATTAAAAGATTGAGTGCGAATGATAATTTGCGCGGCCTGATCTTCAGTGACACCTTCTCCCCATACCTGACATTCTGGCCACTTTGGGAGGAGAATAGAAAAGAATTCTTTATTATCCATATTTTTTATTAGTTTTTCAAAAACTGGTCCAATTTTTCGATTTCGTCCTCCAATTCTTTCAAATGAATTTGCCAAGATTTCCACTGCAATTCAGCGGCAAAATCGCCTTCTAATTCTTCTGGAAATTCTTCTGGAATACCCTCTTTAAATTGTTTTAATCTTTCCCGCGCCATCGCCTGAGGATCATTTCCAGTTTTCATTTTATTTTAAATTCTTTAATTTCCGTCCGATTTTTAGTTTATCCCTATGATTTCTATTTAAGATTAATTTCCCGCCGCTTGCCGCACCCATTGCGCCGCTTCTTTCGCCCTTTGCTCTTCAATCTCACTTTCCAAGATTTTCAATTCCTTGCGGGTCAGCGCCAAAGATTGATAGTCAGCATTTTCCCACTTTTTGAAAATTCGTTCGATTTCGTGTTTTGGAGTGCTCATGGGTTAACATACCACATCCCAGCCAAAAGTCAAGTAACTTTTTAAAAAAGTAAAAAAAATGAAGGGTTCTTAGGAGTTCATCCCTAAGCTAAATAATTTCGCGCAAAAGAAAACTCAATCCTTCAGCATACTTTTTCACCTGCCTTTTCGTCGGAGAATCTGACAAATTTGACAGCATATCGCAAATTTTAACTTTCCGCGCAATAGGATTTTCTTTTACTTTTTTAAGATATTCAAAATAATCTTCGCCCGGCGTTTTAGTTAAAATCTTAATGGCAAGAATAGATTCTTCTGGAAAGCCCGCCTCACGCAAATCATCTTCAGTTACACTAACATCTTCAATCAGGTCGTGGCAAAGTGCAGCAATAACATAACTTTCCATCATTCCATCCTTATCAAGAGTTTCCGCAACCCGCCGCGCCACATCTTCAGGATGATTAATGTAAGGTGTTACGCCATCAAATCGGAATTGCCCTTTGTGTTTTTCCGTGGCAAATCTTTTTGCTTTTTCAATTAATGTTTCCATATTTCGTTAAGAACCCGCAATTTTTCAACGCCAGTTTCTGTCAAGCCATTTTCATCCCAATTTTCATCATTATCATGAAATCTTTGCAAATCGCGCCAAAATTCCTTACAATGCCCTTGATACTCTTCTTTTAAGATAGATTCTTTTCCGTCGCTAAAAATTGTATCAGAATTTCCTCCCTCATAATTCTTCAAAATTTTCACAGTTTCCTCATCTTCTTTACAGCAGCGGGAAAAAGCGCAACGTTTGTTATCGGGGCCAAGATAACAACAATCGCCCCATTCTTCTTCTTTACTGCGCCGCGAAACATCCGCGCTATAAAAATCAGCCGTTTCTTTGATAATTTCTTTTTTTGTTTTCATGTTTAAGGTAGTTTATTTATACCATTCCGTTACCGAATTCCAAAACTAACAATATCATTAAGACTTTCGGCAAATCCAACTTCTACAGAATCTTTCCACTTATAGTTTTCGCGCCAATTTTCATGATTTTCAGTCAAATTTGTATAGTTGACAATTTTATTATCAACAGTTTTGATTGTATTAAAGCCGTAAATATTGGCCGATTCTTGAGAAAAGATTAAAAGATATTTTGGTTTCATATTTTAACTTTGTAAAGCCCAGCTAATTCTGGAAAATTTCCTTTTGTATATTCCAAATAAGCCCATTCAGTATAAACAGCAGACGCCAAGAAATCATTTTCTTCCATTTGAGCAATAGAACATTTTGCGTAAAAATCGCCCGCGTCTTTGTGATTTGTCCCAACGGGAAGTCTTTTCGGTCTATTATTTAAAATTCTATTTCTTGTTTCTGGAAAGAATTCATACAAGGGAAGTTCGCTGGTTGTCATTTTTTACAATTTATTAGGGATTTCCAATCCATACATCCTCCGAAGATTTCTCATGCCAATCGGATTTTCAATTCTCTCCATAAATTTCCGGCCCGATTCTTCATTTTTCGGATTTCAAACTAAAACCGCGTGAGTATTTCCCTGAAGATGAATT
>JACCDR011060025.1_pt1 | contig 23524 bp, 27 predicted proteins | sample 7446431 | NCBI WGS metagenome assembly JACCDR01 (sample SAMN15323443, study PRJNA562643) | freshwater metagenome | isolation source: river surface water | place: USA:Blue River Watershed | collected 2017-08-17 | reverse complement strand
CGAGAATTTTCTAGTTTACTTAATGAAAGTGATCCGGGCATGAGTGTATTATCCTAGTCCTTAATACCGCCTTCGGTAAAGTAGGAAAACTTCCCTTTGATTTAAGGATGCACAGAACTCTCACTTATCACTGTCCTGAATGAAGGTAAACAAACGAACGAAGGATTGTTCCATTTTTCAACTGACTTCACCACCCCAGCTGTGTGGACATTTAACGTTTACGAGGAACATCTTTGGCATATAGCTCCCTCGCGGGGTAAGTAAGTGACCCGCGTCACTCGCGGCAAGTGCTGGAATACGAAGCTGAGAGTCTGCTAGAATATTTATATATGAATGATGAAAGCTATATAAGAATTGCACTGCAAGAAGCTCAAAAAGCTGCTTGGCCATTTGGTGCGGTTATTGTTAAGAACGGAGAGATAATTGCCCAAGCGGGGTCAGGTGATGGAAAAGATGTCAGTATTGACCCAACAGCTCATGCAGAAACTAATGCTATTCGCCGCGCATCTGAAAAGTTACAAAGCGGTGACCTAACCGGAGCTATTCTCTATGGCTCTTGTGAACCGTGTGCACAATGTTTTGGTGCTGCTTGGTACGCTGGTATCCGGAAAATAGTTTTCGGAAGTAGTATTAAAGATATTGAACACATTGATCAAGCATGGGGCGGAGATTTAGCTTTTCCACACGATCACATTTCTAGAACTGGAATAGAGGTGCAAGGTGGTGTACTAAAAGATGAGGTCATGAAGATGTATGCAGTCCACCCTAAAGTGCTTGAATCAAAACAGTAGACCTAACGGGGTAACCCCTTAGAAACATAACTAGTAAAATCCCCCACACTCGCGGTGTAGAGTGCACGTCTGACTCTAACGCCGAGGCCAAACTGAACAAAGGATGGGACAACACAGTCGCATGTACAAATGATACAATGTGCAAGTTTTTATTTTTATGAACACCAAACACTTACTTATCGTTATTGCCGTCTTGTTTGCACTACTGTTGTCTGTCGGGTTCTGGTTTGGGTATGCTCACATTCAGAAGGGTGCGACAGGTTTAGATGTGCCAAAAGAAGCCATTATAAAAGCTGACAACGAAGTTAAAACCACTAACTCTGAAAAAGCTGGTAGCGACACACTTCATGATGGTGGCTCAAGTAAGATTGTACTCTTTCAGTTTGGTTGCGAAGATCCATCATGTTTAGTTATGAACACCATAAACCCAAAGACACTTCAGTCAGAAGGTGTTCAAAAAGTTGCTAGTGGGTACTTAAAGCTATATGGAACGATAGATGGAGGTACTAGCTACATCGTTACGGTGTCTGATGATTTGATTGTTCTTGATACATCGTCATCAACTAATGTTGTTACTGATGCGAAATTCTCAAAGGAGGCACTTGGCTTTACGGAGAACCACGAAATAATCTCAGTCAAAAGTAGCAACAAGACGCTCTATGTGCTTGCTGCTCAGCCTAAGTATCCATCAGGAGGCCTAAGCGACGTTGCGAAGACAAAGGTTGTTAAGATTAGTTTAGGCGAAAAGAGTACGACTACAATTACGCTACCCGCCCAACTTCAACCTCATTCTATATACTCGAACTTTGTTGGCTCAAATGAAAGTTATCTTTATTTAGCCTCACCTGATCCAAAAGAGCCTAGAAACGTTATTATATCGACCCTGGATACTGCTACAAATCAAGTAATCGAGAGTAAGCTAATAGACGGTGTGTGTGATAGCGAAGACCAAGAACCAAGTACTCCATGCAGTAAAGGCTATGACGAGATGAAGAAGTTTGGCACGTACGCCTGCGGGGAGAGTTTGATATCAAGAGTCTTCACTCAAGACGGCAGCAACGTATTGAGGATACAAAACCAAATCACGAACATGTCGACAACCACGCAAGGAATATTTGGCATGTGTGTTACGCGTGGCTAGTTCTAGCAACATGTAGTCATAGTAAAAAAGCAACCGCTTGCGGGTTGCAAAAACTAGACGTCTCCTCCTTGGTCGTTACCAGGTGAATCGTGACGTGTATGTGACTGATCGTTCTTGTGGCCGGTAGGCCGGCACACGAAGGCTCGCGATCACTTCATTGACTGCGTGCTGCTCGGCCTGTCTGATCTTGGTGATCGACAATCCGCTTGCCGAAGCAAGGCTCGCGAGGCGGAAGTGGTTGGCGACCCGCTTCGCCTTCTTCCTTGCACTTGCGTGTGCTTGACCACTGTGGCTGCGGGACACAGCCTGCTTTTCAGGGCCGCGTAGCTTTCTAAGGCTCATGCCTTCTCCTTGGTATGGCTGGTATTTAGCCAAGAGTACTCTACTACAAAGTTGGCATTTCGCGCAAAATATCTAAATCCATTTTTGATTTTCATGGTGACTACTTAAGGTGGTGTCTTTTGGAAAGATGCTCGCAGGCTGTATACTTTGGCTTATGATAGAAGATAAGACCCTTATCACAGATCCTCTAGTTTCAGCTCGACAGCCGTATAAGTACTTGACTGTCTTTGCCATGCTCTGGGTGACGGTCCTCATCGTCGGCATGTTCACTTCGCTTAAAACATTTTATATCGGTAGTCTTGTCTTCTCTGTCGGAGCTATCGCATACCCATTCGTTTACATCTTTGCAGACATTTTTACAGAGGTGTATGGTTACCGCGTTACAAGAAGAATTGTTTGGACTGGTTTTGCTTGTATGCTTATTGCTTCTGCGCTTGCTTTTATTTACAGCGTCATTCCAAACCCATCTTTTGAGTTAAGTGATGCCTACAATGCAATCTTCAAGGCCTCCCCCATTGTGGCGATAGCATTTATTGTTGCATTCTTTTGTGGTGAGCTAACAAACTCGTACATTGTGGCTAAAATGAAACTCCGTTTTAAAGGTAACTATTTGAATACACGACTTGTTTTATCGACCTTTTTCGGACAAACTGTTGATAATGGAATAGCATTCTTCTCAGTATTTTACTTTGCAGGATGGTTTACTTTCCCCGAGCTGGCGCCACTTGTTTTTACTACTGTTGCATTTTGCACAATCTGGGAAGTACTCGCTCTACCTGTGACCAGACGAGTCATAAGAATTGTCAAAGAAAAAGAGGGCTTGGATACGTATGACCATGGAACAAATTTCAATCCTTTTAGGCTGAAGTAGCGCCCGTGAAGACTCTTGGGCATTTGAGTCGGGGAGCGCTTTTCTTCCATAAAACTTAGTCAGGTATATACTTAACGTATTAGAACTTTTCAATAAACGACTATGGCAAAATATGTAGATGGATTTGTCCTTCCAATTAAAAAAGACAACAAGGCGGCGTATAAAAAGATGGCTAAAGAAGGAAGAGAGGTTTGGCTCAAGTTCGGAGCTCTTGATTACATGGAGTGTCGTGCGGATGATGTGACACCTGATCGCGTCGTCCTTACATTCCCTAAGATGGCGAAGGCAAAAGAAGATGAAGAAGTATGGTTCTCGTTTATCACATTTAATTCAAAGAAACATCGCAATGAAGTAAACAAGAAAGTGATGGAATACTTTAGTAAGAAGTACGCAGATAAAAAAGATCAAACAATGCCCTTCGACATGAAGCGCTTTGCATACGGCGGGTTCACTGTCGAAATCGGAGCTTAGATTTGTAGTACAAACATCGTGGTGTGATGAAAAAGTTTTTTTTATTTTTCCGGGTTTCAAACAGAAGGCTACGGATGTGTCTTTTGTGTGGTTAAAGAAGCTCTTGAGCCAGAAGGGTTTTAATGTCGAAGTGGTGCCACTTACGTGGAGCCATAAAACTGTCTCTTCTAACCTCGCTTGTTTCGAGGATTTTTACCTAAAGCGTAAAGCAGAAGAGAATTATGTTCTTGGGTTTTCGTATGGAGCAGTCATCGCCTTAATGTCTGCAGAGAAATTGCAGCCGAGGAAAGTTTTTCTCTGCTCGCTTAGTCCTGATTTTCGTGAAGATGTGAGTGCTATGAACGACAGGATCAAGCGTTATATCGGCAAAAGACGGCTTAGTGATTGCAAGACAAGAACTGGAAGACATGTCGCAGGGAAGCTGACTGTACCTGCTGTGGTTTTCTATGGGGAAATTGAAGGAGAGATGTACCCTCAGCTCAAAAGGAGGTGTAAAGAAACCGTAAAACGCGCAGAAAAAGCAAGATTAGTGGTCATCAAAAATTCATCACATGATATTTCAGACCCGAATTACGTCGAGGCTATCAAGGCTTCCATTAAGTAAACTTTGTGTGAGAACGACACAGAAGTGACGGGGTGCATATATTGACATATTAGGAATAAAATTATATAATAAACTATCGCCGCTTGTCGGTTTTGTTCTTAAGAAAGAGAGCGCGGTATGGCGTATCTCGCATCAATTATCGCAGCCCTGCTCTATGGTCTCTACAACGCACTCCTCATCAAAGGTGTGCAGGTAGTGCCGGCAAGCTTGCTTGTCGCCATCGCGCAGAGCGTCTCAGCGGTATTGGCCTGGTAGGTGGTGGTAAGCTCAGGTGGAGTGAGTCACCTTTCTACGCTTGGAGGAAGAGATTTCCTCTTCGTGGCGTCGTTTGGACTGATGGCGTACCTGGCCGACTTCTTGTGGACGAAGGCGTTCGCCCTTGGCGGCAACTTCATGTTTATCAATGGCATGATCGCCTGTGTGGCCATCTTCTCTGCCATGTTCGGTGCGTATATCTACGGCCTTAGACCAAACCTGTTGCAGGTCTCGGGTGTGCTCCTCTGTGTTATCGGGGCGTACATGATCTACGTCGCGCGCGGGTAGCACAACAACCCAAGATCAGCTCTTAGCGCCGTGAGGCGCTTTTTTTACTGCTTACACTTTGCTTGGTATACTTGCACAAGCGATACCCCATGAAAAAACTTCCAGCACTCTTGAGTATAGGCATTGTTCTTGCCGTAATTGTGCACGTCACTCTTTTCAAAGAATCAGCCGAAGTGGTGTCTTCCTCCCCTGCCGACGCACAGTACGCTTTACTTACAAATAGTACATTTACTGTAGATGGTAGAATCATCACGTTAAAAGACGGATCGCACGAAGAATCTGCCGCCCCAGGCTCAGCCTCAAAGGTAAAGACTACGTATTTCGGAAATGTTGCATACGGTGATTTAACATTTGATGGTGCTGATGACGTCGCATTTCTTGTCACTCAATCAACGGGTGGAAGCGGCCTCTTTTACTATGTTGTTGTCGGAATGAGAAAGGGTGACGCGTATACGATGACAAATGCATTTCTTATCGGAGATAGAATCGCTCCCCAAACGACAGGGATACGTTCAAACGAGCTCTACGTTAACTTCGCCGAAAGGCTTCCTGATGAGCCGATGACAGCTCAGCCATCTATAGGCGCAACGCTTGCGCTTAAAGTGACAAAAAGTGGCGTTCTTGAAGGTCTCATGAAATAACTAGACCTTTGCATCCCTTTTTTGCTTGTCATCTCTCATGGGCCATGGTGCTGTTTTCTTCTTGCTCATAATGAGGAGGCTACATGCCGACAAAGAGAAATAGCTTGCAGGATAGGTACCCAAAGACGCTGCTTGAGATGATCTCCGCACTCACAATACTGCGTATGCTTGGCTTTGATGTGGAATCTGAGCTCCAGCTAGTATTTAGTGATGACCTGCTGGCAGTTCAAGTGGTAAGAGGGTCACGGTCTCTCTTGATTGAAATCGGACGCCCTGAACTGCCGCTACCAGGCATGGTTCGTCTTTGGAGTCAGCTTACCAATGCGTGGAGCAGTAACACTCTTATCTCCTACACTGAGAAAGAGGAAGTTGTCATTGGGTCAAGTGTGTACTCCCGTTCTGAAGAGATAATCGACATGCTCATTCGTAGAGGTGTCACTATCACGTATCCTGGTGGATCGCCTGTAAGCCTTCACTAAGCTTGGCCGCACGAGTGTGCGGCTTTTTATACGAAGTGCGAACAACTAACGAGCTGCACAAAGCCGGTTTTACTTGGTAGAATCTTTACATGAAGACGTTCTGTGCAGACCTTGTATCGTATGGGAAATACCACTTTACTTTGAATGAGGGTGCACTTTTCGAACTTACGCCATGTCTTTTAAAAGGTGGCTGTAATGTATCGAAAGTTAATGAAGTCGTTGATGTGGGGTCGCTTCAACTCGCAATGCAAGGAACTGAGTTTCAGAAAACGGTGTGGAGGGAGTTGCTTACTATTCCTAGAGGCAAAGTATTTACCTATAAGGATGTTGCAAACAACATTGGTAAACATAGCTCAGTGAGAGCTGTCGCAAATGCTGTAGGGGCAAACAAAATAGCTGTGCTAATACCATGCCATCGAGTCATACGAAGTGATGGAGGTCTCGGCGGGTACCGCTGGGGTGTTGAGGAGAAAAAGCGTTTGCTTGACCTTGAGATTATCTAGAGTAACTCGCTACTTAGTGAGGCTCAACTGCTGTGGATTCTTAAGCGTACTAATACTGAACGTCTTCGAAGAAAGAGTACGTGTACCGTTAAGCGTTACCACTACTCTCCATGTTCCTGGTGTTGTGACAGTGACCTTAGAGTAACCACGATAGCCACCGTCTCTTCCACCTCGTACAGTAAAGACAACGTTAGCACGTTCTTCCCACAGCCTCTTTCCTTCATTCCAGTATTCCCACCTGTGTGCAACAGGAGCTTTAAGTGATGCGGGAGCAAATACGGAAGAGTAGAAATAAGCGCTCTCTCCAGGGGCAAATGTAAATGTCTCAGAAACTTGTTTACCATTGACCACTTCAGCTGTAATTTGGTAGTTGCCGTCTTGATCTTTCTTCACATCGCGGTAGATTCCCTGTTCAACAAGAGATACCGGCACCGGAGGAATGGCGTGTATTGTATCAAGAAGAAGGAATGACAACGGTGCCCAAAGCGGCAGTAGGTACACCACAGCTGACCTAAAAAGCCGCACACCACCAAACTTGTCCACCATGAGTGCATATGCGTAGCTCAACAGAGAAGCAAGAATAAGCGAGACGTAAAACGTCATACTGCTTACCGCTCCCACGATAAGTGGGGTCGCGAAAAGACAAAACGCAGTAAGTCCAAAGTAAAACACGCAGAGATCAAGCGCTGAGCGGTCGCGCTTCGTAGAAATGAACTCGTTTGCAAGAATAACCGCTCCAGCGAGGAAGAAGAATGGCAGTGTCACAAGAGAATCGGCGCTCCTAAAGAAAAGAACAAATACGTACGACAAAAGCGAACCAGATATGAGTGCAATGAGAAGTGTAAAGTATGCGGAGAGTTTACTTGCAAAAATTGATCCCGTGGTGGCCTTGCCAATAAGAAGGAGTCGTAGTATGAAAGCGACCGCCAAGATGGCGAGGTACATGATTCCAATAGGAATAATGAGCGGACTGTCGACTCTCGGGAGTGCTAAGAAGTCGATGATAAAACCGATCAAAAATGCAGCTGTCGCAACATGACCGCCGTAGTTCTGTATGAGGTCTTTAAAAGAGAATGTTTCGCCACTTCTTGCCCCTTGAAGGCGGCTAATAAGTTTTTTCATATACAATCAAGTGTACCTTTAAATGGGTCTACTCAAAACACGCTATCAACAGGTGATGATTTTATTAGTTAGGAACCTCTCTGTCGTTCGGCTAAGTCGAGAAGAATAACCTCAATCGGCAACCATTGGTCGTATGAAAATCCAGAAAGGAGGTGCTCTCTTTCTAAGGCTTCAAGAAGTAGCTTTGAGGTGACTGGCTTTGTGAGTCGCTTGGTGATGTGGCCTAGACCTGAAACTGCGGCATCATTTGGAGAAACTCTTGCAATGAGACACCCTCTAAGTAGTGCGATAACCTCCTGCCATATGTGTGTCGGCTTCGATGATGAGCCTCTTGCTTTTTTGAGAGTTGCGGTGAGTGATTCGAGTTCTCCATTGACGATGGCTATGACAAGCTGATCTACAATTTCTTGATCTGGAAAACCAAGCGTCAAAGCGCAATACTCTTTCGTGAGCACTCTCTCCTGTGTTCCAGAAAAGAGGAGCTGCAAAAGCCCAAGAGTGTCTCTGTATGAGCGTTTGCCAAGAGACGCAATGTATTTTTTGGTCTCAGAGTCATCTATTACTCTACCCTCGCCTTTGAGCGCTCTCTCTATACAAACAAGTAAATCTTCCTGAGTTGGTTCTCTAAGTGCGAGTGTGATACATCGTGAACGTATTGTTTGTGGAAGTCTCTCAGGGTCAGTTGTCGCAAGCACGAAAATGACGTGAGACGGAGGTTCCTCGAGACTTTTGAGGAGTGCATTTGCAGCCTCCTTTGTGAGCATGTGTGCCTCGTCTAAGATGTACATTTTATACGGCGAGGTAAAAGGAAGCGTGGTAAGTGTGTCTCTTAGCTCTCTCACCTCATCAATACCTCGGTTGCTTGCAGCATCGAGCTCATAGAGGTCTTCGCTTTGGATTCCGAGCGCTCTTGCAAAAATTCTTGCGAGAGAAGTTTTACCGACACCTCTTCCACCTGTAAAGAGATATGCGTGCGAAGGGGTCCCCTTTTTAGCGGTTTGGGCAAGGGCGACGACTGCATTTTCCTGACCGATTACCTCCTCAAACGTCGAAGGCCTATATTTACGATACAGTGAAGCATTGTCCATGGTTATCTAGTATACCATTACCTTGCTATACTCTTTTGATGTCGATGTACCTCGTTTTGGGGCTTGCCCTTATCTTCCAAATGGTGAATCGCCTTTACACAAAGCACGTGTTAAGTAGAGGTGATCCGCTCGCGCTTTTTGTCTTTACAAGCTTTTTAGGTGCGCTCTGCGTCCTTTTTTACATTCTTCTTGTCAGTAAAAGCACGATAGTAGTCACACCCCTTGTGCTGGCCACACTTTTCGGATCTGGTGCTTTGTGGGCGGTTTCTGGCTATCTTCAGAACATTGCTGTTAAGGAGACCCCGCTTAGTGTTTATAGTATCGTAAGTCAGTTTCAGATTATCTGGGTCGTTTTAGCGGGTGTCATTGTCTTTTCCGAAAGCTTAAGCGCGCTTGGTGTACTAGGGGTTGTTCTTATTGTCGTCTCTTGCATTTTGGTAAGCTATCGCAGTCTCTTTACAAAGGAGATTTCTCTCAGAAGTTTCCTGCTCGTGTTCCTGACGTCGCTAGCTGTCGGTGTCACCGTTATAGTCGATACGTATGCAGTTAAAAACATACCCGTCGACCATTATTTCTTTGCTGTGCTTCTCATACCATCCCTAATTCTCATGCCTAGACTGTTTGCTCGTAAGACTCACTATTTTGACAACATTAAAACTCATCTTTTGTCTTACACTATTTCTACAGCCGCTCTTGTCGTTTCTTACGGCGCCACGCTTCTTGTTTTTGCTCATCCGCAATTGCCCATCTCTGTCTCATATCCTATTTTACGAGCAGGCGGTATTATTTCTGTCATTCTTGCGGTGATCATCTTCAAAGAGAAGACATCGTGGCCTCTTAAAATACTTGCCATTATTATGGGCACTTGTGGAGCTGTTCTCGTAAAGGTCTTCTAAGTATTAAAAGTTCGGGTTTTCACGCAAGAACTCATCGACACATTCCTTGACCTCTTTAGCGTTTGTTGCGTCCATCATACGCATTCGTAACTCTTTTGCACCATCAAAACCGTTCACGTATGCTTTATAGTGTTTTTTCATGATAGCGAAGCTCTTTATATCCCCGAGAACCTTCTCAAACAACTGAGTGTGTTCTACACAAATCTCAAGACGCTCTCTCACAGCCTTTTCTGATCCCGTGAGACTTTCATCAAAAAACCATGGGGTTCCGAAAATACCTCGCCCCACCATCACACCGTGGCAACCAGCTTTTTGAGCCAGCGACCGCCCATCGTTCACTGACGTAACATCACCGTTTCCAATAATAAGCGGCCCTCCCTCCTCAAAGCTTCCGGAGTGTTTCTTAATGAACTCAACTATCTGTGGCATGAGTTCCCAATGAGCTGGAACAAGCGACATCTCTTTTCTTGTCCTTAAGTGGATCGTTATTGCTGGCACCTTACACTCAAGAATTGTAGGCAACCATTTTTCATACTCTATTTTGTTAAATCCTAGCCGTGTCTTTACCGTCACTGGGAGATTACCTGCTCCACGCTGAGCTGCTTTGATTACCTCTTTTGCGAGGTCAGGATTCTTAATGTGTGCTGCCCCAGCTCCTTGCTTTTCAATTCCCTTATCTGGACAACCCATATTTATGTCAATTCCATCAAAGCCAAGCTCACAACAAAGTGAAGCAGCTCGCTCCATGTTCTTTGGATCTGAGGTGAAGAGTTGGGCTACTATTGGTCGTTCGCTTTTTTGAAAAACAAGATCGCGCGCGAGGGTTTCCCTTCCTGGACTGCAAAGGCCATTTGCTGACACAAACTCTGTCCACATCACATCTGGGCCACCACCAACCTGTCCCATGCGTGAATACTTGGCTATCAGCTCTCTAAAAGCACAATCAGTAACGTCGGCCATTGGAGCAAGAACGGTGATTGTCTTCCCTTGTCTAATTTTATTCTTGTAGAGGTTGTTCCAGAAGCCTCGTGGTGGTAGCTGTGCTTGTTCCATGTGCTGTTGTTTCTGTTGTCGACTGTTTCTTGAAATAGACTTTATTGCCGAAGCGTAAATCTATATAATCGAGTGTTGAAGTTCCTGTAAGATATAGAGAAAGAGGCTGTGTGTCAAGAGAGGTAAGTAGCCTCGACCACAACTCTTCCGGATCTTTTTTTAACTGACCGAGATTAAGAAGGAGTTTTAGTTCTTTGTCAGCAAGCCTAAACTCAAGATCATTGTCTCCAAGGCCGCGAATAGTTTCAATTCTTCCAAGACGCACTTCGACTTTGTCGGTGAATCCTTTAAGAAGAGCGATGTCTTCAGAAGTTTTAATATTTTTAGTGAGAAGCAAGGGTAGCTTTATTTGTCGCAACCTCTCCTCATAAAGCGATCCTTGTTTGTCGATAAGAAATCCAGTTTCTGCTCTAAATTGAGGTTCCCTTCGAAAAAGTAAAATGTGAAGCGTCGATGGAAATTCTCTGCGAAATGCGACGTTATTTATTTCGGGAATTGCCAGAAGGAGGCTTTCTTTTATCGTGCTTATCGGTAGCGTTAGCATGCTTCGTTTCTTAAAAACTTTAAGATAGGCCCCATTAAGCGCTGCGTCTGTGATCTGGAGCGCCTCCTCTTGAAATTCCGGATCAGAGACGGTGATTGTTGAAATGCTTAAAAAGGGAGCAAAAGAAATAGAAAGGTAAGCGCCAGGAATAAGAAGTAAACAGAAAAGTCCTGTTAAAAGAATCTTATTACCAAACGAATAGCTAGCTCGTCGTTTTTCTTGATGAACCAAGTACTTCTTTGCCGACATATGGAATAAGGATCGCCGGAACATCTATAGAGCCGTCGTCTCTTTGGTAGTTTTCGATAATGGCAGTAAGAAGACGTGGGGTCGCAAGTGCGGTGTTGTTGAGTGAATGAACAAAACGAAGCTTGCCTTCATCGTCTTTATAGCGAATATTTAATCTTCTTGACTGGAAGTCATGGAAATAGCTTGCGCTGTGTGTCTCTCTAAACTTGCTTTGAGACGGCATCCATACTTCGATGTCATACTTTTTAACCTGTCCTAGACCTAAGTCTCCGCCGCAGTTTGCAACAACATGATATGGAAGACCAAGCTCTTCCATCATCGACTTGGCATGCTCGGTTATCTCCTCGTGGAGTTGCACAGACTGCTCGTGTGATGCCTCGCAGAGAACAACCTGCTCACACTTGAAGAATTCATGCACTCGTACAAGTCCTTTAACATCCTTGCCGTGACTTCCTGCCTCTTTCCTAAAACATGGAGAAAAAGCAACAAACTTCATGGGTAGCGCTGCCTTGTCGACGACTTCATTCGCATGATAGTACATCGTGGCTACTTCTCCAGTGCCTGCGAAGTAGTCCTCACCATCTTTGTAGAGATCCTCTTCTCCTTGTGGTAGATAACCACTACCAAGAAGTGTCTCTCTCTTCACAAGTGACGGTACGATCATCGGCGTAAAGCCAAGCTTTTGCCAGCGCTGCATTCCGTATTGCCACAGTGCCATTTCAAGAAGCGCACCATCATTTTTCAAAAAGTAACCACGGAAGCCAGATGTTTTTGTGCCACGCTCAAAATCAACCATGTCTAAGTTTTCCATTAGTTCAAGGTGGTCCTTCGGGGTAAAGGTAAACTCGCGTGGACTTCCCCACTTATATACTTCAACGTTCTCAGCATCCGATGACCCTTCAGGAACGCTCATGTCAGGTATATTTGGGACCCTGAGCATGAGAGCTCTCCAGGACTTCATGATATCTTCGTAAGAAGACTCCTTCTTCTGTAGGGTTTCTTTCACTAATTTCATTTCAGCTAAAACTCGCTCTCTGTTTAATTGGTCAGTTGTAGGTTTGCCCAAAAGTGTGCTCACTTCGTTTTGGCGAGCGCGGAGCTCTTCTATCTCTTTGAGAAGTGCGGTTCTTTGTGCATCGACCTCGATTAGCTCTTCAACATTAAACTGCAAATGTTTTCGTTTTGCAGCAAGCCCTATGAGCTCTTTATTTTCTCGAATAAATTTAATATCCAACATATGTGCATTCTATCACAAAGCTTTTAGACCACGATACCCCCTGGTGTGCTTATAAAAATGTGCCATACTTTTGGTATCACGATGCTATAGTGCATCGCTCGTGATGGTAACATAACTAATACTATGTCAACACACAACCTAACTTCCGACGCTTTTTTTGAAGACTCGAAAAGTACCTTACCTCATGTCGAATACCGAGATGTACCTTACCACTATGTTCCAAGAACATTCAGCGACAAAGTGGCTTTTTTTCTGGTGCACCTCTCAGCACGAACCGCCGATCTCGTCTTTAAGCGACGCTATGGACATCGAGCTGTCGTCCTTGAGACAATCGCCGCTGTGCCTGGAATGGTGGGTGGACTGTTGCAGCATCTTAAAGCTTTACGATTCATACGAGATGATAGAGGATGGATCAAGGCGCTCATTGATGAAGCTGAGAATGAGCGTGTTCACTTACTTGTCTATAGCCACATAGTAAAACCAACCAAAGGAGAACGACTTCTGGTGCTCATTGTACAGTTCTTCTTCTATCATATTTACTTTGTTCTTTACCTGCTATCACCAAAGACAGCGCATAGAGTTGTTGGCTACTTTGAGGAGGAAGCTATCCATAGTTATAATGTGTATCTTTCTCTTATCGACACAGGGGTCACCAAGAATGTGCCTGCGCCTGAGATTGCAAAAACATACTGGCATCTTGGTGACGATGCAACGCTAAGAGATGTCGTCATAGCGACCATAAAGGACGAGATGATTCACAGAGACGTTAACCACACGTTTGCAGGAGATCAACAAGGTACACACCTTTGGCGATAGTCACTCTTTAGAGATTACCCCTCTAGCTTCTTAAGTTTTTGTATTTCTTTTATCACGACTGGCCCAACAGTATCTTTCGCAACGATAGCGTAACCTTGAGCGTTCGGGTGTAGCATGTCCTCCAAATTAAGCGAAGGCCTATAAGAGACGCCGGAAAGAAGGTTGGCTATAAGGGTTACGTTATGTGTGGTTGCTATATCCTCGTACACTTGTTCAAACGCCTTTCCGTATGTGCCACTCACGAGCGCAGGAGCATCGACTCCGGCAAGAATAACCGTTGCACCATTGCTCCTTAGTTTACTAATGACAGTTTCTAAGTTACGTCTCATGTCGTCTACAGACATTCTGCGAAGGCCGTCATTGGCACCAAGGGCAATAATATAAATGTCCGCATTAGTACCGTAGACATCATCAAGCCTTAACACACCATCAGAAGTAGTGTTGCCACTTACTCCCTTGTTGATGACACGCACCCCAGTGTATCCTTTCTCCTTCAAGTAAGATTCTAGCTGTGCCGGGTAAGACTCTTGAGGTGTAAGTCTGTAGCCTTCAGTGAGACTGTCACCGAAGGCGGTAATAGTAATTGATCGCTCAGTCGGTTTTGGGTCTTTTAGTGTAATGACTATGATGATTATGACTAAGAGCCCTAAAATATATTTCATATGAATTTATTTTTGTCGGAATGCCCGGAATCGAACCGGAGCCGCATCCACCCCATGGATGTATACTACCACTGTACGACACTCCGTAGCATCTCACTGGCTATGTTTTCCCCTAATGATCTCTAGTGCGGGCAAGAAATCATCTGTCTCTAAAGGGTAACATAACATCAACGTTTGTCCCGTTGCCACCTTGTCGGAGGGTAATTGTGCCGTCAAAGGCTAAAATCAACAGAGTATTTGACGGGTTAGGTTTTGATCGTGGCGCAGATTGCATAGTGGTCAATGTGTCCGATATTGTGACGTACTATTCTAGGCTCTGAAACAAGGACGTCTTTAGTGACGAAGAATTTATCAAGTGATAGATATATTCTACAGGTGGCACCACGTTTAGCAAGTACGTCGATATACTCTCTTGTAATGCTTTTGTAAGATTGGCTGTCTCTTTTTGACAGAAATCTCTCACGAAAGATCCAGAAATTAGTATCACCAAGAATGATGCCGCACGTTTTTGGGGTATCAAGAAGTAGCCTCTTTACTTGAGAGGTGCGCACTTTTGGTGAGAAGGCATATAGATGAATCGGAAAAAATGTAATGCCATTTATAATGTAATCATTACTATGCGTGTGCTTTACTTCAGTGATTGGATATTTACTAATGAAAAGAGATTTAGCTTCCTCGTGCTCTACATCGATTGCGAGTGAGTAAGTGTGATCGGGAAAATGTTTCAAGATGAGACGAAGTTCTTTTCCGTCAGGCACTTCTTGAAGAAAGATAACGTCTGGTTTCTCTTGATCGATTAGAGCATACACGCTTGGAAGGTCGCTCGCATTAAATCCATAGTGAGACCTTCCAGGCAAATACTTTGCCCACACAAAGTTTCCAATGTTCCAAGAGAGCACCTTCATAGCTTAGTTTTGAAAGAACGGTTTAATTATTTCTATCTTGTTCTGAAGCTCGCCCACCTGCTCCACGACAGGCGCCGCTTGTTCTGGGAGAAAGAGGTTGCGCAAAAAAGATGGACTAATAAAACTCTGAAGTGAGGAAACAAGTGAGATCAGGAAATCAAGTAAGGAGTTGCTAAGGCTAAGTAGCTGACTTAGTAGGCCTAAAAGAGTTTCTATCATAATAACGGTACAAGAGTTTACTATACCAGGAATGTAAAAATAAAAAACAGTAAATATGGCGTTCTCTTTTAGGAACCACGAGAACAGATCTTGTCATGGTTCCAATTCTCCCAAGCTTTAGTTTTTGAAATAGAAATTATAAAACCGCACAAAACGCCAGAATATTCAATACAAAAGAGACGTTCCAGCCTCTTTTGTCAATTGTGGTGGACTTAGGTGATGAATTTGGAAATAAGCAGTGAGAGAGATTGAGTATGTGGGGTGGGTTTGAAGGATGGTGATGTATGAAAAATGAAGAAATTAAAAGGCCCGCCACGGGCCTCTTGCGAGGGTCCGTGCAGGCCCGTGTGGACTCAGAGTCCCCGGCTAGATTTTCCACCTTTTGGCGCTCTCGGCCGTCAGGTTGCCGTTCTGGAACAGATGCTTGTTCTGCTGGATCGCAGCAGCCAGCATCCTGTTCTGGATTGGTCTCCCGATGTAGTTCATGTTGTCGACCTGGGTGCCGGCTGCACGATCCTTGGCACAAGAAGCCTTGGTATGGGGGTTGGTGCCACCCTCACAAGTGAAGAGACCCTTGCCGTTCCTCAGGAGGAAGTCGACAAGTGCCACACGGTCGTTGTACGAACAGCCGAGGCCTACGGACTTCATCGCATCGCAAACGGCCCCTCTGCCTTCAATGCGCCATCCGACATTGGAACGGTCGAGATAGCTCTTGCCGGTTGCCATGTATTCCTTCAGGCTAGCAGCCGGAACGTTTTCCGGGTTGGCGTGAGCAACGCCACCGAAGAACACCAGCGCAGCGATCAGACGGGTAGTGATCATGTTCATTTTCTCCTATATGGTTATGGGTGAAATTACCCAAAATGAACATGTTTATTATACACTTTTTATAAATATTGTCAATATCTGTGGACCCTAGGAGAATCGAACTCCTCACCTCCGGAGTGCAAAACCGGCGCTCTACCATATGAGCTAAGGGCCCTTATTGTTTTTATTGCACACAAGAGTTTTTGCTCTTGCACGCTTCAAATCTCGTCTATACAACAAGAGTGTTTATATAGAGAAGCGACAATCAGTATACCACCAAGCAACTTACCGGACAAGGCTCTTTAGGAAGCTTACCTTAAACGTTGCAAGTGACTGAGAAAGTTTAAACGCAAAGTAGGCGCTCAATCCACATGCGGCTAGAGCAAAGGAAAGTTCAGCGAGCGGCAAAGAATCAACAACTGTATAGAAATAGTCTCTCGTATTTGAGAAAAAACCAATGCCTCCCTCCTGAAGAGCTCTTACCATCTCAAAAAAACCCTTTTCTGAAGCTTTACTGTGAACTTTTAACCCTAAGCTAATCGTAGCTATGAGTGTTGCACCGAAAATCGCCAAAGAATTAACCACTCTCCACGCAGCTACTTTCTTAGACTCATGCATAAAGCGCATCGTAGCTTTGTCGAGATGGCGCTCTTTTAGTGATCTGTTATGCTGTTCTGAGAATAAACGACGAGACATACTTATTATTACGTGCTTAGATGGTAATTTGGTGCATGCTTTTCAAGCTTTTCCCTCATGTCGATTAAGACCCTGCGATACGAACTTTTCACGGTATTCATAGGAGTTTTCGTGACTTCGGCAATCTCGTTAAATGTTAAACCATCTTCAAGATGGAGTGTGACAATAAGTGCTCGTTCTCTCGGTAACTCATCTAAGAACTCATCAAAAAGTTGCTTCACCTTCATCTGGTCAAGTAGCACTTCTACCGACTCGGCCTTTGTGTCTGCCAAACTTTCCTCATATGACTCTTGATCTTCGTCACTTGGGGAGTTTAGTTCGGTAAAAAGTACGAGCCGCCGCTTTCGCAAATGATCAAACATGGTGTTCTTTGCGATCGTGTACATCCATGGCAAGAATGGTCTCCCATCGTCATAGGTATGAACATTTTTCCACAGCTTTATAAGTGCCTCCTGAACAACATCTTCACAGTCATCGGATGGTAACCTATGAGCAGCAACAAATCTGTGAAGTCTTGGAATCACCTCTTCGGCAAAATTGGTGAAAGATGCTGCGTCCCCAAGTTTAACCTGAGTAAGTAGGCTAGCCAGGCGAGTTTGATCAACTGTATGAGCTTCAAGCATGGCGTCGGTCAATATGAGACCAGGAGTATTTGAGGTCTCCTCTCACTTTTTTATGTGGGTTAAAGATAGTCTGCGGATCAAATATTTGCTTAGTTGTTTCAAAATGACTAAGCATACGCTCTGAGAACATTTTCTGTAAAAATGGAGTTCTAATAAGGCCGTCATTATGCTCTCCCGTGATTGAACCTTCGTACGCACCAACGAGGTCGTACACCTTAAGCGACAGACTTTCAATTATCTCAATCGATGCATCATTTGAGAGATCCATAAGTGGAATTATGTGAAAATTGCCGTCTCCAATATGGCCAGCAACAGTGTACGTGAGGTCATATTCATCAAGAATCCTTTCAAGTGCAGGCAAAAACTCAGGCAGAAGCTCTGGTCTGACCACGAAATCATCAATAAACGGAGCGGTGCGAAGACCACGCATCTTACTTCTAAGTAAATTGAAGCTCTCCCTGCGGAAAGTCCAGTACTTTTTCGCCTCATCTTTTGTGTGTATCGGTCTCGCTTTGTATCCCCTAGCAACAACATCCGCATACGCCTTAAAAAGCACGTTGTCTACTGCGTCCTCACTCTCGCCAGCAAATTCTGCCATAAGGATAAGTTTAGGGACCCCTCCTGTGACAGCCATGAGAAACTCAGGGATAAACTTAATTGCTAAGCTAAACAAATTTCCCTTCATCCGTTTTGCAATATCCGGGAAAAACTTAAGTGCTATCTTAAACGTGTGATCGTCGTACGATTCAAAGCTTTCTGGCTTATAAGAAAGAACAGTCTGAACAACCTCAGGTAACTTCTTCAAGTCTTTGAGGAAGATGACCAACATTCTCGTTGATGTCTTAGGTTTTATAAGAGAGAACTTTACTCTTGTAACAAAACCTAAAGTGCCCTGAGCGCCAGCGATAAGCTTCGGAATATCAAAAGTTCCTTGCTCTTTATCGTAAACACTCCAGAGATAGTAACCAGCTGAGTTCTTCGACACCTTAGGGTGTGCGTTCTTTATCTCGTCATAGTTATCATCGAGAAGCTTGTGCAGTGCCGTATATATCTCCCCGATACGGCCAGGAACATTTTTCTTCTCATCTAGCTCATGCCTTGTGAGCTTCTTAAAGTCTTCTACGGTTCCATCGTCAAGCACCATCCTCACCTCCTCCACGTACCTCTCTGTTTTTCCATAGGTAAGCGTCTTTTCTCCACCTGAGTTGTTGTTTAGTATCCCACCGATTGCACACAGTTCACGAGATGCTGGGTAGCTTGGCATAATATAGCCCTTTTCGAGGGTCTTGACTTCAAAATCTCGATAGTACACTCCAGGTTCGGTAATGGCGTAACCCTCTCCAACTTCAAGCACACGGTTAAAGTAACGCATGAAGTCGACTTGTATTGAATCAGTAAGTGACCCTCCACTCATGCAAGTTCCAGCCGCACGAGCCGTAAGAGATATAGCCTCACCGGAAGCTTTTTTCTCTTTTACGTAACGAACGAGCGCAACAACGTCTTCTTCTGTTTTGGGATAAACAACTAACGTAGGCCTTACTACAAAGATACTTGTGTCTCGACTGTGTGCATCTAGCGACTCTGTGCTATCTTCAATATCGCCAGAAATCAAAGATTGTAGATCTTTCTTGAGATTATCTATTGTCATACTATGAGTATACCAGGATTGGGAGATCGCCTACGGCGACTGTGGGGATGCTGCTGATCCTTGTCTACTTCGTACTATACTATAGACTCCGAGCGCTATAAGAAGAGTAAGCGCATAGCTTACAATAGCGGCAAAAGAAAGAAGGGTATCTTTAAGTGAACGTTTGACAAGAACCTCCCCCAACAACTTCTCCTCACTACGATACGTGGCTGATACAGCACTGTCGATAAAAACTTTATATTTACCAGCCTCAACGGGCAGTGTGAAGAAGTAGTCTATTTCATCTTCAGCTTGTTTGACCTTCTCCTCCTTCATCACAGCTTGCCCCGACTCGTTCTTAATAGTAATTGTATGAACACCTGACACGTAGGTCTTTGCTTTAAGCTCGAATTTCTGGCCAGTTTTTACGGTTGCAGTATAAGAAAGCACCTCTGGCGCTTTAGGCTGTGGTAATTCGTAAAAAAGTTTTCTTTCAGTACTATTTCCTGCAGCATCAAATGCGGTTACTGTGATCTCTGTGGTACCTAGGGGCATGTTCTGTAGCGATAGCTCTGACCTAAAACCAGTTCTGGGATCTAACCTACTTTTGGTACCAGCATAACTCACCTCATAGCGCTCAATACCTGAAAGCGTGTCTTCCGCCGAAACCGTAAGGAGTGGATTCTGGTCATACAATGAAGTACCTTTTGTGACAGCGTCTACACCGCTAGGTGGAGTTGTGTCTATCTTCAATGTGTAGAGCGAAGGTTCAGAGGCTCTCTTTCCATAACGTGCATAGGCCTTCACGACATACTCACCCTCATCGGGTAAAGTCCGTGTCACTGAAGTCGCTTTCTTGATTGACTCATAAAAATCTCTCGTCGATGTCGACACGCTAAAGAACAGCTCAGAGACGCTCGAGGTGGCAAGCACGGTAAAATCTGCTGACTTAGTGTTACTCCATCCACCAGAAACAGGATGGGTTGTAGAGATAATTTGTGGCGGAACAAGGCTAGTCAAAGGAGGAGCGGTTACATTCTGACTTACTTGCCCTGCCGAGCTTTGAGTAATGTTTAGCACTGGTCTAGGCTGAACGATGGCGAACGATGAACCTCTAAGCGTCGAAGGAAGTTCAGTGCCGTTTCCATCGTGGGCAAAAGCATCAGCGTTCTCAAACGAGATTGTCCCAACCCCAGCCGAAAGAGCGGTAAAATAGAGCGTCAAAAGAAGGCCGTTTGCCCCAGAGAATCCTGGACTAAGAAGCACTCCCTCAAATGAGATGGATCCATTTACAACGCTTGGCTCCCTCACCCACGCATCGATAATACTACCCGTTTTAGAAAAAGAATTATATTTAAATTTTGAGGTGTCGTACTTTATGTCGACACCTGTGGCATTAAGAGCGCTCCCCTGTCCACCTACCATTACATAGACCGGAATCTTTTCATCAACATCAAATTCCCCGCTTTGTGGAGACAAGTAAAACGACGCCGCACTTGAAATTCCGACGCTTAATGCCGAGACGAGGATTGCAATAGTTAAATGTAAAAAGCTACGCACACGATGCTATAGCTCCTTCTGTCGTCGCAAAATATGCTTGAGAAAAAATGCAACACACAACAAGAAAGCTACCAAGAGTATACCTCTAAATGACATCTTTGCTTGTGAGTGGGTATCCCCTTCGGGGGTAGGCAACTTTAGTTGGGAATATGTCCCGTCGCTCCAAAGCACCTTGAAATGGACGAATCGACTGGAAGAATAGAACGGAGAGTATGAAGTCGTTTCTATAAGGTTCCATTTATAGGAATCGAGAGGTATGTCTTCGCCATTAATACTTTCTGAAACGTAGACTGTCTTGTAGTGTTTTACTACTGGGTCAATTAAGAAGTCGACCCTCGGCTTTCCGTTTGCATCCACCCTCCACGAGGCATTAAGCAGTGTCACAGGTAGTAAACTCTCAGAAGAAACGCTGTTATCTTGTTGGCCAGACCGAATACCGAGCTTAGGCAGTGTTGCTTGATGCACATAATCTTTTATTACAACTGAATCACCAGTCCCATCGTTTTTAAAGAGTAGACATTTAGAAAACACTAGCTGTGCCGGACCAGAAGAATTAACTTCAAAGAAAAGGGTTGTTACCGGAAGGATAAAAGAAGTCGTCGCAAACGCCGAATACGTACCAGAAAAACCACCCGGAATAATCCCAGAAAATTCAAGTTCCGCAGTGAAAAGTCCAGTATACCTAGCAAGAGACGGCTTCTTTACCCATAACGAGACCAAGGAACCATTGGTGTCGGAAGATTTGAACCGCAGTTTTCTATTGTCAAACGACGTGTGGCATTCTACGGCGTTTATTGGCTCCCCTCTTGTGTCAACTGCAACAGTCACCTGATAGGCATTATGCGAACTTGAAAAGCGGCCGTCTACGATAAGCTCTCCAGCATAGATACCAAAAGGTGTCGTAAGTAGTGCTGCGAAAAAAAGAAAGGAGTGCTTCATACTATTTTCCTGTCCAATAATACGCAAGGATACTAAAATCTCTGAGATCAATTTTCCCGTCCTCGTTTATGTCGACCTCCCCAGGAAAGCTTCTCTTTGAAAGCCAGAAAGAAAGTATACTGAAGTCCGCAAGACTAATTTTGCAGTCGTTGTTTAAGTCTGGAAGTTGCGCACATGACTGAAGTGAAGATCGTTTGCTTCTCTCCCCGACCACCACAACTACAGGATGAGAAACAGCAGTACTGCCCTTATATTTTAGAACTGCGCTGAATTTTTTTACACCAGCACCAAGAAGCGACGCATTAAGTGACGTAGCCCATGCTCCGTTCTTGCCGGAACCTACTGTCATTACTGTCGAACTTGAATAGTGCTCAAAAATCTCGACATAGCTAAGCGGGGCTGCTTTACCGCTCATTACAAGAAGCTCGTTTGGCCTTATGTTCTCGTGTGATGTTTGCATAGTTGATGGCAAGTACCCAACATCAAGAAATGTTTCTAAATAATTACCCAATGAAACTGTTGTGTTAAGCACTCTAGTTCGCACACCAGAGGAGTCTTCTGCTTGAAGGCCGTAATGGGCAATTCTAGAAGAAGTGTTCTGGACACTAAACTGAAACAGTCCATTCGATAACGGTGTGGTTGTCGCCAAAATTCTTCCATTCTCAAGTAAGGTAACAGTTGAGGTTGGGAAGGTTCTTCCAGTTAGCGTAAAAACAGGTTGAGGGGTTGGGCCAAAAGAGGCAGTAAGCACTGGTGGTGTTGTCGTAGGTGTGACAGGGCAAGGCCCATCGCAAACGATTGCGTAGACACCAATTGTTCCCGTTGCGGCAATCGTGGTTGAGGCTTGAGCGCTAAGTTGTGTTGGTACAATGGCTATAAATAAAGCCATCAAAACGACACGCACAGTGCTTATCTACTACGTGCTTGCTTAATAATCCAACGGTTGTAGAGCTTAAGAACTCTCCAGAGTATAAACAACCCGATCAAGATAACCGAAATAAGCTGCCACGGCAGAACAAAGAAACTTACAGAAGCAACAGTTTTCCCATCACCTTTTGTGCCAAAATTAAGATCAACTTCGGCAGAATAGTAACCAAGAGCAAAGTGCTTTAGTTGGAAAAGTACTGCTTTAAAAAAATTTGTAGGCGCCATCTCTACAACGTCATCCCCCCACACATTTGAGAATGTACGAAGCTGGCCAGGCAAGACGTTACCTTGTGTTGGATTAGCTGCTAACTTTGCTGCTTCGAAACCAAACGTATTTTTGATCACAATAGATCCGTATGGATTGATCCTGTCTCCTCCTCCATTTTGAAACTGATAACGGAAAACAACTGGTAGAGAGTTAAAAACCTTGGACGGAGTTTCGCTCTTTGTAGTCTTATATGTCTCGAAATTCTTAAGAAGAGCGGCCTCAGCAATCTCTCCATTCACTCTAAAGAAAAGGAGAGGTCCGATCGCAGCACCAAGTGCCACCTCTCCTTGTCCATCTTGTGATGACGGAGGAGTGTTGCGAAGAAGTAGTCCGGCAAAGTAGCCAGCAGGCTGAGCGGACTCAGGAACAATGACCTTAAACTCTACTTTCTTAGTCTCTCCCTTTTTTACTACAATTTGCTGATCAACTGAGATCCATGAAGCGAGACCATCTTTAACATCAGTGAACGTTGGAACGCCACTATCTCCCCTCGCTTCGAAGTTCTTTGGTGAAGTGAAGAGCACAACATCATTTGCCTCATCGTTAACTATGTTAAACGTCTCTATGACCACTTGCCCCGGATCGCCTCTTAGGTCAAGACGCGCTGGCGAAATGATAAGTGCCTGCGAGACAAACAGTACACTCGGTGAGAGGAGAGCGACGAGAAGGATTCGTCTCAAAATGCTTCGCATACAGGTGCTTTTAGTATACGCCTAAAAGTTGGCAGTTGCAACATAGGTTATACTTGTTTCATAAGATCCGGCCTCAGTATTTGCCGCAATGTTAGCTAAGTATCTGAGCGAATACGTCTCTGTCGGCGTCGCCCCAGTCCCCACTGCTAAGTTTCTTGTTGTTGAGGTTGCATTGTAACCAAATGACGTTGAGCCTACATCATATGGT
>JACCDR011312576.1_pt1 | contig 23526 bp, 41 predicted proteins | sample 7446431 | NCBI WGS metagenome assembly JACCDR01 (sample SAMN15323443, study PRJNA562643) | freshwater metagenome | isolation source: river surface water | place: USA:Blue River Watershed | collected 2017-08-17 | reverse complement strand
CTTTCAGCTCGAAGGCGAAGAGGACAAGCGCACGTATCTCTACGTTCGCAACGGGCAGCAGATCTTCCGCATCGGCACCGAGATCGATTTCGGGCCCGAGCTGTTTCCCGACGTCGACCAAGACGTGTTGTTCAACGATCAAGCGGCGTGGATCTACAATCCCGGATGGCCATTTAGCGATCACAACCAGCCGCATTCGCAGCGTCAATACGAAGCGCGTTGGGACATGTATCGCTACGGTAGACGCGCACTCGCGTGCAAGCTGCGCGCGTGGCGTCGCGCTGGCAAACCCGACGAGTGGTGGGAGTACGACGCGAAGTTCTACGCCGAGATGCGTGCGATCGATTCGTCGGCGCCCGAGCTCGATCCCGAGGCGCTCGCCGTCGAGCTAGGCAGGCTCGTCAAGCAAGGCAAAGGTACGCACGGAGATCCGTCGCGTTGGTATTCCGATCGCCCTGAGAAGCCGAAGTACGTGCCGTTCACGACCGACTCGGTGTTCTACGACGACGTCATGCGCAAGATCGAGCAAGCGACGAAGGAGCACAACCGGATCGCGGTCGTGTTGCAGGGGCTGCTCGATCGATCGCCGGTGTTCAATCCGCATCCGCCATATCGGCTGTGGACGGCCGAAGGCTTCCAAGCCGGCATCAAGCTCGTGTACGACCAGACGCGCGCGATCGCGCCGACCGGCGAGCCGCCCGACTTCGAGGGCTATCGCGCGCAGCTCAACTCGACAATCAAAGAAGGCTCGATCACCGTCGGGCAAGAGGACGTGTGGGAGCGCGCCGAAGCGCGCAAGTACAACGAACGTCGTGCGCGTGATTGGCGCTCGCGTAGCAACGAACGCGAGCGCACGCGCTACCGCCCGCACGGCAATCCCGGGCCGGGCCTGTTCGCGAAGGTCAAAGGCGTGCGTGGCGGCAAGCTCAAGTACAAGTGGATCCGCACGCAGCAGAGCGACGCGCGTTGGCAGGAAGGCGAGTTTCCGACGGAGATCAACGTCGCGATGTCGAGCGTGCTCAACGTGAGCGCGTACACGCCGGGCGACTTCCGCATGTTCTTCGACGATCCGCGCACGCGCGCCAACTACTACAAGTGGGCGCCGTTCCTGCTCGCGGCCGAAGACTTCCACGCCGGCAAGGTGAAAGCGATCGGGCACGTGCTGTTCGGCGAAGAGAGCGCATTCGAGCTCGATCACTCGCAGAACCGCAACGTCGCAAAGCGCGCCCGCGATCAAGCCCGCAAGATCCGCGAAGCCGCGGAAGCCGCCGAGCGCGCACGTGAAGAAGTAGAGGACGCCGACAACGACGACGACGAGAACGAAGACGATACCGACGACGAAGAAACGTGGGATCCGATCGAACTTCGCAACGCGATCACGGAGGCGATGAGCGATGACGACGACTAAACCGAAGCGTAAACGGTTCTCGTGGAAGGAGCCGCCGTTCGAGGGGTCGCTCACGTTCGGCGGGCTCGAAGACGCGATCCACAAAGCGATCTTCGCCGACAAGATCGACGACGCGCTCGACATCGTCGAGCACTTGGTTCGTGCGCTCAAGAAGATCTCCCGCTCCGGGCAGATGAACTCCGATCCAGAGAAGCGCGGCGCCGTCGCCGAGCTGCTCATCACGCCACGGTGACCATGCAAAACCTCTGGGAGAAGAACGGCCGCTGGCTCGAGCTCCGCATTATCTGCCTCTCCGATGGGTGCGAGAACCTGGCTCGCTACATCGACGAGGACGGTGCGATGCGGTGCGGGATCTGCGACGCCGCGTTCGACGACAAGGCGAGCATTCGCATGTCCGATGTTCCGAAGCTACTCGCGGCGGTGCGCGCGCTCGCCGATGGATTCGAGCGCGCCTACGAAATGTCGGCCGCACCCGTTACGAAGCACGTGCACGAGCCGGCATTCGCCATCATCGATCTCATCCAGAAGAAGGGAGTCACGTTCCGATGATCCTCTCCGATCAAGACATCACCGCGGCGATCGACGACGGCTCGATCAACGACCACTCCAACCGCTGGCACGAGCTGATGGGCGTGCGCGCAGCACTGCTCTCCGTACGGGGCGCAAAAACCGTTCGTCGCATGCGGCGCCGATCGCGCATCACCAAACACCAAGAGAGAATCGTGCAACCGTGAAGAACATCACCGAAGAAACTACGCAGGCCGAGCTAGAGATCGAGCTCGCAAAGCTCGGCGTCGGCATCAACCAGATCTCGTTCATGCCGGACGGCCGCCGTCGATGCGATCTCGCGACGCACCGGTGGGCGCGCGGTCATGGTGAAGGCGCGACGATCGCCGAAGCGATGCAGGCCGCGCTGCTGAACCTACGCGAACAGATCGCGATCCTTTCGAACGAATCGAGCGTGTCAGCATCACCCGATAAGGTGAACGAATGACGCGACCCGCGATGCCGCTACAAGTCGGATCGATTCATGTGTTCCGCGCGATCGCCGAAGCCGTCGCGCCGAACGTCGTCCGCATCCGGCGTGCAGATCCTAAGCTGCCGGACTGGACGCTCGAAGTGCGGGCCGACGAGCTAGAACCGTATGCGCCGTGGGTACAGATGCACGAGGCCGATCGCATCGCGCTGCAAGTGTGGATCGACTACATCACCGACGCTGATTCGGTGTCGTGCATGCCCGCAAATTCGGCGATCGCCGAGCGCGGTCGCGTAATCCTCGAAAGGCTGCTCGGTCGATGAAGTGGCAACTCGCGTTGATCTGCTCCTGGTACCTCGACGCGTGGGCGGCCGGCGATCACCCGAATGCGATCCAGTTGTGTTCGCAATTCGGATCCGAAGCTGGGCGCCGAGTCGTGGCGTACGCAATTCCTCATCCCGGCTACTGGTTCGAGGCGTGACGATGAAAGACATTCCAGGCACGGCGAAAGCGCAACCGACGGAAGAACGATGCCGGCTGTATCACGGCATCGACTGCCGGCTATTCGGATGTGCCGGCAACATCGAGACGCAGCTTCGACCGACTACACGATCTCGTGAGGCATTCGCGACCGGCTCCGAGCCACGTACGAAGGCGCTCTACGCAGCAGCGGATGGTAGCCGCTTGGGTAGTTTCCGATCGCCGACACGCTCTCGCGTAGTGCGGCTCGGTGTTCCGAGTCATGGGATGCGCTGCCCGCGCTGCCACGGGTTTGCGCCGCGCGCGGACGGTATTCCGTGCGCGTTGTGCGCGCCCGATTTTGCTTGATATCGATCTCGGGTATTGATAAATACCCAAGATAGTGGTTTGACTTAAGTAAAACCAAGAAAATTTCTGAGAGGGTAGGTTCATGGGTTCACGCGCATTTTCCGTCGCATCGATCGCGATCGCGCTCGCCGCCGCATTCGGATCATTCGCATCCGCGGCGGACCACGTAGAGCGTCTACTCGTTCGCCCGAGCTACGGGGAGATGATCGCTTCTCCGAATCCGTGCGGGCCGTCGACGCAGACATCCGTGTGGAGGCTGATCGCGACGACGGCATCGATTCGCATCGATTCGGATGCGATGGTCCTCGAACCGCGCCCCGGTGCGCTCCTGCGAAGCAGTGACAAGTTGCTACGCAACGGCGCTACGACCCTCGGACTGTTCTACAGCGGCAAGCGCACGATCGTCGTGGCCGCGCTGCCCGATCACATCCTGTCGTTCACGCTCCTCGTCGAAAGCGACATGCAGAAGCGCGATCAGGTCTCGTGCTTCGAGCGGTGGATCGGGAAGGTTGCGCCGCGATGAGTGACGTGAGCGATAAGCGCTGCGAGAACTGCACGCGACTCGAAACGCGACAGCAGGAGCTACTCGTCACGATCCGCAACCTGTCAGCGACAGTTCCGTATCCCGACGAAGACAAGAACGCCGCGATCCTGATCGCGAAGGTCGGCACGCTGCGTGCGCAGCTCGACGAGCTCGTTCGAACCGTTCTCGATCGCTCTCACTTCGAAGCGATCCAACTTGCCAAATCGATCAAGGGGGAAGGATGAGCGCATTCGCACCACAGAAAGCGAAGGAGCCGACGAGCGCGGCCGACATCGGCGACGCGTACATCGAGGGGCGTAGCCACTGCGACGAGGGCGGTGAGGGCTGCTTCCTCACGACGACGCAGCGCGATCGATTGATCAACAGCATCGGCGATCGCATCGGCGACGCGTCCGACGCCGCGTACGCCGCGCTAGGCGCCGTCGGGCTCAAGGAGGCGCTCAAGAAAGACGAGGATGTCGACGTCTTCCAGAGCATCATGATCGGCGGTATCGGTGCCGTGCTCGGCACTGCGATCAAGCTCGGCGGTGCCGCCGCCGGCAAGCGATCGCTCGCGGCATTCGGCGTCACGAGCCCCGAAGCGATCAGCGCGCTCGCCGCCACCGACGATTCAGCGCTCGGCTACATGACGAAGACGGCCGTCGACTCCGCGAAGGCAGGCGCGAAAGGCGCCGTGACCGACGACACCGAGCACGATCGCCAGCAAACCGCGACCGGTGACTTCGTCGCCGCGCTCGGCGCGCGCCTCGGCATCGCATTCCAGATGCAGCGCGAAGGGCCGCCATCGTGGGCGACCGATGCGCAGCTGATCAAGCTGTGGGAATCGTGGCATCAGCGCTATCACGGCATGGATCGCTATACGGCCGAGTTCGCGAAGGTCGTCGCGCGTTTCAAGTCGTCGACCGCGTCGAAGATCGGCCGTACCGACCGCGCGATTCACGGCGAGAGCGTCGCTGAGCTCGCTGCGAAACAGGACGTCGGCGGCATGGTCCGCAAGGCCGGTGACAGCAAGCTCCGTGACACCAAGCTCGTGCTGCAGACGTACGCCGACGGGACCGCAGCCGATCTCATGTACTACGCGCGCGACTACGAGCTTCCGCTTACCGCGCGCGGAGCACACGACCACGAGCCCGATCTCGAACCGTTCGCGGTTAACGACTGGCACGTCGTCTCGCGGGTCGAAGATGATTTCGCGCTCGCGGCGCAGTCGGCCAACCTCGCGAAATGGGGCGTCGAGTACGAAGTCAAGCCGATGTCGGATCGTGCCAAAGCGCCCGCTGACTTCGTTCCCAAGCCCAAATCGATTGTCTCTACCGACGACGAATCTACCTCGCCCCTTTCCATGCCTCAACCAATTGTGAGCACCAAATGATCAAAGTCGTTTTTTGGGCCGTCGTATCGCTAGCAGCATTCGTAGCGCTGACCGTGCGCTCTTTCTCGAACGCGCAGCGAGCTGATCGGCTCGAAGCGAAGGCGCAGATCGCCGACTCGATCTGCTCGATGGTCAAGCATCGCATCGAGCTCGATGCAACCGCGCTCACCGCACCCGACGGCGATCGTGATCAGATCCTCGATGGCATCGGGATGCACTTCGGTAACAACGTCACCGCGATCTGGCTCTGCTCCGCGAAGACGTTCGTCGTCGACGACTTCAACGCGTGCGCGGCATCGCGCGACTACGAATGCGCGGCGCGCATGCTGTTGGCCGCAGCGAAAGCGATCAAGTAGATGCCGACGCAACGCGATCTCGAAACAGCCGAAGAGACCCGCACGTCTACGCGGCCGCCGTATATCCACGACCCGGCATGAAGAAATAGCTGTCAGCACGACATGAGAGGGTAAGGTTTCGATGGCTTCTCGATACATGACCAAAGACAAGACGCTGTGGATCTTGGTCAACAGCGATTTTAGTGGCCGCGCTACCGTCGGATATCGACTCGATGACAACGGCAATCCGATCGCCGAGCACGAGCGCACGTATCAGTGGACGCTGCCTGCGCACGAGCTGCTCACCGGGTATATCGGTGAGCGCGAAATCGCAGACCCGCTAAGGGGTTTCTGGGAAGCGCCGCGCGCGTGGTTGTTGGGTCCAAACGGGTATCCCGCCAACGACAAAGGCGCGATCTACGACGTGCCACACTTCGTCGTCGCACGTGCAGTTGCGCTCGCGGTCGTCGTGCACACGCTCGCGAAGCTCGGGCGCGTCGTCGAGGCCCTCGAAACGGATCTCTATCCGTGAGGTCCGTGAGGACGATCGCGCTGCTGTTTCAGGCCGATATCCATCTCAACACGCTGCTGCGCCGCTGCCGTCGATGCGGCAAACGGTGGTGCGGAACCGACGCGAAGCTCATGCAGATCTACGGCACCAACTACGACGAGCACGGCGTTCCGCGGGTTACCTATGGCTCGAAGAAGTGCCGCAAGAAAGGCCCGAAGCGATGAGCGATTCGCCGTGCGCCTCAGGCGCCCACTTTCGCGGCGGTTGCCAGTGCATCGGGCCACGCGGATTGCGCCACCGCGAAGAAGATCAAAAGCTCGGCATCGTTCGCGAATGGAAATGGTACTTCGCGATCTACGGCGCCGATCGACCACTCACCTATGACGAGCAGAAAGCATTTGGGGTTCTATGAGCCGTGACGACGAAGAAGAATTCGAGCATCCGTCCTACGGGATGATCGCAGCGAACCGATCGCTCAACGCGAACACGACGCGGTTGTTCGGATCGCCGCTCGATCGCCACTACTCGACGGTGCGGATCAGCATCGGCACGGGAAAGCGCATCCACTCGCTCAACTACGACCGCTATCACGGGTCGCTGCGCGGCGAGCACATCGAGGTCGAAATGTCCGCGCTGCAGTTCGCCGAGCTCGTCACGAGCATGAACCAAGGCTCTGGCGTCCCGTGCACGATCCGCTACATCGCGGGCGAGCGCATCGAAGATCCGCCAAAGGTCGACACCGAGACCGAGAAGATTCACCGCGACTTCGCGAAGACGTTCGATCGGTTCTCCGACCGCGCACGAGAATGCGCGAAGGAAATCGTCGAGCTCACGCAGAAGCTTCCAGCGAAGTCGCGCGAGCGCATCCGTATCGCGCTCGAAGGTATTTCCTCGCAGATGGCGAACAACGCGCCGTTCGTGCTTCGCCAGTTCGAGGAAGCGAGCACGCGCGTCGTGTCCGCAGCTAAGCACGAGATCGACGCGTTCGCGATGCACATGCGGCTGAATCCCGGTCTCGCCGGATCGCTGATGGCCAGCGACGCGGCGCCCGCACTCTCGGCGCCCGCAAAGGTCGAAGAATCGATCGAAGACGCTACGGTCATCGAGCCGATCCCGACCGTCGAGGAAATTCGTACGACGATCTTGCAGTCGGGCAACCAAACGAAGATCTTCGCCGCCGAACAGTACGCGAAGGCGATCGATCTCTACCTCAAGCGGTTCGCGCTGATCGTCGAAGCCGACGGATCTGCAATCTGCTTCCATCCGCACGCGTGCGCGACGAACAAAGGCAACGTCGAAATCGCGTACAAGAGCTACCAGGGCGTTTCGATCCTCACGAACGAGGAAGCCGAACGCTACTTGCTCAAGCTCGAAGCAAATTTTGTCGGGCGCCACTTCGAGGCTCTCCGCTAATGGCGTTCGACTTTCGAAGGCTGATGACGCCCGAGCAGCGCGAGCGCTACGACGCGCACGAGCTCTACGCCGCCGAGCAGCGCCAGCGCGCGGTGAAGATGGACAACGACACGCTCGCGAACACGATCGAATACTTCATGACACAGTCGGCGATTCCGCGGACGTGGATCGCAACCGATCCGGTCTACGACGCACAGCTCTTCCACGTGTTGTTGCCCGAGATGGTCAAGCGCCTGCGAGGGCTCAAGCCATGAGCGTCGATCCAGAAAACGATCGCCAGCGAGCCCACGTGACCGAAGGCCGATGGGCGATCTACTGCGAGCGGCTCGGCGGCTGGCTCGTCGACACGAGCTTCGTGTGGTCGTGGGACGTCACGCAGTGCGCGGAGTTCTCGTCGCCAGAGGCCGTCAACGAAGCGATCGAAGGCATGATCGGAAACGGACACGATCCCTACGACGGGCCGATGCCTGCCCCGTCAGCGGTAGTCGCGATGCACGCGCCATTCTGGGACGCGACGATGATTCGCGTCCGCTAGCTGTCAGCACGCTCTGCTAGAACCTGGATATCGAATGCCCGGCCCGCCTAAACAGCCCTACCGCGAGAGCGAGCTCCACGACATCGTGAAGAGCGCGCCCGATCTCGCGCCCGCGACGCGCGAGCGATACATGCGCGACCTGAACCACTGGATCGACTTCGCGGGTCCGAGCCCGAGCAACTGGACGCCCGCGACGGCCGAGGAATTCTACAGCTCGTTGATCGCGCGCATGCAGGCACAGAGCGCCGCGCGCCTCTACGCGAGCTTGGAGTATGCCGCGAAGTGGTGGGCGAACCGGATGAACCGGCCGGATCTCAACTTCACGCGCATCCGCAAAGCACGCAAGACGAAGGCCCGCGAGACGATTCCGCTCGAAGCCGTCGAGGCGATCCGACTTCTCGACACGTGCGAGCGCACCGAGACCGGCGATCGTGACTACGCGATCCTCGTCATGGGGCTCGAAACCGGCATGCGTCGCATGTCGCTCGCGGGCGCGTACATCGAGAACCTGACCAGCACTGGAATCAAAGTCCCGATCAAAGGATCAGGGCTCGCGCTCGAACACGTGCCGCTCACGACGACGGCAGTGCGCGCGCTCGTGCCATGGATGGAGCGCGTCAACGCGAAGCGCGGCCCGATGTTTCGGCCGATCACGTTGCAGAACGAGCTCCGCACGGGCCGCTTGAAGGCCAAGATCATCTCGCGCCCGCTATCCGAAGCGGCGATCTACACGATGATCCGCTCGCGGTGCCGTCGTGCGGGCATCGTCGACGGGCATCCGCACGTGCTGCGCCATACGTTCACGTCGTGGCGCGTCGCGGCCGGCTATCAGCCGCACGAGATTGCAGCCGTCACCCGCCACTCGATCAACCTCGGTGCGATCGAGATCTACATGAACAAGGACGAGATCGCGAAGAAGATGCGCGACTCGACCCCCGATTTCCTCCGCGACCACGTCGCACGGAGGGTCTCGTCGTGAACAAGCGCAAGCGCCCGAGCGGCCCGCGCAGGCCGATGCCGATCGATCAGATCACCTTGACGAAAATGCAGATGGCGACGCTCGATGCGCTTGTCGCCGAATGCTCGTACAAGTCAGCTGCGGATCGCCTCGGCATCTCGCCGAGCACCGTGAAGTTCCACGCCGAGGCCGCGCGCGAGAAGATGGGCGAGCAAACGACGATGCGAATCGTCGTGCGCTGGGCGCTGTTCAAAGCGGGCGCGCCCTCGAACTAGTTCTTTCAACCAAGGGTACGGAGGCAAAAATGGGTACGAGCTATTCTGCGAAGGCCGTGATCGGCTGCGAGATCACCGGCAAGCTCTTCTACGAAGCCACGGAGGCTGTTCCGTGTGCGCACAACCCGACGATCGGCGTCGCGTACTGCCCGATGTGCGGAAAGAAGCAGTACGAACCGACGTGGAAGCTTGTCGACGCGGCGAAGTGGGCCGACGACGAATCGTTGATTCTTGTCGGCGATCTGCCCGTTGTGTTCGCCGGCTACCTCGGCAACAAAGCGCACGAGCTGCGTGCGTTCGTCGGTATCGTCGCCACCTCGGATAGCTACAACGACTACGCCACGCGCCTCGACGGCAAAGATCTCGCGCAGTGGCGTGATCTCGTCAAGCAACAGCTCGAACCGATCGGGATGTGGGACGAGTCCACGTTTGGTTTGTGGGCGGTGCTCAGTGTCGGCTAGCGCAATCGATCGAATCAAGAAGACGATTGCAACCACGCGAGCCGCTGCTGCGCTCGCGTTCTTCACTCGAAAGGACTGAGACGATGGGAGTGTTCGACAAACTCAACGCTGCAACCACGCAACACGACGTCGGCGACGCGATCAGCTCGCTCGACGATAACGCCATACGCGCCGAGATCGCTAGCGATCCCGAGTACGCGGGCCTCGCTGATAGCGTGGCGAAGCAGAAGACGTCGGCGTTGTTCATGACGCTGCTCAGCCTCGCGATGAACCCGGAGCAGTTCGGCGGACCGAAACAGCTCATCATCTTGACGCTCGTCGTGACCGACGAGCTCGACGCGCGCATCCCACCGAGGAGCAAGTAGGTGCTGCTCGGATCCCTGATCGTGATGATCGCGTGGGCATCGACGGCGACGGCGGTGTCGATTGCTACGTACTTCACGCAAAGTCCGTGGTGCATGCTCGCGTTCATCTTCCCGACGTTCCTGCGCGTCAGCTACAATGCGGACGACTCGCGCAAGCGGACCGAGCTGACATGACGATCAACGGCGTCAAGGTCTTCGCCGCGACGATGCTCGCCGAGCGCACGAAGCTCGGCGAGGCCGTCACTACGTGGCTCACCGAAAAGCGGGCGAACCCCGAGTTTCAGTTGATCGACACCGTCATCACGCAGTCGAGCGACAACGCGTTTCACTGCGTCACGTTCACGTTGTTCTACTACGAGCCGGTCGTGATTCCTACCGGCGGAAAGCGCCTGTTCCGATGATCCAGCGCATCAAACAGATCCGTGATGCGTTCCGCGCGCTCGTCGACGCGGAGGCATGGATCCCGCAAGTCGAGCAAGCAGCACAAGCGATTCCGCCCGAGCCGCGCAAACGCGAGCGTACCAACGGCGCCGTCGCGTGGCAGCGCAACATCGTCGAGGCAGAGACCGGCTACGTGCTCGCTAGCCATAGCGGAGCGATGCCACGATACTTCTTCGAGGTGTCGAACACCGTGCTTCTAGCTCGCATCGGTCTGCGCATGTTCGCGACGGGCGTCGTAACGCTCGGCCGCATCAACCAAAACCTCGCAGTCATCGCTGACTGTCTCGAACACCAAACCGATCGGAAGCCCTGATGAGGCGCGACACGCGGATTCGGCTCGCGGGCTCGCTCGTCGCGTGGCTCGTCGGCGCGACGATCGCCACTCTCGTCATACTGTACGCCTCACGCATTACGCAAACTGCTGTGCTCTCGGCGGCGATTGTCTACGTGCTCGATGATCTATGGCGCGTGTGGTGGCGAACTCGCCGCAACCGCCGGTACCTCGACGAGCAATTCACCGCCGCGGATACGAAGGCGTATCTCGAAGGCATCACCAGAAGGAACGTGAACTGATGGCACGGCCGGATTGGGACAACTACTTCATGATCATCGCCGACGCGGTGAGTCTCCGCATGAGCTGCGATCGCGCGCGGATCGGCGCGGTGCTGACGAGCGCTGATCACCGCATCCTCGCGACCGGCTACGGTGGCGCACCGAGCGGCATGCCGTCGTGCGACGAGGTCGGGCACGATCTCGTCGACATCAACGGCCGCAAGAGCTGCGTTCGAACGGTGCACGCCGAGAAGAACGCACTGCTCTACGCGGCGAAGCACGGCGTCGCGATCGCGGGCGCGACACTGTACACGACCGCTTCGACCTGCATCGATTGCGCGCTCGCGTGCATCCAGTCGGGCGTCAAGCGCATCGTCTACGCTGGCAAGTACGTCGGCGCACGTGATGGCGGGCGCGACGTGCTCGCGATGCTCACGAGTGCAGGCGTCATCGTCGAGCATCTCGACCTCGCGACAGCACTCACGCACTGGACGCCGCCACCGTCGACGATGAGCGTCACGCAGTCGACGCCGACTGGCACCATGGACGATGAAGCAGCGGTGGCCAAGCTCAAGTTCCTTTTCTGGCGCTACCTCAACTGGCGACAGAGACTGAAAGTGCTCGTCAAAGCAGACTCGTTGCCATCGAGCGCTGACCGTACCGTACCTCACACAATGGAGCGACTCGCTATCGAGAATGCACGTGCGAGCGGGAAGCTACCGGACGTATGGGATGCGATGATGGAGTTTCTTCCCCCCGACAAGCGTCAAGACAATCCATTTCGCATCGACGCCGAAGAGCGCGAACGTGAGCGACGCAAGAACAACATGCGCGAGTGTCGCAACCTCGATTGTCGACACGAAGAATGTTGGACGCTTCCAAAAACGCCGGAGGAATGATCATGCCGAACAAAGAAGCTTTCGCCGTCGCGCACATCGACTCGACGCAGTCACCGCCCGCGATCGTCGCAGTTCGCATCTACTCGTCGGATGCGGGCGGCATCACTGCTGATCAGCAAAGGGCATTCCCGGTAGATATTGGCCGCGCAGAGGGCGTCGACTTCGAGGACGCACGTGCACAGGTCATTGCATGGCTCGCGCGCTACGTGCCGTGGGCGCACTCGATGTATCAGCGCGAAGTGAAGGCCGCCGGCATTCACATCACATCGGTGCGCATCATCGCCGAATCGATCGCGCGTGGCGAAAGCGCCCGCAAAGCAACGTGCACGTGCGGATGGGCTGGCCCCGAGCGCGCGACGATGACGCTCGCCGCCGACGACGCCAACCAGCACGAATCGAGCGCAGGATGAGTTTCTTCGCGATGCTCTGGTATCGGCTCGTGATGAGCAACCCCGACCTCGTCTACTGCCTCGTGCTGATCATCGGGCACACGCTCTTGATGCCATCGAAGTTCATGCAGCGGTACGTGTGGGGCTTCAAGCTATGACCGACGAGATCAAGACGGCCCGCAAGCGACGCGAAGCTGCGGCTCGTCGCGAGGCGCGTGTGCTACGCGATCGCGATCCGTGGTGGACCGACGACGATTTGCGCGAAGAGCTGCTGATCGTGTTTTGCATCATCGCGTTCGTCGTGATCGTCGCGATCTCACAACCGTAAAACTTTTCTCGGAAACAGTTTGACGGCGAACGTCGTCGGCGTTATCTCTCGTCCTGGCTCTCTAAAAACTCAAGCTTTGCCGGCGATCGGAGCCGGACGTTTCCGACGGAGTCTAGTCCATCGTCGATTCCCAGCGCAGCCGTGTCCTTCGGGCCACGGTGGACGCGGGGATAGAACAGGTCAGAGCTCTAGGGCCAAACGTAGAATCCGACCGACATCAGCGCGCAGGGAAATGCGCCCTAGAATGTGAACGCCCCCACCGGCGAACGCTTCGCGATGTCTGTGCGGTCACGCCAAGAGACCGGAGCGCGAGTATCAGTCGCACGCTCGAATACTTGGCCCCTTTCGTCGGGCCGCTGCGTGTTGGTTATCTTTGGAATGATCCGACGCGCGTCACCTTGTCCGACTTCTCTTCGTTGCTTGTGGCCAATCGCGGCGCGTTCGCGAAAGGCTTCGTGGTGCGGGAATACGACCCGCTCGACGCGGTGAAATAACACCAGCGAGACGATCGGCGTAGCCGCTCTCGAACCTCGCATGCCTCGGCTGATGTCGCGTCGCCGAGGAAAAGTGCCCACGCTAGTGCAGCAGACCTAGCAGCAACCTTCGAGGGCCCCGGTGCACGCCGGGGCTTTCGTCGTTTTCGAGGGAAAACCTGATCCGAGGTAGGATGGCCCTATGAACGTGCGCGGTGAACGGATCATCATCTTCGGGGACTCGCTCTCCCACGGCGGCGCCGACAGCGGACCGACGATCCAAGACATCACGACGAACAGTGCACGCCAGAGCTCGGCGCCCGGCGATCTGCTCGCGTCGATGCTGCTCGAACAGGGCGCCGCTGCAGTGCGCACGAACGCGAAGGTCGGCCGCTCGGCGTGGAACTTCTGGCAGCGCGAACCGACCGCGTCGCTGATCGCTAGTGACCAAGCGTTCAAGCCGACCAAGGTGGTCGTGATGCTCGGGACCAACGACGCTGATAGCGGCGTCGCGCCCGACAAGGATTTCTCGTCGTTCGTCGCGATCCGCGACATCTATCGATCGATGGGCGCGGAGGTCATCGCGATCGGCCCGTTCCTGTCGGCGATCCCGGCGCAGCAGGTCGAACAAGTCGTGCAGACGATGAAAAGCGCGTTTGGCTCGCTGCACTTCATCGACGGGCGCCCGCTCTCGCAGCTCGCGGTGCACGCCCGCGACGGCGTGCACTACACGGTCGTCGGCGCGCGCACACTCGCGCTCGCACTCACCGATGCAATCCTGTCGAAGCTCTCGCCGGCAACCCTGTGGAACTCGATCGGGCTCGGCGTGCTCGGCATCGGCGTCGTGTTCCTCGGTGCGGTCGCGTACTCGCGCCACCAGCGCAAGACGCGCGGATTCTTGATGGATTCGCTCGGCGACAGCCTCGACGATTCGTTCACTGCAGAGAGTTCGACGATGCTCGGCGACACCGTCGATATCGTCGACGGCAAGCGGTTCCGCGGCCCGATCAACGCGCTCGTCCGCAAAGGCTACGAGCAGATCCCATGTTCGAGCGGCCTCGACAAGTCGGGCCTCGCACGCTGCTGGGCGAAGCCGATCGCTGCGCTCGGCGAAGTTGCGGGGATTGGTGCCGAAGATCTTCCGCGCAACCCGGACGGCACTGTCACGCTCTACCATCACACTTCACGCGATCGCGCTAACCAGATCGTGCGCGAGAAGACTTTGAAGTCTGCGGGCGAGCCTGACGTGTACTTCACCACCGAGAAGTCTGCGACCACGGGTTACGGCGACACCGTTGTCGCGATCGACGTCGATCCGGATCTGCTCGTACTCGACGACGAGTTTCCGAGCGGTCGTCAAGATTTCCGCATCTCAACACCCAAGAAAGCGCTGCGCCTCAAGCGTGCGCAGCTTGCCGGCCTCGCAAGCGCCGACGATCAGCGGTATCGCATCGCGTACGCGCTGACCACGCGCCGCGACGGCGAGATCGTAAGCGTGCGCGACGTCGTGCCGCTCAACCGGCCGATGACGCTTGCCGAGGCCGAGAAGATGCGGCGCAAGCTCAAGAACCAGTACAACGCGCCATGGATCGAGACCGTCGACGGCGAGTTCGTGCCGGTCAAAGGCGCGATGAAGCCGCACAAGTTCGTGATCGGCGACAAGCGCGAAGGCGAGACGTTCGCGATGACGCTGCCCGAGCAGCGTGATCCGCGCAACGACAAGCCACGCCGCGCCGACGACTACGTGAAGGACGACAGCGAGCTCGAAGGCCCCGAAGATGAGGTGATCGCGTATGCGATCACGGATTCTGCGTCGCGCGCGCCGAAGTTCGGCGGCCGCAAGGTGATGATCTCGGACGTCTACGAGCAGCTCAAGCTCGACGGCCGCGACGACGGCATGAGCCTCGACGAGTTCAAGCAAGAGCTCGTACGGCTGCACAAGGCCGGCAACATCGAACTGACCCGCGCCGATCTCGTCGCCGCGATGGACCCGTCGAAGGTTCGCGCGAGCGAGACGGACGCGCGCGGCGCGACGTTCCACTTCGTGACCCTGTCGGGCGCGCGGTCACACAACACGCGTCCGCAGGAGCTCGACGGCCACGACGATTCCGACGAGGACGAACCAGCGCCCCGCGAGACCACGCAGGAATGGCTCGCACGGCTCGATCGCCAGCGCGCGGAACGGATGCGACCGATGCGCGACGCGCTCGCGACGCACGACGCGTTGATCCTCGAATCCGGGCGCTCGTGGAATCGTCGTCGCGTGCTCGTGATCAAGTCGCCCGAGGTCGCCGACGTCGACGCCGGTTCGATGCGGATCACCGAGTTCGACGACGACGGTCCGATCGGCCATACGACGCGCAAGACGGTAGACGAGCTCGCCGACGAGCTAACCTCGACGTGGCAGCCCGCGAGCATTCGCCCCGCCACCGACGAGGATATGGCCGCGATGATGGGCTCCGAGCGGTTCGCCGAAGGCGCCGCGCGCGTGATCGCGACGCAGAAGGCGAACAGCAAGCTCGACGGCCCGCCGATCACCGTCTACCACGGTACGCGAAACCCGAGTGCGATCCTGAAAAATGGGTTCATCGCATCGACAGGCGGTGAGTTCGGCCCCGGAATCTATTTCAGCGAGAACCCCGATACTGCACGGTTCTACGCCGAGCACGTCGCGCGCGGAAGTGAGCCACCGACGATCCTACAGACAACAGTCGACGTCGATCGATTTCATACGGTTCGCAAGACGGATTGGATCAAGCGCACCGAGAAACGCACGCCACGCACCGTACAGAACGCGCTCAAACGCAAAGGCGAACGCGGAATCATCGGTATCGCGATCAACGATCACGAGCGGCAGATCGTCGCGTTCGACCCGAGCGTGATCGTCGGGCCGATCCAAAAATTCGAGGGGGATGGGCTAGGCGGATCGCGATTCAGGATCGCGGATCTGCCGCGGGACATGCGCGAAGAGCTGTTCAACCTGCACGCGTCGGGCGTCAATCCGCGCGCGGTACAAAAGGCGTTCGAGGCGCGCTCGGTGCCATCGCGCACTGTCGACATCACGAGCTACGACGTGTCGAGCTACACGCCCGAGGCGACCGCGAGCTACACCGGTAAGCTCCCGCCGATCGTCGTCGCGAACGGCAAGCTCGTCGACGGCGGGCACCGCGTTGCAGAGGCGCAGCGCCGGGGCATGCGCGAGCTCGTCGCGATCGATATGACCGGCCTCATCGATCCCGAATCGACTGGCTTCGTAGCGTAGCCGCACGGCGCACAGTTGCTCGCGCTCAGCGAGAGCGTAGCGAGATCGCGATCGCGGTTTCGCGACGCGCGTATCGTCGACGCATGGCTACCAACACCGCCGCCGCCCACCACGACGACGCGAAGATGACGAAGCTCGACATGGCGCACGCCGAATTCGACGCGTTCTACACGTCGATCCCGACGCGCAAGACGAGCGAGCTCCTCGCGCTCTACAACAACGACGCCGAGATCAAGAAGATGTTCCCCAAGAGCGCGGACACGCCGACGCTCGTCGCCGCCGCAGCGAAAGGAATCGTCGACGAGATCGACCGTCGATTTCCGATTCCTCCGGTGGCAGAGCCCGAGACGCCGGTGCTCGCTGCGGTCGTCGACTAGGTTCCGTCGTCACTCGTATTGATGAGCACGAGCGACCCGGCGCCACCGTTGCCGCCAGTGCCGCCGGTACCGTTGCCCGGGGCGCCCGTGCCACCGTTCGCAGTGATCGTCATCGTGCTCGCGTTCGACGCGTAGAACAGCAACACGATTCCGCCGCCCCCTCCTGCACCGCCACCACCGCCACCGCCGCCGGTGTTCGTCGGAGTCGCTCCGTTGCCGCCGTTCGCGCTGATCGAGCCCGAGCCCAGCAGAAGCCGAGCCGTAATCGAGCAGATGCCGGCGCCGCCACCGCCACCGCCACCAGAGTTATTCGTACCGTTGCCAGCGCCACCGCCACCGCCCGTCGCGTAGTTCCAGAGCGGCGACGTCGTGCCGTCGGGACGTCCGCGCAGCAGCGCGTTGCACCACGCAGCGCCGTTCGTGGCCGCGCTCGCTGCCTGGGATCCACCGGTTCCACCGTTGTTCGCGATGCCCGCACCACCGCCACCGCCGCCCTGCCCCTGCCCACCGCTCGTGCCGGCTGCGCCTGCGCCACCGCCGCCCGCCGTCGTGCCCTTGCTCGTCCAGCGACCGCCCGGCACGTTGTTCGACGTTCCGCCGCTGTTGCCTGTTCCCGTCGCGCCGCCGTTGCCGCCGGCACTACCGAACGAAAAGAAGCCCGCAGCGTTCGAGGCACCACCGGCCGTCACGTTGGATGCGTTGTTGCCGTCGCAGTTGATCGATCCGTTGTTGGTCAGCGTGCGCGAGCAGAAGATGCGGTAGCCGTTCGACTTCACGGTCACGCCGACGTTGACGGTCATCGTCAACGGGCAGATATCGCGCGCGAGCGAGTACACGCCGCCGACCGGCGAAACGCCGAGCACGGCAGTGACGCCGTCGTAGACGAGCGCGCCGTCGTAGCCGTCACCGAAAATGCCGCCCGAGTCGCCAGTTCCCGGCGCGGCAACGGTGACGTTCGACGGCGAGTACGTCACAGCGACGCCCGCGCCTGCGATGATCGAGCGGCTCGACGCCGTCGCCGTGAGCGTCGAGCCCGCGATCCCGAACGTCACGTTGTTCGCGTTCGAGAACACGAGCGACGTCGCTGCGCCGGGCGCTACGCTCGCGGTCAGCGTTCCGTTCGAGAGCCCGAACGAGACGCCGTTCGAGTCGGCGAACACGACGGTTCCGCTCGTCGCGAGCTGCGTGCCGGCCGAGATGCCGACGCCGCCACCGCCGCCCGAGAAGCTCGCCGACGCTGTCAGCGTCGACCCGACCATGCCGAACGTGACGTTGTTGCTGTTCGAGAACACGACCGACGTCTGCGCCGCGACCGATGCGGTCACCGTCGAGCCGTTGGTTCCAAAGCTGACGCCGTTGCTGTTCGACAGCACGAACGCGGTCTGCGCGGGGAAGCTCGCCGATGCAGTGACCGTCGATCCGTTGGTGCCGAACGAGACGTTGTTCGAGTTCGAGAAGATCGGTGCGGTCTGCGCGAGCACCGACGCCGTCATCGTGCCGTTGGCGAGCCCGAAGCTCACGCCGTTACCGTTCGCGAACGATACGGTGCCCGTCGACACGAGCGAGTTGCTCGCGGAGAGCGCGACGCCGCCGCCGCTACCGCCCGCAGTCGCGACCGACGCCGTGATCGTGTTGCCGACGACACCGAAGGTCACGCCGTTCGCGTTGACGAACGACACACGCGGGCCGGTCGCGGCGGTAGTTCCCGCGACGAGCGATCGAATGCTCGGGTCGAACAACGGCATCGGCTAGACTGGTACGTACTCGGTCACGAGCGCGAGATCGGCCGGGTCGAACGACGCCGCCCACGCGCCCGCGACGACGCCAACGTAGTTGTAGGGGTCCTCGTAGTAGCCGCCCGCGGCGATCGCAACGGTGTGATTGGTCGGCGACGCGTTGCCGCCCGCGGTGTTCGCGAGGACGTAGAGCGTCGCGATCTCGCTCGTGTTGCGGATCGAGAAGCCCGCTCGGTCGGGGTTTGCCGCGAGGAGCTCGACGCTCGCAAGCGAGCCCGGGACCGCGCTCAGCGCGCCCGTCGTCGGCTGCGCGATCGCCTCGACGTCGCCGCCCGCGCCGCCGCCGATCGGCCGCACGACGAGCGCGTAGTCGTTCGGCGACGGATCATCGTTGCGGACGGTGCCGTTGTCGCTCGCGCGAACGGTCATGCCGACAGCTCCGACGCCATCACGGTGAGCTGCACACCCTCGACGTCGCCGATCGCAAACAGGCCCGCGCGCGGCGCGACGGTGATCTCGAAGTCGTCGCCTGCAGGGATAGCTACCGACATCGTCGGATAGTTCAGGTTGTTCGGTGAATCGGCGAGTCGCGCGACCGAGCCCGGCGGCCCGATGTTGCGCACGCGCGCCTGCCAGTGGCGATCGGTCGCCGCCGTCATCACGCGCGCACCTTCGCTCGTCGGGAGCGTGTACGTCGCCATGCGCGAGCTACCGACGAGGTTCGCGGTTTTCTTGTTCGCGACCTGCACGACGGGCATGCCCGGAAGCGTCGGGAGCGCGGGGAGCGCGGGCATCACCGGCATCGCTGGCATCTGGCCGTTCCAGATGTTGATCGCGGGCGCTGCCGGCTGCGATCGCCGGATGAACAGCACGATCAGCGCCGTCCACGTCGCCGCGAACGCCGCGCCGACCGCGTAGACCCAAGACGGAGGCTTTTCCACGGGTTCAGGCTACCAGACCGCCCAAACGCCTACGAATTTCCGTTTTACTCGACCTCGACCGACGGCTCGATCGCCTTGAGCCGGCGCAGCACGCGATTCGCGGACGCCGCCGGGATCGTCGAGTCGCGCTCCATGCGCAGTGCCCACGCGAGATCACGCATCGACTGCGCGTCGAGCTTGACGCGTCCATTCGCGGCGTCGAGCGCCTCTTTGACGAGCTCGCGCCCGCGGCGGATCGCGAAGCCAGCGTCGACGAGGATTGGTCCGCGGCGCGTCATCACGAACGAATCTTCCTTGAACTCGGGTTTACCGTAGCCGTACGGCGCCATCACCGCCACCATGCGCTCGTACAACTTCCACAGCTTTTTTGGCGGGCGCGGCGTGTCCTTCGCGACGAGGCACTCGCGAACGATCACGTCGTTTGCCGCGTCGTAGCGCACGCCGCGCGGAACGTGATCTTTGATGTTCGGGATCTGCGAGGCCATCTTGAGCCACTGCGCTTCGTCACGTAACGAGCTGCGCGTACCGCGCCCGACCTTGAACGCGCGCCCGGCTTCGTCGCAAAACGTGATGCCCTCGGCGCCCGCGCCGATATACGTGAGCTCGCCGCGAGCGCCCGCGTCGACCGCGCGCTGTTCGGCGCCGTCGAGCTCGTCGGCGATGAGGCGTGGCGCTCGCGAACGGCCTTTCGCCTCGCCAAGCGGCCGACGCTTCGTCGCGTGCGCAGCTGCGATACCGGTAGCGACACCGCCGCCGACGAGTAGAAGGCCCTGCCACCACTTCATCGACGAATCGCCGCTTTGAACGTCTTCGACGGCGTTTCACATCGCGCGAAGCGTTGACCAGAGCGCGGCACGCGTTGCGTACGCCCGAACAGCTGGCGCTCACAAAGCATCAACGTCTTGCCGACCGATGTGTCACCGGGCGTTTTCTGCTCGCTCACACGAACGCGTACGGCCTCCATTGCGGAAACTCGCGCGCCGCGCTGGCGTGCAGCAGCAACAGCCGCCTTTGCCGCCTCGCGCGGCGTACCGACAACGACTGTCTGCTCGTAGATTCCGAACGAGGCCCGCTTGTTCGGCGAATGCGCAGCAACCTCGGTCGTGATCAAGTAGCGTTTTGCTTTGCGCGCCATCTCGACGAGCCTATCACTGCTTGAGCAACACGATCGCGACGATGATCGCCCACAGGATCCACACCAACGGCATCCAATCCATGTCGAGGAGTCGCTTCATCGGTTCGCCTTGATCTGCTTCTTCGTAGCCGGCGGCACAACGCAGCGCACGCCTGCGACCTCGTCGGGCCACAACTTCTTTCCTTGTGGCTTCGCCGGTCGATTGCGATCCGGTTCGCAGGTCATCCACGCTTTCTTGCCGTCGCCCTTCAACACCTTCACTGAATAGCCCTGCTTCGCGAGCTTGACAGCCTTCTTTGCGGCTTCGCGTGGCGCGTAGCCACTCTCGAAGTGCACTTGCCCGCGACGATGCCCGGTGACCTGAAAGCGCGCCATCGTTCGAGCCTACACGATCACTCGAACGTGATCTTGACCTTCCCGCGCGCTCGAAGGGTTGCGGCAAATGCTTCGGCCGCCTTCGCGAACGCCTCGATCATGTCGTCGGCAACGGTGACCTCGATCGAGTGCTTGAGCTGCAGCGGCGGGATCGGCTTGGTCGGAACGCGCGAGCTGATCGGACCGCCCACCGATTCGTTGAGCGCGCGCATGCCTTGGTGCTGCTCGACGATGTCGTGCTCGCACTTCGTACCGATCGGCATCGTCGGGTCGTGGATGACGCACGCGCCGCAAGCGAAGCCCGCGCACACGAGGCAGCCGTCTTCACAACCGTACGACGTCACGCTGCAAGCCTACTAGGCCGTCTCGCGCCCTGCGAGAAATTGCCGAGCGAGCCACTCGCTGTAGGCGGGCGGAATCGCTTGCGACAGATTGTGGAGGCTCATCCAGTCGATACCGATCGCGCGCTGCTGCACTGCTAGCGGAATACGCCACACACCGACCTCGACGGTTTTGCGCTTGTTCTGTCGATTCGTCGCGGGCGGAAATCGGGGCATCCAGATCGAATGATCGCATGTGGGCGCCGCCACTTCGAACGACGTCTCGAACAGCCGGTGACGCTGCACATCGAGCCCGAACATCGAGCCGCAGAGCATGATCGGCGATTCGAGTGGCGCTCCAACGACGTTCTCGATGATGTACGGCGTACCGCTGATCTTGAGCCGCGCGCGCGTCTCAGGAATCAGGTTGAGCGCGTCGCGCACGTGCCCGCGACGACGACGATACGCAGAGAACGCCTGACACGGCGGGGACGCCCAGATCAGATCGTAACCGCGCAGGTCGATCTTCGTCGCGTCGGCGCGAATGAACTCGAACGGATATTCCGGCTGATCGTTGATGTCGACGCCGGTGACCGTGAAGCCCGCACGATGCAGCCCCATCGCTGCGCCGCCCGCGCAGCAGAACAGGTCGAGCGCCTTGAGCATGCGCTGAACGTATCAGCGCACGCTGACAACTAGCGGACGCGCCCGAATGCCGTCGCGACGTACGCACACGGAACGATCGCTCGGCGCCCGTTCGCGCGCTTGACCGTGACGGTGCTCTTGCTGATCGATTCGATCTGCGCCTTGTACAGCGTCTTGCCGGGAACGTGCGCTTTGACCGTTCGCAACGGAAGAGCGACGGTAACCTCGTCGCCGACTACGAATCGCGAGCACGCTTTGAGCTGCCGCCGCCGCTTCGCCATGGCTACTTGCCTCGTACCCGCCGAACGAAGTTACGCCCGGAGGTCGTGCCGGCGAGCCAGCCTCCAGCGATGGCGCCGAGCGCCGCGACGATGCCGAACGTGAACCGCGACGTCGTCGCGAGCGGCACGTAGGTCGCCGACGGGACCGTCGACCAGTCGACGTTAAGGAACGAGGTCATCGGCGACATCAGCGCGCGCTGCGTCGGCTTCGACATGCCGCCGAGGAGCTCGGACCGCACGCGATCCCACGTCGACGGGCGCGGTCCTTCGAGCGTCATGATCTTCGACACGTTAGCGCTCGCGCTTTCGCTTTGGGCGATCTTCCCAATCCAAAATCACATTCGATCGACTGCCCTTGTGCACCGAAATCTTCTCGGCACGGCGTTGCTGGCGCAGAAGTCGAAACCGTTTTCGCGCGCCCGCTTCACTCGTGAAGCATTCTTCGATCGTTCCGGTTCCGCGCTGTTCTGCGCGACGGGATGGTGCACGTCCGATGTAGGGAAGGTACGCCACTAGAAACGGGCAGAAGGTGCGCCCAGATTTACGTTGGATCGGCATGGCTACCAGAGCTCCCGACGCAGCTTGTAGACGCTGTACGCGACGGTGCCGACAGCGGCAGCGCCGAGCGCGTAGTGCCACCACGGGCGCGCGAGCGCGACCGTCGGCTTGGTGTCGACGACCTCGATCACCTCGGTCTTGCCGAGCTGCTGAACGAGCTGGTTGACGGTCTCAGGCGCCGCACCGAGCGCGATCGCTTTCTTTGCGACCTCGGCGATCTCCGTCGAGGACATGCCACCGAGCAGCGCGACCGCCGACCAGTAGTCGTTGATCGCGAGCGCGTCGACGACCTGCTTCGCGAGCGCGTAGCTCTCGCTCGACGCCATGCCGAGGCCGCGGAGTCCGCGAGCGGCGCGCAGCGCGCTCATCGACGACTCCGCTTACGGCTCGCCGCAGCGCACGCCTCATCGATCGCAGCAGTCTTGGACGCAACGATAGTTTTCTTACCGCCGCGCGGCAACACTTCCCAACGACCGCCGCGAATGCGCCGGATCATTGCGTTACCGTCGAGGGTCATGAACTGTGCCTGCAACGTTGTGCTAACGTTGCGAAGCTTGCATCGTGTCGCCATGACTAGCGCCCCCGGCGACGGCGGCCGCGCAGGCCGCTCAGGTTGATGCCGACCTTGCGAAGTGCCGGCTTGATCGTCGAGTCACCGAACTTCGCCATCGCGAAGTAGCCAGCGCCCGCGGCGACCGCGCCGACGAGGGCGATCTGCCCCCACGATGGCAGCGTCGAGAAGAACCCGAGGCCGGCGAGCGAGCCGTCGTTCGGGACCTTGTTCCAGAGCTTGTACTCGTAGCGCGGCCACTGCCACACGGCACGACCGACTT
>JACCDR010359605.1_pt1 | contig 23526 bp, 31 predicted proteins | sample 7446431 | NCBI WGS metagenome assembly JACCDR01 (sample SAMN15323443, study PRJNA562643) | freshwater metagenome | isolation source: river surface water | place: USA:Blue River Watershed | collected 2017-08-17 | reverse complement strand
TAATAAACTCAGAAGATAATTATACTGATTCAGTTTTTGGAGAATCAGATACATTTGGATCAGAATCTCCATATGGAGGATCTTCAGAACAATATCAAGTAAGAGTAAATTTTAAAACACAAAAATGTCAAAGCATTAAATTGTCAATAGAAGATTCTCAAGCTTCAGATTTTGGTGAAAGTTTACAAATCTCCAACATATTATTTGTCGTCGGAGTAAAATCTGGAGAATTTAAAGTTGGACAATCAAACGTATATAAAACAGAATAATACAAAACGGAATAATATATTATGGAACCTACTACACTTTACGGAAAATATATACTAGAAAGAGAAAACAAATTCATATTAGAAAAAGAATACGGATTTGCCACATACATATTTGAAAATGACTATATGTACGTAATAGATATTTTTGTAGTAAAAGAAGAAAGAAAAAATAATAAATCAAGAGAGCTACACGATGAACTGGTAGTAATTGCAAAAAATAACGAAAAAAATAAATTAATAGGATCGGTATGCTCAACCGCTAACGGAGCAACTGAAAGTTTGAAGTTTTTATTATCCCATAATTTTAAACTTTTACATAATGATAATAACATGATATATTTTTCAAAGGAGATATAAATGGGCGGAGCAGTTTCATCAATAGTAAAAAAAGCTAGTAATATTACACCTATTCATTCGGCAGCAACTAAAATAATTACAGGATTGCCAGGAATGGCTGGAGGATTAGCAGGAACATTATCAGGCGAAAATCGCATCCAAGGACAAGAAAGAAAAATAGACACAAAAGCTTTTGACATAAAAGACGCAGCAGCTAAATCAAAACTTGCACAACAACAATCAAATTTAGCAACAAAAAATGCCGCTCAAGCAGCTTCTCAACAACAAGCAGCTAGAGCAGGACAAAGTGGCTTAATTTCTCAATTACAAGCTCAAGCAGCAGGAAAAGCTCCTTCACTTGCAGAAGCTCAATTAAAAGCCGCATCAGATAGAAGTTTAGCACAACAACTAGCAGCAGCAGCAGCTCAACGTGGAGGCAATCAAGCAGCTTTACAAAGAGCATTAGCAACTTCACAAGCTTCACAAAGCGCTCAACTAGCACAAGACGCTGCACAAATGCGTATTCAAGAACAAAACGCAGCAAGATCTCAATTAGCAGACGCATTGCAATCACAACGTGGAACTGATGTTCAATCACAACTAGCTCAACAACAGTTTGCAGCTCAAGGATTAGGACAATCATTCGATATGAACGCCGCACAACAAGCACAAAAAGCAGCTTTAGAAAAATTACGCACAGATCAATTTTTAGCAGCTCAAGGATTAACTGCCACAGGCGCAGCAGCAGCAGCAAACGCACAAGCAAATTTATTAGGTGGAATTGCTCAAGGTGCAGGAGCGGCATATGGTAAATCAGATAAAAATGCTAAAAAAAATATCAAAGAGTCTTCAAAAGATGTTCAAAAATTCCTAGATGCATTATCAGCTAAAAAATACGAATACAAAGACACATCTGAAGCTGGAACTGCTCCAGGTCAAAGATATGGAATAATGGCACAAGATTTGGAAAAATCGCCTATGGGTAAATCATTTGTACAAGAAATAAACGGTCACAAAATGGTTGACACTGTTCAAGGTTTCGGAGCTGTATTAGCTGCACAATCTGAACTAAATAAAAGACTAAAAGAATTAGAAAAAAAATCATCTAAAAAGGATTAGAAAATGAACGATAAACAAAATATGCCTTTATCACCAGAAGACGCTCAATCATTAGCTAATTCAGGCTACATCAGTCCAGAAACATTAGCACTTATGAACCCTGCTCCAGCAGCACCACTTCCATCAACAATGGAAAATCAAATAACAACTCCACCAGCTCCTTATGAATTTAAGTCAAATCCAGAACATGATAAAATTAAACAAAATCTAAATTCAATAATGGGAGTAAATAAGCCAGTAATAGAACCAGCAATAGCTTTACCAGAATCTACACAACCAGAAGCATCTCAAGAAATTCAACCAAACTTTGAACAACAAGCTCAAGATGCAAACGACATAGCAGTTGCAACAAATGCTAATAAAGAAGCTATTAAAAGTGAAATAGGTAAAGAAAATGCAATACAATCAGCAGCAAATCAACAACAAAAAGAATTAGATTCTATACAAGCTGAAATAGATAAAGAAAATGAAGCATATAAAAACATGACCATGAACGATATTTTTGAAGACGATAAAGCCCCGATTTCAAAAACTCAAGCAATAATAGCAATTATGCTAGGGGGAATCGGTCAAGGTCTTATGGGTGGAGGTCCAAATTTAGGATTAGAAGCCGTTAACAAAACTATGGACGATTATTTTGAAAAGAAAAAATTTACACAAAAAGAAAAAGTTGCAAAAAAACAACGAGTATTTGATCTAATGAAACTACAATTAGACAGACAAGCTATGAAAACAGATGATCAATTAAAGCTTGCAAAAATTTCTCAAATACAATCAGAAATAGAAATGAATAAGCAAAAATTATCAAACGATCAAGCTCAAGCAGCTAAAGATTCTTTACTTGCACAAAGATTAGCATCTCCTGAAGGATTATCAAGAGAAGAAGTATTCGCACTTGATCCAAAAATGCAAGACAAAGCAGTAGTATTTTCAGACGGTCGTGCTAGATTTGCTGTTAATTCAGAAACAGCTAAAAAACTAAGAAACGAAGTTATTCCAAACGCAAAATCAGCAATAGACGGAATTAATAAACTGAAATCATATGCAGATAAATTTGCAGGAGGATCTTTTAGTTTAGCAGATAAAGCAGAAGCTGATACAGTAGCTCAAGCACTTAAAGGATCTTTAAGACTTGAATTATTTGGACCAGGTGTAATGACAGATAAAGAACAGGCATTGGCAAATAAAATAATCGGAAATCCTACATCAGTTTTATCATTTTCTAACTTAGAAAAAAGAAAATTAGATACACTAATGAAAAAACTTGAATACTCAACTAAAGAAAAAATAAAAGCAGCAGGTATTCAATTACCTCCGTCAAAAAACGAACAAAAAATACAACAAGTTATGAAAATGAACAAAGGCTTATCGCGTGATAAAGCAATGAGCGCATTAATTGAAGCTGGGAAATGGGATTCAGAAGAATCATCATTTTAATATAAATAGTCGTAAAAGGATACATAATGTCTGAAAAAATTGACTTAACAGGCGTAGATGAAATTGATTCACAACCAATAAATCAATCACCTGATATACTATCTCCAGCAGATATGAACGAAGTTAATAAAGCTGTAGAACTTGATAAAAAATACGGAGATGTTCCACTAAAAGCAGCAGCATTAGGTGCAGCACGTGGAATGAGTTTTGGAATTTCTGATCAAGCATTAGTTAAATCAGGATTAGCAACATCAGAAGAATTAGACGAAATAAAAACACGTAATAAAATATCTTCTCTAACTGGAGAAATTGCAGGTACAGCAGCATCTTTACTAACTCCAGCAGCTCCAGCTTCAGCAGTTGCAAAAGCTGGACTAGCTACAGAAAAATTTGCCGAAAAAGCTTTTATAAATGCTCTAGCTTCAGAAGGTAAAAAATCAGTAGCTAAAGAAATTGTAAAAAAAGCAATACCAAAAGCACTCGGTTCAGCAGTAGAAGGTGCAGCATACGGAGCAGGTCAGTTAATATCTGAAGAAGCATTAGGAAATGCAGAAATTACAGCAGAAAATATCATGGCATCAGCAGGCACAGGAGCGCTTCTAGGCGCAGTAGCTGGTGGAATTTTTGAAGCTCCAAAAGCACTTATACCTATTAAAGATAAAGCAACTTCAGTAATTAAATCAAAAATAGGAGATCCAGTAGATGCAGCACTTGATATTTACGGAGTGTCTGCAAAACAAAAAGCAAAATTTAAAGCACAAAGTAGAATAGGGAAAAAAACAGAATCTCCACTAGGAGCAGATGACTTAGCAAGTAATAAAAATAAATATGAAAAAAGCGATTTCTTAGAAGATCTACCTTCATGGACAGTAGAAAAAGCCAATTTAGGAATATTTAAAGACAGCGAATCATTAAAAAATAATTTAATAAAACTAAGAGAAACTTCAGGTGAAAAAATTGGATCACTTATGAAAGCAATGGATGACGTTGCAATTAATAATCCAGAAATACTACCTACAAACGCTAATTTCTATGCAAAAATTGCAAAAAGAATTGATGATAAAATTATAGACAAATACTCATCTGTGCCAGGTTTTAAAGAACAACTCAGACCAGTTAAGTCTATAAGAAAATCATTTTTAGATCTAGCATCAAAAGAAGGACAATTAAACGCATCAGCATTACACAATCTAAGAATGCAACTCGATGAATTAATAAAATTTGATAAAGCGCCAGGCACTTTTACGTTAAAAGAAAAAGCATTAAACGATATTAGAAAAGAACTAAATGAAGAAATAATCACACTAGCAAATAATGCATCATCAATTGATACGTCAGGTCAATTAGGAAATATTGCAAAAGATTTGCTAGAAGCAAATAAAGATTTTTCATATTCTTCTAGACTAATTCCTATTATGGAACATAAAGTAGAAAAAGAAGCGGCTAAAAAAGGCATATTCAATCTAACTGATTTAGTCGCTGGTATGGCAGGAGCAACTATTGATCCAGTACTAGGATTAAGCACTATAGTAATAAAGAAAATAATGGAAGCAGATTTTCGCAGAAAAATAGTAATATTTGCGAACATGGAAAAACAAAATAAATTAATAAACAATCAAATAACTTCGAATATAAAAGGATTTTTTGAAAACGTTTCAAAACCTGCAAAACCAATATTAAGAACTACAATTTTAAAATCATCACTATCAAGAAATGAAAACGGAAAAAAACCAGAAAATAAAAAAGAAGCATTTAAAAATTTACAATCAAACATAAGCAGACTTTCAGCAGATTCAGAAGCATTATCAGACTTAATAGCTAAAAGAACTATGCACGTTGAAAAAGTAGCTCCAACTGTGACAAATCTTGTAACTCAAAATACTATAAAAGGATTACAATTTTTACAATCAAAACTACCAAAACAAACAGTAGACATGGATTCTGCAAAATTATTTTCAAAACGCGAATTCATTCCCTCAGATTTACAAATGTCAAAATTTGAAAGATATTTAGAAGTAGTAGAAAATCCAATATCAGCACTAGAAGATATGAAAGAAGGTACTCTTACAAGAGAAGCCGCAGAAACTTTAAAAGTAGTTTATCCAAATCTATACAAAAAAATGCAAACAGAAGTACTGGACAATTTATCAAAAAACAAAGAAAACATACCATATTCAAAAAGAATTCAACTTGGTATTTTACTTGATGTACCAACTGATGTATCATTAAAACCAGAATACGTTGCAGCACTACAAGCAAATTTAGCAATTCAAGAGCAAGCACCAAAAGCTACTCCTACAAAAGCAGAAAATTTGTCAATGGCAGAACGACAAGAAACAGAAGCAAATAAAATCGCACAAAGGAGCGTTTAATGGATATTTTGCTATTTTGCATAATTTTAGCACTCATAATATTTAAAAATGAACTAGGGATAACAGAATAAACATAAGCAAACTACTGGCTTATAAACCACTAACCCACAAGGAGTTAAAATGTCAAGAAAACAAAGCGTAGCATCTTTTCATATGATCGACGCAGGCGACTTATCTGGAAACATCACATCATCAATTACTAACGTATTGAATTTAGATAAAGCATCAATACACCTATCATGGACTGGATCATCTCCAGTAGGTGACATGGTTGTAGAAGCTAGAAACGGAGATTCCGAATCTTGGTATGAACTAGATTTCGGATCAACTATTTCAATATCAGGCAACTCAGGCGACCATCAAATAGTATTCAATGAATTACCTTTTACATCTATTAGATTATCTTATACTCGCACAAGCGGATCAGGATCAATAGATGCAATCATAACTTTAAAAACAATAGGAGCTTAACATGTCTTTATTTGTATATCCTCCAGTATCATTATCCATATCAGGCGGAGCAACAGCAGCTAAACAAGATGCTCAAACAGCTTTATTAACTACAATTGACGCCGACACTTCATCAATTGATTCAAAAATAATAGCATGTAACACTGGCGCAGTAGTAATTTCAAGTTCTGCATTACCAGCAGGCGCATCAACTGCTGCAAAACAAGATACAGGTAATACTTCACTTGCAAATATTGAATCAGACATAAATGATTTAAATGCCAGATTAGCTGGAAATTTAGTTCCTGAAATATTTGACTACATTGCAGTAACATACGTTGGCGCTGGAAACGGAGTAGGAGAAATTGAAACAGTAGTATATAAATCTGGTGGAAGCGGAGGAACTACTGTAGCTACTTTAACTTTAGCATATGATGGAAGTGACAGACTTTCTAGCGTAACAAGGAGTTAGTCATGGCTTTTAAATTTAATCCATTTAGTGGAAATTTTGACGACGTAGCTGACGTAGCTGAAAAAGTAGATAAAGTTTCTTCAACCGACAACGCAGTTGTTCGCTTCAACGGAACTGCTGGAGATGTTCAAAACTCAGGCGTTACAATTGATGATTCTGACAACGTAATTATCCCAGGAAATTTAACAGTCAACGGCACTACTACAACATTTAACACTGCAACACTAGACGTAGAAGATTCAAACATTACTGTTAATAAAAACGGAAACCAAGCTACAGCAGACGCAACTGATGCAGGCTTAACCGTTGAAATGAGTGACGCAACTCACGCAACAATTCATTATGATTCAACAGCAACTAGCAAATGGAAAATTGGAAACGTTGGATCAACTGTAGAAGTAGCAGATATTTCTTCATCTCAAACATTGACAAATAAAGGCATTAATGCAGACAATAATACTGTTTCAAACATTGCAAACGCTAATATTAAATCAGCAGCAGCAATTGCTTTAAACAAATTAGCTGCCACTACTGCATCACGCGCTTTAGTTTCAGATGCTTTAGGTTTCGTAACTGCTTCTGCAACAACTAGTACTGAAATTGGGCACGTATCTGGAGTAACTTCTTCAATTCAAACACAATTAAATAATAAAATAGCAATCACTGAAGTATTTTCTGTATTATCAAGTTCAGGCACTTTTACAGCTACTGCAAATTCTACACATCTAGTAGATACTTCAGGTGGATCATCTGCCATCACTTTACCAGCAGTTTCAATTAGCAGATATGTTCATATTAAAGATAAAGGAAACGCAGAAGCTAATAATATTACTATAACTCCAGCATCTGGAACAATTGATGGATCAGCGTCTTTAGTTATAAATTCTAACTACGGATCAGTTACATTAGTTTCCGACGGCACAAATTGGTTCATATTATAACAAATTTATATACATGCGTTACATCCGAATAACTCGGACATAGTTTAAAAACTAAATAACAAAGGAATTTCAATGGCTTACATCGGTCAATCAGTAAAAGTTAAACGCGTACGTTACACACCACAATCTTCAATACCTTCAAACGCTTCAGAAGGTGATTCTTTTTATTCGGACGGCACTGCATCGGCTGAAGGACTTTATGTATATAAAAACTCTGCATGGATTCCAGTAGGTTCATCAGCTTCAGGAATTAACTATATTACTAATCCAGACGCTGAATCTGCCACCACAGGATGGGCAACTTATGATGACGGAGCTTCCACTATACCTGTTAACGGAACCGCAGGATCTCCATCAACTCTTACATTATCTAGAAATACATCATCACCTTTACGTGGTGTTGCAGACTTAAAATTAGCTAAATCAGCAGCAGACGGACAAGGAGAAGGTTTATCATTTGATTTTACAATTGACAGTGCAGACACTACTTCAATTTTAAATATTTCTTTTGATTATAAAGTTACAGCAAATTATGCAGACAACGATATTCAATTATTTATTTATGATGTAACAAATTCATCATTAATCTATGTTTCAAATCAAAACATTAAAGCCTCTACACAAACTGAAAAACATTTTGCAGCTTTTCAAACATCAACGTCTACATCATATAGATTAATTTTACACGTTGCTTCAACCAATGCAACTGCATATGATTTAAATATTGATAACGTAATTGTCGGACCTGCTGCAAAATCAATAACAATACCAAGTACTGACTGGATTTCATATATACCAAGTGATACAAGTTACGCATGGGGAACTGCAACAGTTTCTTCAGCTCATTATAGAAGATTAGGAAAGCAAATTTTTGGAACAATTAACTTATCTATAACATCAGCAGTTTCTGCAAATTTAAGATTAGAATCATCTGAATTTTTACCACCAGGATTATCAGTAGATACATCCGCACCAATATCGTACGCATCAGTATGGAGCGCTATCGATGCTTCAGCAGCTTCAACTGCTAACAACGCAATGGGATGTGGATTCGTAAGTCAATCAACAGGTCAATTATTCTTATATGGATCAGATACTACAGAAGAAGAAGTTGATGCAACGTTTCCGTTCACATGGGCATCTGGAGATGCTATTAACATATCATATGTAGCCACTATTTCAGGGTGGGATACTACAATGATAGTTGCAGACGAATATTCTGGAAGAGATATTTATGTTGAAGGTAGGGGTAATGGAGGCACTGGAATTACAGCTAACGTAACTGATTTAATATTTACAGAAGTAAGTGACAACACTTCATCATGGAACGGATCACAATTTACAGCACCTTCATCAGATTGGTATGAATTTAACGGATCAATTAAAACTACTACTTCATTAAGTCATGCATTATATGCATATATTGATACTGTTCAGACTGATATCTGCGGCTTAAATACAGCAGCAGCCGTAACTTGTGTATTTTCAGGAAGAGTATATTTAAATAAAGGACAAGTATTATCATTTAGATCAGATCAATCAGGCACTTTATCAAATTCATCAACTACACATTTTTTAAAAATAAATAGAGGTCAAAAATCTAAAAACGTAGGTCTAGAAGAAAAAGTATTTGCACGTTGTAGCGGAAACGCCGCATCAGCATCAGCAGGAAATCCTGTAATATTTCCAACTTCTGATTTTGACTCTCATAGCGCATACAGTACTTCTACAGGATTATATACAGTACCAGTTTCAGGAGTATATAGAGTATCAGGATTTGTAGAATCTGCCAATACAGCAGTATTATTAAATGTATGCAAAAACGGAACAACTGATGTAGCCGCAGGTGTTACTGATTCAAACGGCGAAGGAATATTTACAACATTAGTAAACGCAACAGCAGGACAAACAATTTCACTTGAACCATCAAACACTCTAGATATTACATCTGGACATATGGCAATTGAAAAAATATAAAAATACAAAAACCTCATAAGAAAGAAGGAGCGCTAGCATGAGAATTCAAAACGAAGATTTATCACTATCAGGCACTGACATGACCTCTAACATTACATCAGAAGCAATCTGGTTAGGTCACATTGCCTACTACAGCATTCAACTAGTATTTACAGGAACTCCAAATGGCAGTTTCAAACTACAAGTATCAAACGACATCGGAGCAAATGATTTAAGTTTAGCATCTGCATCAATCACAAACTGGACTGATCTAGCTGGATCATCTACAACAGTTTCAGCATCAGGTGATCTTATGTTTAACGCAAACAACGCAGGATACCGTTGGGTTCGTGTAGTATGGACAAATTCAACATCAGCAAATCCATCTACCATAACAAGCGCTAGATTCAACGTAAAAGGAGCATAATCATGGCTTCTCAATCAAAAAACGTATCGGACGTAGTTGAAGTTGATGTTGCTAATTTAGCAAAATCCGCATATGGCAGCTTAATCGCTGAATCACTTACTCCAGTAGTAGTAGGTTCAGCAGTTTATAAATTCATTCCAGCAAATTTTAGAACTTTCACATCTGGATCAGGAACCGCCACTACAACTTCTAATTTATTCAAAGTTACTTCTGGAACTTCCCTTGGAACTTACGGAGTAATAAGGTCTTTTAGATCTCTAGCTTATAGAGAAGGTTCAGGCGCAGTAGTAAGAGTGGCAGCAAGATTTCCAGAATCAACAGCAAATTCATGGTCTGGAGTAGGCGCTTTTAACGTTGGAGATGAATTTTCATTTGGATATAACGGAACTACTTTCGGCATTTGGCACCGATACGGTGGAAAAGCAGAAATACAAACACTCACACTATCAGCAGGCGCTTCAGGCGCAGAAACTGCAACACTTACATTAGCGTCTACAGTTTTCACTATTCCTATAACTTCAGGCACTACTCAAAAAAATGCAAACGAAATAGCTGCCTACGTTACAGCAAATTCAACCGCATGGGAAGCTTGGCAAGTTGATAATACAGTAATATTTAATTCTTTATCTGACGGTAACAAAACTGGAACATTCTCATACTCTGCCACAGGAACTTCAGCAGGTTCATTAGCTGAAACAACCGCAGGCGTTTCAAAAACATCAGTACATTATCCACAATCAAATTGGAATAGTGGAGTTTTTTCGAGCTTTGATCCATCAAAAGGAAATAATTATCAAATCATTATTAAAAACGGTTACGGAGATATTGATTTTTTAATTGAAAATCCAGAAACAGAAAAATTTGAACGCGTGCATAATATTCATTGGGCAAATAAAAATACTACAACTAACTGCGTAAACCCATCCTTGCACGTTGGAATTTATGCAACAGCATTAGATACTATATCAGCAGTTAGTGTAGAATCTCCCTACGTTTCTGCATTTTCTAGCGGATCATTCCAAAGAACTAGAAATCCTAGAGCATACTCAAACACTAAATCAATTGCAACAACTAATACAAATATTCTAACTATTAGAACAAAAAAAGTACTAAATGGAGAATCAAATCAAGCAGAAATAGAACCTATAAATATTTCATTAGCAAACGATGGAACTAAATCAGCAATATTTGAATTACGTGGAAACACTACATTAGGAGGAACCACTAATTTCCAAAACGTAGGAACAAATTTAATATCAGATTATGATGTAAGTGGAACTACAATTTCTGGAGGAACTTTATTAGCATCATTCGTTGTTGCAAAATCATCGACTGCAATAATTGATCTTACTTCTTTAGACATAAGACTTCCACCAAGCTCTGTCTTAACAATTAGCGGATATATGACATCTGGAGCAGCAGCAGATTTATCAGTTTCTTATATTTGGTATGAGGATTTATACTAATGATTAAAAAAATACTAAAAGATAAATATGTATTAAAATCTAAAAAATATGGAAAAACTCTTGGAAAGTTTTCATCACTAGAAGACGCTAAAAAAAGAGAAAAACAAATTAATTTTTTTAAAGCACTAAAAGCTGGAAAAGTAAAATAGGATGTAAAAATGAAACAGGAAGTTGAAAAATTAAATGAAAAAATTGACAAAGTAGATTCTAGATTAGACAAAATAGACATACATCTAGCAGTATATAACGAACAATTAAAAATACATATAAAAAGAACAGAAATGTTAGAAAAAGAAATAGAACCCATAAAATCCCATGTATCACAAGTTAGAGGCGTTGCATCATTTTTAGGTCTAGTAAGTTTAATAATTGGAATAATACTTTCACTAAAATCTTTAATATAGGAGAATTATGGCATCACAATATGTAGAATTAGGCGGAGGATCTGCATCATTACCAGATTCAGGCGTTGTAGCAGGAACATATGGATCACCTCGCAAATGGACTGAATTTACAGTAGACGCTACTGGAATAATTACATCCGCATCAGAAGATGTGGCATTGCCTCCATTTTGTGTAGGAGACGGATCAGCAGGAGCAGTAACATATTCATCAGGTTCTACAACTTTAACATCTGATTTATTCGCAACATCTGTAACTATTCAAAATGGAGCAACTTTATATGCAAACGGATATAGAATATTCTGCACAGGCGGATTTACCATAAACTCAGGTGGAACTTTAAGTTACGCAACATCTGCAAACTTAAACGGCGGAAACGGCGGAGGAACTGGTGCCGCAGGAACTGCTGGTGGAGGTAGTGGTGTATCTGGAAACAGACCATTAGGAGCAATATACAGTGGAGGCGCAGGCGGAGCTGGACAATTAGCAGCAGGTTCAAACGGAACCAGCACTCCTACAATTTCAGGAGCAATAGGGCGCGTAGGCGGAGCAGGCGGCGCAGCAGGCACAGGCGCATCAGGCGCAGGAGGTAGCGGTGGAGCAGATGGAGGACGTACATTTGTACCTATAAGATACGTTAATCAATCAGGCGTACAAGGCGCTTACGTAGTTTCATCAGGCAATGGTGGATGTGGCGGCGGAGGTGGCGGCGGCGACGGAACATACAAAGGCGGAGGCGGAGGCGGAGGAGGCGGCAGTGGAGGAATTATAGCAATATATTGTAACACATTTACAAACAATGGAACTATAAGCGCTCCAGGCGGAAACGGTGGAAACGGTGGCTTTCCAGCTTCAGCAGGTGCCAACACTGGAGGCGGAGGCGGAGGTGGAGGCGGTGCAGGAGGATGTTTATACATACTATGTGTTACATTAGCCGCATTAGGTACAACAGTGCTTACTGGTGGAACTGGTGGAACTGGATCTGCTGGATGGGGAACTGGAACAGCAGGATCAAACGGATCAAATGGAAACGCAGGTAATTCATACGTATACGAACATTCAACTGGAACTTGGAATATTACAGCATCTTAGGAGTATAAATATGTATAATTATGAAGTTAGAGATAGAATAACAAACGCACTTATAGCAATACATACTTTTGAAAACGAACCATCAGAAGAAAGAAAACAGGAATTAAATAATATGTATCTTCATTCTGATCAAATACAGGAGTTAAATAATGGAGAAGAATAAATCACTTGCATCTAAAATATTATCAAAAGCACAATACGATGAAATGAAACATTCAGAAGGAGCTAAAAAAGTTATAAAAAATGCAACAGAGCATATGGATACAAATCAAATAGCTGCCAAAATATCAGGACAAGAACTAAAAGATAAAACAAATCTTGGAAAAATAAAATTAGCAGCTAAAAAATTTCAAGAAGCTGGAGACATGGACAAAGCAACAGACTTAATTAAAAAAGCAATGGATTCTAAAGCTTTTAAAAGAGTAAGTGAAAATGTTGCAAAACGAGGTCTAAAATCTCTACCAGTAATAGGATCAATAGGAGCTGCTTTAATGCAAAAAGACGCATCCGCTGCCATACCTGGAGATGCTGACGTTGCAGGTCCTTCAAAAGGATCAGAAGAATTTGATTTTGAAAATGATAAAATGTCAAAAGAACAAAAAGACGCATTTTTAAAGAAAAGACTAAAACAGTCAATCAGACCTAACAATTAATCATACATAAGGAGATAACCATGCTTATGATTTTAAAAGAAATTGGTAAAGTACTATTAAGCGCTTTTTTAACTGAAAAATTCATCAAAGAGTTTGTCATCTACGCATTAGAAAAATTAGTAGAAAAAACCGACAACGATATTGACAATGAAATAGTTAAAAAAATTAAAGAAGCAATGAAAGTACAATAATACCTTCATTACCATTATACACAATGGATAAAAAGCATATAATCTTCAGCATTAACTCAGCTCCTTATTCGGTAAATCAATATTTTTATGGTAATAGATCTATAAAAAGAAAAGAAACTGTCGAATGGGAGCTTACTATTTTAGAACAACTTAGATATAAACAAATTCAAGACGATTTCCAATCCTTAAAATCTCAATTTGATCCATGTAAACACTCTATCACTGTAGAACTTGATTTTTATTATCCAAAAGACATATTATTTACTAAACAAAAACAAATAAGCTCAAGAGCTTTTGATGTTACAAACGTTGAAAAACCATTAATAGATTTATTATTTTTAAAAAAATACTGCACAAATAATATAAAGAATATGGAGATAGATGATAAATATATTACCAAACTTATCTCCCAGAAAAAACATTCAGAAAATCACAGAATAGACGTTAAAATCGAATTAATTGATCTTCAATTTGATTAACATAAATAGCCACTTTAGTACTTCTATATCTTGGAACTTTACATTCACCATATTTCATGTCAGTAGCCCAGCAATATCCCAATATGTTTATTTTCATAGTTTCTAAATCTACACTAGTAAATGCAAATATATCAAACTCAGTAGGATTTTTTACAACTTTATCACTTCTTTGTAGTAACCACGAATTTCCGTATTTTTTAACACTCTCGACTCCCTGAGATTTTACATGTATATTCACTTCATCAAAACATAAATCCGCACTATAGCTCTTTCTTTTATTTTCATAAATTACCATATCAGGTTCACTTACAGTATATCCTAGACTGGTTAAATGCTCATATATTCCCCATTCTCCTAATGTTCCAATAATTATATCTTCAACCATTTTATCTTTATTATTTTCACCTCTATATGCATACAATCCTTTACTTATTTCTATTCTATCATTAGCAAATTTTTTACATTTTTCATATAATTCATCGTTTATATCATATTGCATTATTGCTTCCTTAGTAAATTTAAAATTAAAAATAAAACCGTTCCGCCAACACTAGTAGCTTTAATAATTGTATTATTTTTTTCTAAATCTGAATTTATCTGCTCCAATGACTTTATTTTTTCATCTTGTTTTTTAATTAACTGATATTGAGTTTCAATTTGTTGCTTCTGCGATTGAGTAACATTATAACACTTATCTAAAACACTATCACACGTCGGATTTTTTTCCGCGCTTATATTCTTCGTAATCACGAATAAAATCATTATAATCGCCAATTGTTTTTTTATTCTCATCTTCTACTTCCTTTTTTAATTCTTTTATATCAGAATTCATTTTTTTAATTTTTAATTTAATTAACAACTCTTTAACTAATTGAATAATTAAATCCACAATAAGTAAAATAGTATTTTTCATTCAAAATCTCCTAATCTTGCAGGACAATAAAAAGCATGATGTAACTTAGCCGTATTTTTACCATATGTTTTAGTAGCTCCGCATTCGCATTTTGGAGGATCAGCAAAATCCATTGCAAATTCATATAAATCTCTAGTCTCATTTTTAAACTTAACTCTATATTCATGAGTTAAATTAATAAAATCAAAATTTAAATACTCAATCACTTGACCAATGCCGTAATAACTAGTATGTTTATACTTAACTAAATCACCTTTTTTAAATCTTGGATCACTATGGATACTCATATTATCTCCTAATGTGCATCATAAAAGTTTGTACCAATTGCCGCTGGTGCTTTTAACTTAATAGAAATCTTATATGTATTTTCCATTAAATATTGTACCATTTTTTTACATCTATCTGCCACATGTTCTGGAACTTCTACGATAATTTGATCGTGAATTTGTGCTACAATTCTTGCATTTAATCCCAATCTTTTTAATTCTCTATTTATATTAATACAAGCCCTATTCATCATAGAAGCTGCCAAACTCTGTATTTGAAAATTTCTACTATTATTAACATAGTTTTTAATTTCTTTAGCTAAAAATTTTATCTGATTATACTTTGAAGGAGCATCATGATATTTTTTCCACAATTTCAAATTATCAAATATATCATCACCGTATGAATAATATATTTTAGGAGCTTTAGGCATATGTCTAATTCTACCAGCTTCAGATTTAACATATCCTAGCGTAAGGCAATCATTTTTACTTTTTTCCATCCAAGATTTTAAATTAGGAAAAGCATTCAAATAATCATCAATAAGTTTAGCCGCTTCTTTTTGATCAATGTTTAAACTCAATCCTAAAGCATAGTCACCCATACCATATGGAACTCCTAAAGAGTAAGCTTTAGCTTTTTGTCTTAAAGATTTATTTAATTTTCCTAAATAATTAATAGCCTTCTTATCTGCGCTTACATTTTGTAATTTCTCGGTACGGATAGCAATAGTAGAATAAAAATCATGACCGTTTTTAAAAATATCTTTTAAACCTTCATCTCCACTAACATGAGCAAATACATGAGGCTCAAGAGCTTCGACATCCGCATCTATAAACTTATATCCATCTCTAACAATAAAAAACTTCCTAATTATGTTATTATACTTTAATACTACTTCAGATAATTCTCCATCTTCTTTTGGTCTCGGTAATTGCTGTAAATCAGATCCATACCTACCACTAATAGTTCTATGTTGAAAAAAACTAGGATAAAAAATATCGTCATCTTTTTCTTCCAAAAACCTATCAATATATGTAGATTTTATTTTATTTAATTTATTATAATCAATTAATTTATAAACCCATTTATATTTATTTTTAATTTTATCTAAAAAATAATTATCAATTTGATCATTTCCTTTATCGGTTTTAGAATCAGATTCTTCACCTAATTTATCAAAAAACAATTTTTTCAAATGATGCTTACTACTTAAATTAAACATGTAACCAGTAGCATTCTCTTTATACCATAACTTCTGTATCGCAATAACATCATCAGCTAATAATGGAGTTTTATATAATAAAAAATCCTTAAACTGACTATCTTCTAATTTTTCTAAATTTGCAGAAGTTAAACTATCTTTGCCAGTTTTAGTTTTAGGTAAATTTAAATTAGCATACTTACACACATATTGTGCAAATTCACCAGCATTATGTTCAGGCAATTCTTTATTTAGATACCATTTTTCAAACTCTACCAACAATGGCGCTATTTCACTTTGAATTTCATATTCTAATATATTTATATCAATTTTTATTTTCTCCAACGTATCTTGCATTAGTGGCAAATCTAATCTTATACCTCTATCTTCCATATCTATTGTAACTTCCTTATATAAAGGCATTACTTCATCATCAAAATAAAAATTAGAAAGACCTTGATTTATTATTTCAGCTTCATATTTTTCATGTAATTTATACGTTAATAAACAGTCTTGTATACAATATTTGCCTAATATATCTATATCGGCTTTAAAATATTCACTAGCTGGATCACCGCCATTTGCTAATATAGAATATTTCATTGCAATCTGTTCTTCTTTAGCATCGGCACCAAAAACAACCTCAGCAACTTCTTTAAGCTGAAAAGGTCTTTCCTCATCTACAGTATGTTTTGCCAACATGCCATCTCCATACATTGAAGGAGCTAAGTCGATTTTATAATAATGTCTACAAAATCTAACCTCAAAACTACCATTCCAACCTATCCATTTTTTATGTTTCAATGAATCCAATATTTCTTCACATACTATTTTAGGAATACATTCAACTAATTTTTCCCCATCCCACGCAAGATGCACAATATAAAAACCTTCAGTAGCATTAGAAACACCAAATCCAATAACTTTACCGCTTCTAGGATTTAAAGAATTAGTCTCAATATCAAACGCTAATTTATCATTATTTAATATAAAATTATGTATATGATGAATATCATTTACTGACTTAATAATCACATTACCTCCAAAAAAAAGAAATCGGTCTATTCCCGATTGTCAAATCCGTATCTGTGCGAATTCACCACTAAAAATTAATCAGCTACTAAGATTGAAAAAGTGTGAGACTTTCTACCTTTCATTTTGCCGTTTTTAATTTCTTTCATACCTTCGTATGATAATTGCACATAGTCACCGATCATAATTTTAGACATTTTAAATCCTAAATTACCGCCGCCATTTACAATGACAATAGAACCGTCTTCCTTTTCAAACTTATAATCAAGTTTACCTTCATCATACTGATTAGGAATAGATTCTACATAAGTTCCTTCAACAATTACACCAGTAATACCATCAGCTTGTAACTTTGACGGTCTAATAAACGTCACTGTTGAATCACCTTCAGGTTTTTTCCATAATTTCTCTGCGCTCATTTGAGACTCCTTTGGATATAAGTGAAGAATTATTCTCCACTAGCAGTTTTAATAGCTTTTTCAATTGAAGTAATGTTTTTAGAAATAATTTCTTTATACACATTATCAAGGTCAGCTTCTAATTCATATTGCTTTTGTAGTTTTTCAGTTTCTAGTAAACTTAATTCAGATTTTAACTCTAAATTTTCAGCTTTAATCAATTCTAAATCTTGAACAGCTTTAGTAGCTTTTTCAGTAATTTCAATGATCTGATTTACTAATAAATTTACATCTAATTTTAAATCCATATTACCTCCTACGGTAAATAAATACTATCACCATTTATTTCTAGTGTCAAGATCTTTATTATTCTTCAATACACTAGTATATAAAATCATAATATTAGCAGCAGCATGTAATAAATGAGACAGTCCAGATTCTGAATCAATATCTTCTCCCGCCATAAATTTCATTAAATGACGCATACAACTATCATAAGGAGTATGATATTCCTGACCTAAAGCATAATTATATTTTCCATATTTCTGAGCGCTTTTAGTAATTAAATCTGCTAAATCCATTATAAATCTAGGATCTAATTGACTAACTTCAGGCTTTCCACCGTTTAATCTTTTGCTACCAGTAGAACTTAAATGCAATTCTTCACTCATTTTACGCTCCTTTTTACATTTAAAACAGTCAGCACTTAATTCATCAACACACATAGCTTTTTTACACTTAATGCAATTTTTCATCATGTATCAATACTCCAAATATAATAAACTATCGTCATATTCTCTTAAATAAATCATTTCCTCAATTCTAGCAATTTCTTGCTCAGTCTTTTTTGACAAAGTATAAATATTTGGGCATTTATAAAAACTAGATTTTTTATCAAAATAAATAGTATTATAAAGTATTTTCAATCTTTTAAGGTCATCAATTTTTTCTCTACATTCTATTAAATTCATCTAAACCTCCTGAATTTCGTATCCTGACTTTATTTTATCAGATTTTTCAACTTTTTCCAAGCTCCATATTCCACTATTTTTGCATTTTTTATAAATACTTAATGCCTTGGAAATCTTTAAATCTCCAGATTGTCTAGTCTTTTCAGATAATTTATACACTTCACAAGTTGCCTCACGTTTACCTAATACTAAAAAATAAAAATCAAACTTCTTACCATAATGATTTTCAAACATTCTTAAATACAACGCAGCACTTAAATCATATCCAAACGATTCTATAGTATATTTAAAATTATCAATATCAGTAGGACTACTAGTAGTTTTTACGTCCACAATATAACCTTCATCAACATTTATATAATCCGCCCTAACTTTAATAGGAACGTCTAATAATTCACCAAATAAAGAAATTTCTGGTTTACCTCCTTTTATCAATTCTACAGCTTCAGGCAATTCTCCATATGTTTTTACCCAATTTTCAACTCTAATTTTTTGTGATTTAGACAATAAAACTTTATCAGGATTAGAAACTTTGAACTTTTCCCATTCTTCACCTTTCTTTTGAAGTCCGTTAAATATTTTATATTCGTCTACATTATCAGGTTCTAAAATTAAAGTATGGGCATAACTTCCTTCATCAAAATTAGCTTGAGTACTTGAACTAACTTCTTTTTTATTTCCTAAAATTTTCTCATTATAAAAATCTTCAGGATTTTTTAACAATAATTTTAAATTAGAAGAAGATAAGTGATTTTTCTCTCCATGATAAACTTCATTGCTACATTCTACAATTCCTTGCATACTACTCCTATAATATTTCTAAGAACCATTTCTTAATATCATCCTCAATTCTTAATACAACATTAAAAACACCAGGATATTTATTTTGTAATTCCATAAATCTACCTCTACCAACTCTAGTAGAATAGCCAAAATTTTCTTTAACCGATTCACCAGCGTCATGAATCTTAATAGTCTCACCTTTATGTTTTCCACAATATTCAGATAAAAACCATTCTTCCCATTCTTTAAGTCCCATAGCTCGAACTTGTTCAGTTCTATCAGTTATGAAAACTTTAGACATTTCTTGTACATCCACTTCAACATGCCATAAGTAGCACGCTAATTTTTCTATATTTTCCATATCCAAAAGCATTTTAATATGCTCTGGAGTCATTTTATCTATTAATTTTAAATCAGTTAAATCTACTATTGAGAATCTTCTATCATCAGCAGTAAGATTGATAGAATCCATATTATTAGAAGAAACATAAAAATTTGCATAATTCTTTATCTCCTTTGCATCAATTCCCTTTTTCTCAATTTCAATATTATCATTGACAACTAATTTTAATTTATCTTCATCTTCTTTTTCTTTAATAAAAATTTCATCGCAATAAACTAATCTTTTATTCGATATTTGTGCATTAAAAGTACCTTTAAACATTCTATCACTGCCAGCGTAATAATTCTCTCTACCAAATAATAATCGCATGATCTCGCCTAAAACACCTTTACCAATTCCCTGCTTACCAATAGTAGCTAATATACAATAATTTTTTCGTCTTAATCCATTAGCAAGCCATTTTATAATATAATCATAAGATCTTTTATTATCTCCAACTAAATGCATCAAAAATTCATGATACATTTTTGGAATCTTATCAATTTTTTTAGGACCTATTTCGCCATTACTATAAAACCAATCTTCTAACCATTTCGGAGGAACATAAGTATTATAAGTATAAGTGCCGTCTTCATTCTCAAGTAATAATCCAGCATCAAATGGTTTATATTCATATTCCGCCGTATATATCCTAGATTTAAAATCGTACTTAGCGTCAAACAATTCACCTAATCTCTGCCTATGAATAGAACTAATTTTTCTATATTCCGAATCTAAAATAATAACTTTTTGATCCTCTCCATTAACATCACAAACTAATTTAGATCTTACAATTTTTTGTATTAATCCATAATTAGGATATGATCTAATAGCATCAGCAACAATATTATTTATAGTTCTTTCATCAAAATCGGATCTATGTGATAATAATATTCTAAGTTGCGTTTCATCATGTCCAAATTTTATATATTTAATACATAATCTCTGACACTCGTTAATGCTTATCTTAGACGATTTTTCTGCCATTTTTTCTCCTATGATCATCGAATGCATGATTAATTGCTGTAAGAAGTTTATATTTAGGATAACCTACCTCAAGCAGCTTGTCAAAAGCTGAATTCCACATTATCTCAATAAACAAATCTTTATTATTAGCAACTCCACCATAATCAATTGCAAATTTAGTAACTCTATATAAGTGACCATAGCAATTAGACGGAGCTGCCCACGGCACATATGTTAATTCATATCTTAGCGACTTAGGCGCGTATTTCCAAAAATCTTCAACTGATTCAACAACTAAACTAGATTTATTTATAGTATCAGAATATGATTTATAAACTTTAGGTAATTTTAAAGATTCTAAATATTCTAAACTAACTCGATTTCCCAATTTAATAAGCGTTTGCATATTTCCATTATCTCTCATTACATCAGGAGTTCTAGAAAGCCTAGAAGGATTTTTACATGTTTGATCAATAAATGAAGACATTCCTTTAGGATATTCATAACCCATTGAGCGCGCTTCTAAATCTATTTTAGCCGCTATACGCTCCCATAATTCTCTATATGCATATTTTGATTCAAAAGTATGATAAGTCGTTTCTAGAGGCTTTTCTAGGCTTATAATAGCATGTACAGATTTACTGCCAGAATAAACTAAAGAAGTAAATTCAATATTACAGTTATTAAATATTTTTAACTGATCATCAATTGATAAACAATCAATTTCAAATAAGAAATTTCTAAACTTAGTAACATTTATATCCGCCCTTCTAGGAACATTCTTATTAAAGTATTCTCTAGATTCATACCCATAATCAAATTCAGTACTTAATGGATTTATACAGAAAAATTCTCCATCTAAAGAATGTAAATCATTGAAAACTTTATTTGCCTTAAAATCCCCAACGCAAATTCCATCATTTACATCAAACATTACTTTCATAAATTCGTTCATAAAACTCCCTTTACAGGTTTACAACCGCTTTACAGGTCCGTTTACAAGTCGTAAATATTTGAAATAATTACGAAAAGTGGCATTTTACAGAAATTACAGCAAAAATCGAAATTGGCTGTATAGAGTAGTGCCTTATTCTTTTACTCTATTATATATACACCTGCTACAGCTTAAGCACTTATACACTGAATCTGCTTTTTAGCTGTAATATCTGTAAACACCTTACGCACTTTAATAATCTTAAGCACTTAAGTAACTTATTCACCTGTAACTAATACTGTAAACAATCATGGATTTACAGTAAACCAGAGAATAATCCATATTTTAATATGCATCACTCTCTGAAGCACTTCTACTCTTTACCGTCTTTATTGATTTCGTCGATTACGCCGTCTCCATCATTGTCGTACCCATCAATGCTACCATCATTATCTTCATCTATACCGCGCTTTTTCGACTTAGGCACTTCATACAATCCACCGCCTAAAGCATTCAATCCCTTAAGCGCCTTTTGCAACTCCAGCATCCTATTAATAGTTTTGTAACTGTCATAAAGCGTATACGCTAAATAAGCATAAAGCAAATTTACACTTTCTTTGTATAAACACACTCCAATGACTGCTTTGATTACTAAATCCAAAGCCAAATTTGTAATAATGTCGATCATATTCATTCCTCCATTTAGGCGCTTAATTGCGCCAAACCATTTTAATTCTTAATCAGCTTCAGAGCGCGCCTTCTCTTCCGATAACTGCATCCATGAAGTAACCACCTCAATGTAATAATCATCATCAGCGTCATCGGGAACAAGCAATACAATGTAATCAAAATCAAAAATATTGCTGTAAGCATTCTTTATCCTTCTATGACTCATCAATCCATAAGGTATATAATCCATTCAAATACTCCGATTTTCATTTTAGCACATAAGAACTTAATTGTACATCAATAATTTATCACTCTAGTACCTAAACCCTTTAATACCTACAGAATACTCCTCAAGGCATGAATCATCATCCATAATCTCTCCTCTCCTGTTTTTGTCTTTACTAGACCGTCGCTGTTTCTCTTGACCTTCTACTTCAGCGAAGGCAAAATGCCTACAGTACAAACATATTCCATCCGCATCAACATCAGTCTCATACATATTATGAGTATGAATCATAGAACTTTGATCTTTATTAACTCTACCATTGCACGTACATTTATAAACTATTTTTCTCATGTTTTCACTCCTTTATTTTAGCATTGATATGATTTTTTAATAATGTTCGTACTTCTTCAGTTTTTGCATACCTAAGTGCATAATTATCCACAGCATGAACATCCGCTCCAGCATTCAAAAGCACCTTCACCACTTCAACATGTCCATTTTCACTTGCCCATCTAAGCGCTTCATCATTATAAGTATGAACATTCGCACCAGCATCCAAAAGCACCTTCACCACTTCAGTACGTCCTCTATCACTTGCCCACCTAAGCGCATGATCATTTTCAACATGAACATCCACACCTAATTCTAAAAAATGCTTAACCATGCATACATTTGCAGTTCTGCAAAAATACCTAAACGCCTTATCTACATTAACACTC
>JACCDR010254804.1_pt1 | contig 23530 bp, 17 predicted proteins | sample 7446431 | NCBI WGS metagenome assembly JACCDR01 (sample SAMN15323443, study PRJNA562643) | freshwater metagenome | isolation source: river surface water | place: USA:Blue River Watershed | collected 2017-08-17 | reverse complement strand
TTTTCCGGCTTCATTTCAAGAATGTCTGATTCGGCTTCTTCGGAGAGTCTCTGAAGCTCGTTATCAAACTCGAGCACTTCGTTATGAACCGAAAGAGCCATCTCGTTCATTCCAATAATTGTAAGACCTTCAAGCGTACGCACACGAGAGAGCGCCACGTACCCCATACCCGGCTCAAATGATTTAGAGAGATCGACTTCGACGGCGTCGAGTGACATTCCTTGGCTTTTATGCACTGTAATCGCCCACGCCAATCGCAACGGATACTGATTTATCTCGGCTTTTACTTTGCCGTCTTCTTCAATCTTCCATGAAGCCTTTTCAAGCTGAATCACCCGCCCATCAGCGAGACGTATTTTTGGATCTTGATTTTCTTTACAGGAAACGACGATACCCAGAGTTCCGTTTACATACCCTTCTTCAAAATTATTCTTCACACACATCACACGCGCGCCGACTTTGAGCCGCAAGACTTCCGGCGCAAGACATGATTTTTTAAGTGTCAGAACAAGAGGATCACGACCTCGAGAATTCATATAGTAATCAGTCTCTTCATCGCTCTTTAATTTATCAAGCTCTTTATTATTGAGCGTATCAACATCTGCATTGTGTGTGAAAAGCCTCGTCGGTTCTATTTCTGAGGTTCTCGTGTTAAACCTCGACTGCAAAAGATCGCGTGATCCTTCTGATACATCGCCACGGCGAATCTCATTTAATATTGAAAGAACAGTGTCATCTTTTTGACGGAACTGTTCTGTGAGATAGCAAATAGTAAAACCAGCTTCTTTCCACGACTCTGATCTATATACGAAATGACTTTCCTGTTCCCCTTGTCGCGATACCGGAGGAAGCTGAAAGAAGTCTCCGCACAAAATAATCTGCACCCCGCCGAAAGGATGAGCGTTGCCCTTCATCGCACGCAAAACTTTGTTTACCAGATCAAAACGAAAATGATGGAGCATAGACACCTCATCTATAATCAATACTTTTACTTTAGAAAATCGTTTTGAGAGATATGACTTCTCAAACATACTTTCGAGATCGCCTTGCGTAATCGATGCAGCAATACCGATTCCCGCCCACGAATGAATGGTCATGCCTCCCATGTGTGTCGCAGCGATACCCGTCGATGCGGTAATACCCACATCAACTTCATGTTCACGCAAGTACTTTATATACGTATTGATAAGATGCGTCTTTCCAGAACCGGCCGGACCAGTTACAAACACATTCTTTCCTGTTTTGAGGATTTCTAAGGCTCGTTCCTGGGTCATGCGTGAATTCTATCACGCTCGAGATAAAATAAAGTTCAATTTAAATCGCTTCGCTTTGTTGGGGTCTGGGATGATGTTGGAAACAATTTTGAATCACAAAAAAGCTGACCGACACTTAACGTGTACGGTCAGCTGAGTCACGCCTTCTCGTAGGATAACGTTCTTCGAACAATTCTCGAATAGGAAGTCCGATGCCTGCTTCAAGGATGAAAGCTTCGAGCTCTCTGTAGTGATCATCCCACATGCCATTAAGGAGTAAGAGCGGGAAAGTGAATCCTTCGACTTGAGCGAGATGTCCTTTAATCACTCGCCACTGGGCCTTATCCAAATCAGGCACATCCTTTTCTTCCACAAGTCGCACCATGAGGTCCAGCTGGGGTTTGTGATGATCGCGGCCCTGATGACCGATTATGTATTTCCGAGTCAAAGGATCTATAGCAAATCCAGTGACCCTGTCGCCCATGGAATCAGCCTTCTTATACCATTGACCGTCGCGTTTTTCGTAATTGAGTGCGACCTGCCATGCATCTTCGAGCCTCTGCCAACCGTCATCATTCGAGATACCTGCTTTCAGGTGTTCAAATTCTTCTTGAATATTCATGTCGAAATAGCTTTTCATAAATAAAAGCATGAGTTTTGTACTAAGTCAAATTGTTGGCCGTCTCGAGTTAGAACCAACCGGTGCTATACCTAGTTTGAATCCTATCAAATCGACCCGTCCTGAGTGATGGTCGGTTTCGGCATTAGCCCTTCATAGGGTCTGTTTTTGTTTTAACGGAATCTATCACCTCATTCTTAGCACTAATCTCGTTAAAATCTTTCTGATTTCTGCTAGCTTTTATTTCGATGTAAATTTGTATCACCCCGACAACTATTGAGACGAGAATGGATATGATTGCAATCGTCATCGCATTTCGCCCTCCTCTTTGGGCTTCTTTCAGTTCAAGATAATCAACTGCTGCAGACATACCTACCACGGTTATGTAGTATCTCGTATGGTCTGTATCCCCATTCTTATTTTTATTGAACGAGCCATACCAGAAAAGAGGGGCGTCACCGTTGAGTGCATTTGTGAATACCCAGTCTACCCAAGACCATTCGGTTTCTGAGATGTTTAGAGCAACTTTCATTTCCGCTTTTGTAAAACCCGTGTGTTGCTTTTTGTAACCCCACAAAAGTGCTTTTACATATATTGAATCTTTCGGGCTGTTTTTCAATTGTGGTGACGAGTTTTAATATTTCAGAGGAAACAATTTAACATCTATATCAAACAACGAAAGTTGAACTTCTTCGTCTATGTTCTCGAATTCAATCTGCTCTTTCGGATTTTTCTCGCTTATGAATATTGAATAGGCATCAAACATCCTTTCCCAATCATCTATCGAGGATTTTGCGAAATCATCAATTTTTCTGAAGGCTTTTGCGACTTTATATGCGTATTCGAACCTCACTTGATTTACTGAATCAGCGTCATCGGTGAGTTTGTTTTTATACGCGATCTCAATGTCGCTTAGGGTCGCTCGCTTATCAAGACCCAGTAGTCTATAGCTTTGGATAACTTTCAAAATCACTATTCGACCTGCTTTTACATCGTCTGCTGATATTAGTGGATTTGCCATGTGTTCAAGGGTCCTGAGCGTTATAAACCACGCTCAACTTGGTTGGCCTCTTCGGGTTAGAACCATGTGAGGTGTTGCCGCACAAGGCGGTTTAGACGCTGTTCATGGTATCAAATCGACCCGTCTTGAGCGATAGCAGAAAGTGACAAAAGTGACACAGGAATGACATATTGGTCTGTCACCTTATCTGAAAAACGCATACAGGCCAACGATTGCACTGATCAGAGCAATGACTTGGAACCACGTCTGCTCCCACCACCTTCTTTTCTTAAGCAGTTCTTGGAGTTTCTCCACTTTATCTTCCAGGCCTTTAATGTTGGGCATACCGCCCGGTGCAAATGGCATATAATTTCTTATTTTCTGGACTCTTCTTGAGATTCAGCCTGCCTAAGCAATAGCTCCGCAAGTCGATCAATGAATTGATCAATTTGAGCCTCTGCAATTTCTTTTTTAGGTTCTTGGGTTTTTGATTGCTTCATTTAAATTCGTTACATTACCGCGTCATGAAGATGCTTCCAAATCGCGTACATTGCATATGTATCCAGGCCACAATAAGTTTTCAGGTCTTTGCTAATTTCCTGTTTTGCTTCAGGTGAAATCAAAGACGACACCATTGTCCACCAAGCATCTGCCGCCTGTCCTCCTTCATGGATTTTGATATCGCCGTATCGCAAGTCAGGAACGATTATAGGGAGAACCTTTTTAATAGACGCGCTACCACGGAAACCTGGATGAATATAATGCTGATCGCTGAAAATTTCCTTGAGGTCATAAAGCGAATCGTTTATTTTCCCAAACAGCTCCTTATAGTGCGGCAATCGTGCCGCAATTTCGTTGTTGACACCCTCCTCGTATGATTTATGCCATGCGATGAATGTGCCACCGGGAACAAAATTCTCTTTGAGTATTCGCCCGACATGTTCTGAGGGATCGCTTAGGTTTTCATGCAAAAATTCAACATGTTCAGGTTTACTTGTCGGGCTTTTTAGAATGTGAAGTGAAAATTGGAAAGGAATCCGTTTGTATGGGCTGAATCCGTCGAAAGCTGGGATAGCAGGGCCGTACGCTTCGTAATCAAAAAAGTAGAGAGGAAAACTCAACTTACTTAGAACTTCCTTTATCGGCTCATTATTGATTATGGGTTTCTGTCGCTGATGGGCTAAAATCTGATTTCTTTGTTTTTCTGAAAGGGCAAAATCTTCAGGGATATCTTTGAGATCAAAAATGCCACCTTCTATCAGAAGATTTAACTTTTTCTCACTGATACGCGATATGTCATGGACGGAATATTCAGGTATGTGCGGATTGGAATATTGAAATGTAGCACAGTGCTTTTTTCTCCCCCTATATACGCATTCGCAATTACCCTGTGGTTCGTTCGCACGATTCAGATATTCGTAAGCAGCAGCCATCTGTTTTTCTACATCGCCAAGAACAGCCTTTACGTTCTCCGTCTCATCTTCAATGATGAAGAGTCTTGGGACATCAAGATCTCCCGATCGAACATATTCTTTATTCAAGTGGACAATATAGTAATTTCCCAGCGGGACTTGCGCGCGATTCAACACAGAAACTTGAAAAGCGAGATCGTCGATGTGGTTGTGATCAACATCGTGCTCTTTTACGGAATTTCCTCCTTTTACTTCATACAAATCCCATAGACCAGTTTTCTTGTTATAAGAAAGCATGTCATTCCTTGCTATAAAGCCGTCAGCTATAAAGGTCGCTTGGAAGATAGTTGCTACTTTGGAATCCATAAGTCTGATTGTCTCGTGGCATGCGTCCTCACCGTTTGAAGACACGGCTATTCCGCCCGGAAACAGGTTTCGAGCACAAGATTCGACTTCATTACCTTGTTGCATTAAATGTCTTTCGAACTCTGAAAGCTGGAATTTCTCGAGTAATACAGGTCTATGGAGCTTAAGCCACATGTTCTTAGGACAATACAGATAGTCGAGAAAAATTGTTTTTGAAATATTCATAAAATTAGTTTTCAAACCACCCCTTGTTTAATCGCTGGCCTTTTGCGATTCGTCCAACAACAGCATTATCCTTAATTGAGTAGATGAATCCTACGTGTCGGACTATTAGTCTCAGCATCGTCCGAACTTCCATACAGATCGCCAGATTGTTTCCGTCAGGGGATAGTTCCGCCGCCTCAATTTCGCACTTTCCCTTACCCAGGATTCTTAATGTGGAAATAATCGCGGATGGCCAGACTTCCGATCTATCAGCTTTTCGGTTCGTTCCCTCGAGAAGCCGCACGAGCGTTTCGAGCTTAGCTTGTTCACCTGTAGTTAGGTACTCAAAATAAATTGATACTCCTGTCAGATAGCAGACCTTTAAATCGTCGGGGTGACACTTACGGCCACTCCAAGCGCAGATCTTTGCTTCTACAGGAGCGCAGAAGTTTCCGGTAACTGATCTTATTCCTTCTTCTTCGAGCATCCGTGCGCCTGATATGTTGCTCGTGATAAAAAATCTCTTCAACGCTTTTTTCCCTGAGACGCTACTTTTTTCAAGTTCAGACGGAAGTACTTTCTTGCCCGAGACTTCGCATCTATCAAGGATGGTTGGTATCACTATTTTTCCCGTAACTTCGCATTTTGCAGCTTCGGACGGGAGCAATGGTTTGTTCGTTTCAGAGCAAAAAATAAATTCTTGCCGATGACCGGCCTTACCTGATACAGCAGAATGCAATTCCTCATCCGTGCGATACCTCTTTCCGGAAATCTGACTAATAGCGAGTTCCGTTTTTAGAACTTCTGTTGACGTGAATTGGCACTTTCCAAAAAACTCAGGTTCGGCTTGTTTACCGCTCATATCTGACTTCTTTAAGAGTGTATACGCAACCATATGCCCTGTGACAGCAGACTTTGCCACCTCGTCTTTGAGAACATGCTTGCCTGTTAACTCGCAAATTACTATATGTTCAGCAAGAGCTAGCCTTCCGCTTATTTCAGATTTAGCAAGCAGATGCCGTAATACTTTTAGATTGCTTATTTCGCACTTGGCTAGACATTCTTCAGGTACAGTCTTTCCAGTCTTTGCACATTTGCCCATAACTGGTCCGCTAACAATCTCGCTTACAGAAGGAATGAGGAGAAGATCGCTTGTATATTCGATATCAGATTCGACATTGTAAGAAAGAGATGTCCTAAGCCTTCTCCGAGCAGCACCTTCCAAGCCGACAAGGGAGAATTCGAGCGTAGGAGTAAAATCACTTTCTATCTTTTTTATCTTCCGTGGATCATAGCCTGCCGCATTGATCTCATCAGCCAACCTCTCCCTATAAAATCTACAAAACTCCATCACTCCTGGATCGGAATTCGCTTCATCGAGCAACTTCTTCATGTTGACTCCAATAGAAGTCGGTTCTTTTAGGGGGTTGTTTATTGAATCAAATCCAAATCTTGTCTCGTCGCTAAAATGCTCATTTGGAGAACATACAATCTCAATCAGTCTTTCATAACTATCATGAGCTACGGTTACACGCGCCCTGACGAGCGCTGTGCCGCTAAAACAACATGAAATGCCCTTCACATTTAACTCTTTGAACTTGCCTCCAAATTTCTCTACCCAGTCACGTGCTATCGATTCAGCTTGTTTTGATAAATGCTGATCAGCATCCTCGATAAGATGTAAACCCTTGCTAGTTATTCTTCTGACCAATCTCTCGAAAGCGGGGCTGCCGGGTCCGTACAGGGTGCTCGTAAACAATGTCCCTTCGCTTCCAGCTTCTGATTTATTTTCAAAACGGATTAATTCACGTTTTCCGTCGAGTTCTGACATGTGAAGATCAGAAGCCTTTTGATGAGACAGCTTTGCACCTACGCTTTCAAGAGCCTTCAAAGTAAACTCATGGGCATCCATAGATTTAACTGAGGACGGGAGTTGAGGGACCTCTGGTCCAACATCTCTTCCCATACCCCCAAGTAGTGAGTTGATGTTTTTCTCCTCTTTCTCTAACTGGATTTTTGCATCAGATATGCTTTTCGCCGCTTTCCGTGTCGCAGCCTCCACATCTTTACCTGCAAGCGATGCTATGACTAGTTTTCGTATTTTCTCTTCAAATCCATTTGTGCCGTCCTCCTCTTCCTCGTCGATTCCAGACGCTTCGAGCAAAGCTTCTACATCGCCAATAGCATGAGACGCCATCTGTAATTTTTCCATGAGGCGTCCAACTATATATTCTTCGAATGTTCCTTTGAGGACGATATTAAAAATACAGACTTTTGCATGCTCCGAAGCAAGGCGTTGTATACGTCCTATTCGCTGCTCTACGATCATCGGGTTCCATGGAAGATCGTAATTAACGAGTACGTTCGCGGCTTGCAAGTTAACGCCCTCCGAGCCTGCTTCCGTAGAGATTATTACATGTATTTTAGGCGGTTTTGATTTTAATTTACTTATAGTCTCTTGATTTTTTCCAGCAGAATCGCCATTGATAAGAGCGCAGGAAACTCCTCGTTCTTCGAGAAATGCTTGAATCGTAGTCTGGGTTTCTCTACGACAAGTAAATACAATCATCCTCCAATCTTTCGGCTGTTCCGCTTTGAGCTTATCGACCAGCGCTCCCAGACCCTCTAGCTTCGATGTTACGAATCCACGATCTACGATAGCTTTTACCTGCTCGGCTAGCTCTTTAGGAACGGTCTCTTTTTTAGCCATCGCTTTTAGTTGCGCGGCGACGGCATGAGGACTGCTTATCAGGGCTTGAAGTATAGAAATTTGCGCAAGGCGATTCAGCTTCTGAATCGGTCCGGCAATGACTTTTATAAGTTCCTTCTCGTGCTTTGTTGGATCAACCGTATGAAGTTGTACCACACGCTCAGGAAAGTGGAGGTTGGCATCACCGCGCCTGACGCGAGACATATATCCGTAGACGATAGACCGAAATTCGTCTTTCATCTCTGGATTCAATTGGCGAGCTTGGGTCCGATTATCGGCGATGAATTTTCGGCTAAACATTCCGACATTCCCGAACGGATTTTCATGACCCCTCGCGACAGTCAGAAGATCAACAAGGGAATAAAGATCCCAAAGGCGGTTCTGAATTGGCGTAGCGGTTAGCATGAGAACGTATTTGAAAACACGATCAGCCAAAACCTTACGGAATTTTTGAGCTACCTGTGGAGGCGACTCGACGCCATAGAGATTGCGCAGTTTATGGGCTTCATCGAGTATGAGCATATCGAATCCTGCCTTTGAAAGCTGATCGAGATAGAGTCGAGCGGATTGATACGTTGTGATCACTGCACCGATCTCACCGGGAGGTTTTATGGTGGCCAGATCTTTTCCTGTCACGACGACAGACGGAATTCCAAATTTAGTATCTAACTCTTCTTGCCATTGCTTGCCTAAAATTTTCGGACAAACAATTAGAATCTTTTCCAGTCGCCCTCGCGCAATCAATTCACTAGCCACGAGACCTGCACTTATTGTTTTTCCAAGACCAACGTCATCCGCCAAGAGGGTTACAGGGAGACGGCGGCAGAATGTGATGAGATTCGAGACTTGGTGATTGTACGGTTCAATCTTGTCTTTCCACTTACTCGCCGATTTCAAATCCTCACGCTTTTCTATGACGATGGGATCTATAAGATCCCATTCCAATGCGGCTCGATACAAAAGATACTCTTCTGGAGTTGCTGAGCGCTGTAGAGGTTTAATTTGAAGTGATGAATCTTTCTTTTCCATTTTCAATCAAAAGATAGGCCAAGGAGTAGTGCTTCCAAGTAACCTAAATAGTATCACTATATTTGCGTTTTTTCTTGCTAGAATACAGAAGCTATGGCAGAGAAATTTACCCGAGATGCTATTCATATAAACCTTTCCGTAATACGGGAGATCTGCGCCGCTATTGAGGTGGAGCTCGTTAAATATGGCGAGCTTCTCGATAAGCACGACACCCTGCGATTCTTTCCGCTCATGGATAAGCATGGGAGCACCGCATTTTCGTACGCCCTCACGATAATGAACGACTGGCTTGAGGAATCGAAATTCAAGGTAGACAAGTTTTGGTTTGCAAAAATCGATCCAGCGGCTAAATGGCCAGATATGCTTCATGTCCTTAGGACGAGACTTGCCAAATACCATACCGACACGGCTCCACTGATCGAAGTCACCCTCTCAAGCGCAGGAACAATCACGCGAGAAGTCGCTGGCGAAAAACTTACCCACGACTTTGGCCAGAATGGTCTCAAACCACGTATCTTGAAATTGCTATCGTTTGAATACGATTTCACCCCGACCGAGCAGATCAAAGAGAAAACAAAATCCGAAAGCGTAGAATCGGTGAGCAAAACTATCAAGGCGATTAATACCGCTATTCGACTTAAACTGCACCTGAACAATTTCATTGAAAGCAAAAGAGGCTCGGGCTACAGGATAAATACCAAGTACGATTTGATACCTATTCGATAGCCGACCAGAGCCAGAGTGGATAAGTCCGTAAAAGACCTTGTTTTGTAGGGTCTTTTTGTCTTGTGCGTTCTAGATGTACTCCATGTAGAAACGCCTCTGGATTTGCGATTGTTAGAGCATGAAAAACACACACAAATTAATCTGGCGTCCCGAACGCCGCGCGGTCAAAGAGTTGAAGTCGTGGAAGAAGAATCCGAGGAAGATAACGGAAGAAGCGTTCGAGCGGCTCAAGAACCGAATCAAAGCCCGTGGTTTCCACGACGTCATCAAAGTCGATACGGATAACACGGTCCTTTCGGGCAATCAGCGAAAGAAAGCCCTCACTGATCTCGGAATCAAGGAGGTCACCGTACTTGTTCCGAACCGCAAGCTAACGGAAGCGGAGAAGAACAGCGTCGCTCTCGAAAGCAACACGAACGACGGCACGTGGGATTTCGATGTGCTCAAATCGTTCGACATAAAAGTCCTCACCAATGTCGGTTTCGACAAAGCCGATCTTGAAAACGCTTGGAACGAGAATCTGAAAGCTGAAGATGATGATTTTGATGTCGATAAGGAGCTTGAGGAGATCAAGAAGCCGAAGACGAAGCCCGGTGATCTCATCATCATGGGTTCGCACAAGCTCATCTGCGGCGACTCAGGCGATCCTGCCGTGCTCGTTCGGCTCTTCGGCAAGGAGAAAGCCTCGATGATCTATTCCGATCCGCCATATAACATCAAGCTCGACTACAAGGGCGGAGTGGGAGGCAAGCAGAATTATGGCGGCAATGTGAAAGATGACCGTTCGTACGGCGAATACAAAGAATTCCTCAAGAAAACTATGATCGCCGCTCTCTCCGTTGCCAAAGACGACACACATATTTTCTATTGGTCCGATCAGGTCTATATCGGCCTTGTCCAAGAGCTGTATCGCGAGCTTGGCATCAGCAATAAGCGGGTTTGTCTTTGGATCAAGAATTCTCAAAACCCCGTCCCGACCGTCGCGTTCAACAAATGCTATGAGCCTTGCACGTACGGGACGAAAGGCCGCCCCTTCATATCGCCGAAGATCCAGAATCTGAACGAAATCATGAACCGCGAGATGAGCACGGGCAACGCACTCATGGAAGAGGCTCTCGATCACCTTGACCTGTGGATGACGAAGCGTCTCTCGGGCAAAGAATATGAACATGCGACTTCAAAACCGCCAAAACTTCACGAGAAAGCCATCAGGCGATGTACGAAACCAGGCGACATCATCCTCGACAGCTTCTCCGGTTCCGCAAGCACCATGATTGCAGCCGAACAGCTCAAACGGCGGGTCTTTGCCGTAGAGCTTGAGCCTATCTTCTGCGACTTGGCGATCAAGCGATATGAGAAGCTCACGGGCAATAAGGCGAAGGTAATCCGAAACGACCATGAAGAAGGATAAGAAACGGGACCAGTTCCTTGCCGAGCTTCGGCGCATCCCAATCGTCCAAGTTGCGTGCGAGAAAACCGCCATTTCCCGCAATAGCGTCTATAGATGGCGCAAGGAAGACGAGGAGTTTAAGAAAGCCATGGATGAAGCGATGGCGGACGGCGAAACGTTCGTAAACGACATGAGTGAAAGCCAGCTCCTCTCCCTCATTCAGGAAAAGAATTGGTCCGCTATCAGCTTCTGGCTCCGTCACAGAAATCCGAAGTATCGCGATCGCGTAGAGGTCACAACAAAGGTCGAAGACGGAAAGCTCACGCCCGAGCAAGAAGCAATAGTGCGCGAAGCGTTGCGCCTTGCGTCCATAAAGCACATACACAACTATGACGAACATCCTCTCGCAGGAGCTGACGGAGAACATGATAAAGGACCAGAAGGTCAGAATCGCGATCACTAAGGAGAGCCACTGGTACTTCTTCCACTTCTACTTCGCCCATTATGTGAAATACGCCACGGCTCTGTTTCAACGGGAGATGATCAGCCTCACGGAGGATGAATCGGTCAAAAATTTCTTCATCGTAGCCTTTCGCGGGTCTGGGAAGTCCACGATCATGACGACCTCGTATCCCATATGGGCCATCCTCGGCAAACAGCAGAAAAAGTTCGTGCTGATCCTTTGCCATACCAAGGTTCAGGCGAAGCAACACATGATGAACTTGAGGCGAGAGCTTGAAGACAACACTGTTTTGAGAAGCGATCTCGGGCCGTTCCAAGAGGAAAAGGATGAATGGGGTTCCGGCTCGCTCGTGTTCTCTGCGTATGGGGCGAGGATAACTGTCGCTTCGACGGAACAGAGCATAAGAGGGCTTCGTCACAACCAGCACAGGCCCGATCTCATCATCTGCGACGACGTGGAGGACATGCAGTCTGCCAAGACGAGAGAAAGCAGGCAGAAAACGCATCAATGGCTCACGGGCGAAGTCATCCCGTGCGGTGATAGGGATACGAGACTTGTTGTGATCGGAAACCTGCTCCACGAGGATTCGCTTCTCATGAAAATTTCCAAGGATGTGAAAGAAGAGAGGCTCATTGGCGTGTTCAAAAAGTACGCTCTTGTTGATGAAAAGAATAGAATCGCGTGGCCAGGCAAATATCCCGACGCTCAGACTCTCGAAGACGAGCGGAAACGGGTCGGAAATGACATCGCATGGAAACGGGAATTCCTGCTCGTCATCCTTCCCGAGGAGGATCAAGCAATCGATCCTTCGTGGATTCAGTTCTATGACGAACTACCGAAGAAAAAGGAACCGAGAAAGATCATTATCGGCGTCGATCTCGCTATATCGGAAAAAGACACGGCCGACTGCACCGCGGCGATCGTCGGGCTCGTGTACGGCTACGAGGAAGGCTTCCGTGTGTATATACTGCCCAAGCCCCTCAACGAGAGATTGAACTTTCCCTCGACCATCACCCGCATCACCGCGCTCTTCAAGTCGCATCGACATATCGCGGAAACCGAACTCAACATCGAGGACGTGGGCTATCAGAGGGCGGCGATCGAACAGCTCAACCATAACGGCATTCCGGCCGTCGGAGTAAAAGTCACGGGAGACAAGAGGTCGAGGCTCATCAGCGTCTCAAGTTACATACAGCAAGGGAAGATCCGCTTCCCGAGGACTGGTTGCGAAGAGCTTATTGAACAGCTCGTCGGCTTTGGGGTCGAGAAGCACGACGACCTCGTGGATGCCTTCACGACGATAGGCCATCGGGCCATAGAGCTCGACGAGCCCGTTCCGTTCATCGGATTCATCGGTATGAACAGCTCTGACGATTCGTGGATCAAGCTCGGCGATACGGATAATGACTATTAGCTATTTTATATAACATCCAAAATAGCTATATTTTGAGGCGTATTATTGTACTTGACGCACGTGTGTTTTAGGTGTATAATTATACTAGGTAAGTAGAAGAGCGATTTCTTCTTGAGCCAATTGCGGGGCTCTCAAAACATCCCGCTTGTTCGTTACAGAAAGGTTAAAAGATGAATACCAACGTCATCGTTCCGGCGTCCGTCAGCATTCCTTGTGGCAAGAACGGCAGTCTGTCGATCATCGGAGAGATTCGGTGCGACACAGTAGTCGTTATGGCTCGTGCGGAGGAACTTTACTTCCTTCCCATGCGGCCTCATATGATCACGTTCGCTGACAAAGTGGTCTCCACCTGGATCAACGGCGATAGCGATCAGGGCCTTGTCATCTTCGAATACAGTATCGGTCAAGAGATCCGTAACCCGCGCAAACTCTTGAAGTCGATCCGTAATAAGCTCATGGGAGCGGCACAAAACGCAAAGCACGAAGAGTTCAAGGAGCAGCAAGAAGAATCGCTGTATTGGCATGCCGTGTGAAGTTGTAAGACTTCTTAAAACTTACAGGTCAGTCCCTGATCGGACTGACCACTGTCCAAGGATGCGTATCCTTGCTGATGAGTCCGAAAGGACGAAACAGAAGCACCTTGATTAGATTGGTTGAGGAAATACCGAAATAACGACACCTGAGCTAACTGCTCCGTTGTTTCTGTAAACTTCAACCAATCAAAAATATGAATCCTGAAAAAACCAAAGAACTGGAAACGCTGATAGCGACGTGGGCCACCGAGAACAAAGTTCTCTCTGCTGGTGATGTGCTCGAGGTTAAAGTAAACATCATCAGTCGGCCGTTGGTAAAAGTCGAGATCAAGCAGGAGAATCATCTCGACGAGATGCCTGTCAGCGAACTCGAGCTTTCGGTTCGGGCACAGAATTGCCTCAACAATGCGAACTTGCACAAAGTTGGCGATCTGCGGACAAAAACGCGCGACCAGATGACGAAGTATCGCAGCTTCGGACGCAAATCCCTCCGCGAGGTTCAGGAAAAACTCGCCGCCTTCGGCATCACCGTCGACTGGGTCGATCCCAAGGCGAGTGTCCGACCAGTTTCTTGAGAGTCTGGCTAAATACTCTCTACAGCACCGATTCGTCGGTGCTTTGTTTTTAGATAATCTTACAGCTCCTCAATATCACGTTGCCGAGCTTTCCCGACACTTGGCCTTGGAGAGTGATACGCTCGCCTTTGGAGACTTCGGCGAGAGCAGATTCGGCCGTCTTCGGGAACATACATTGAACGACGCTGATCGAGTACTGGCCGCCAGTATGGAGGGCGATGTATGCAGTGTCTACGATATCCTTTCCGATCGATTCGACGGTGCCTGAAACTTCAACCAGGTTGCCTTTGTATTTCGCGTCCGCCGATACCTCGTTAGCGGTGTAATCCGACATGATTTGATCAGCCGTTACTCTAATGACAGGCTTTGGTCCAGGCTTAGGGGTAGAAGCGTTGGCGACAGCATTTGTCTCGGCTTCTTTTACCGCATGCGATCCAACAAATGAGAAGCCGACGACAAGAAGAATTCCTACAATAATGATTCTCAAACCTCTAGAAAGAGAGATATGAACTTTTTCTTTGAGAAGCTTGTTGATCGGTGGAAGAATGAGAAGAGCGGCGATGAGAAACAGGATTCCTGATGTCGTATTGTCTCCGAGATTCGTGAGACCCATGATTACGAAAATAATTCCAAAGAGCCAACCGAATACCAACCCAGAGGTGATGTTTTTAGTCTTAACCCCGGAAGACTGAACTGGTGCGTTCATAAATAGTGCTTGATCGTCTTGTAATGCGCGGCAAACAAAAAGCCCGCCACGGGTAGAGGCCGAAACCTCTCGTGCCAGTTTCCCGACACGGCGATCAAGCAAACCCCATGACGGGTTCTTTGTGCTTGATCGACTAACTTTCGCCATGCCGCCGATTGCTCGACGGGTTAGGCTACTTTCACCTATTGGATTGTCATTGAACATGATAGCCCTAAAACTGCTATCAGTCCACGACTGTATCGCTTAAATAGGCTTTTGCTAAGCCTTGCTGTCAACATGTTGCCAACATCGATCGCTTAGCAAAACCCACGGCTCTGTCATCAATGGATGTATGGAAAACCAAGCCACACAAAAGCCAAAGGTTCGCTATTGCCTCTATGCTCGTAAATCAACCGAACAGGAAGAGAAACAAGCTCTCTCGATTGATTCTCAGATTAATGAGATGAAAGCGTTAGCCAGTCGCGAGGGGCTAGATGTCGTCGATATATACAAAGAAGCGCACTCGGCCAAAGCTTCAGGACAGCGTCCCGAGTTCAAGAGGCTTCTTGAAGACCTACGGCAAGGCAAGTTCAATGGAATACTTGTTTGGCACCCAGACCGACTATCCCGAAACGCAGGTGATCTTGGTTCAGTCGTCGATCTCATGGATGAAAAGCACCTAGTCGAGATACGAACGTACGGGCAAAGGTTCACCAACAACCCGAGCGATAAGTTCCTTCTCATGATTCTCTGTTCGCAAGCAAAGCTTGAGAATGACAACAAGAGTGTAAACGTGAAGAGAGGGTTAAGGACGAGATGCGAAATGGGATTATGGCCCGCACCTGCCCCGACGGGGTATGTGAACAGCTCAAATGTGAGTGAGGTCTGCGTAGTCCATGTGGATCCCATAAAGGCACCGATCATCAAACAAATGTTCGAGAAGGTCGCATACGAGGGTTGGGGTGGCAAAAAAGCATATCTCTGGTTGAAGAACGATTTGAAGTTTACGGCGCGAAGCGGAAAGCCTCTCACGCTTAGCAATATCTTCATGATCCTCCATAACCATTTCTATTACGGCATATTCGAGTATCCAAGAAACAGCGGAAAGTGGTATCAAGGAAAGCACGTGCCGATAATCTCAAAAGATCTATTCGACCAAGCCCAAAAACAGCTTCATTGTCAGAGAAAAGTGAAAGAAACGAATAAAGAATTTGCTTTCACGAAGCTCATGTCGTGCGGTCTCTGCGGATCAGGTATTACGGCACAAGAGAAGTTCAAGAATCTAGCTGACGGCACGGTCAAAAAATATATCTATTACGGATGTACGAAGATCAGGGACAAAGACTGCAAAAATGGATACCTTGAAGAGAGCGATTTAATAAAACAACTCCTTGAATTGATGGACAAGATCGACCTTGACCAATCAGGCTTGAGGAAGAAGCTGCATTATGAGATCGAGAGACACAAAAAATTTAGTGTAGGAATTCTGGGTGGCCAAATGATTGATTGTTCCGTCAAGGATGTAGACATACGTAATTATGCGAAGTATCTGTTGAAAGAGGGCGATATATTTGAAAAGAGAGACTTGCTGTTTTGTTTAAAGAGTAAGATTTTTCTCAAAAATAAGATAGTCAATTTACAATAAAAAAACCGGTTTGCACTTCATGCAAACCGGCCTGTTTTCACACCAATTCTAATCCATAGCGCTTGAGAGCCTCTTGAGCAGCCGCTAGTTCTGCTTTTAGGCGAGATGCCCCTTTACCTCGACCAGCCTCAAACACACCGATATAAACGGCTGCTACAAAGGTTTTGTCATGGTCCGGACCTTCTGAAGCAAGCAATTTATATGCTGGTGTAACTCGCTCTTCTCTCTGAACCACTTCCTGCAAACGTGATTTTGGATCCTTGTGATCATTTTCCAGATCATATGGATCGATGGTTGAGAGAAGAACAAGCTGAACGAATTTTTCGGCGGCACGATATCCACCATCGAGGTAGATGGCTGCAACAATAGCTTCGAAGGCATTGGCCAAAATTCTTTTTCTTGCCGGTAGGTTTGTTGATTCACCGCGCGACATGTAGAAAAAGCCATTCACTCCAAGACCTTCGCTAATCTCTGAAGCCTTATCGTTGTTTACGAGAAATGAGCGCATGCTAGTGAGCTCACCCTCGTTTTTGTCAGGAAAAGTTCTAAACAAGTAATTTGTGACGACCATTTCCAGAACAATATCACCTAGGAACTCAAGCCTCTCATTGTGTTTGAGTCTGAGCCGTTTGTTTTCGTTGAGATACGAGCGATGTGTGAGCGCTTGTATCAAGAGAGCTTTGTCTTTAAAGACATAGCCGATGTTTTTCTCTAGTAGTTCCAATGTGCATCCTTTGGTTGAAGGTTCGTATCTAAAACTATTCAAAAATACTCGTAAGTCAAGAAAAAAGGCCGGATGGTAAATCCGGCCTTGAGAACTGTCCATTAGTAATAACCACGTTTCGCTGCTTTGAGAGCTTTAGCTAGCGTTCCGAATTCCGTGTAGAACGGAGTAATACTTCGGGCAGTCAGCTTTTTCTTCTCTATCAGCTTCTCCATGTCTGTGGTCGTCGGGTCCTTTCCGAGTAGGATCCGTGCAACTCGCAGATCAGCAATGAGCTCAAACCTGTTGTAGCGGCGGTTTGCGACTATATGTTTCTTTCCAAATGCCGCCCGCAGCGCATTGCTCCAGGAACCGAAACGAGTATTGAAGGCGCTGTAACTTGCCATCTCATCTCGCGCCGAGGCCGCGATCACATCATCCACAGTTGGTTGACGCTTAAGTTTCGCCTTGAGCTTACGCAACTGTTCGCACAGCTGCTTTTTGCTCAAACCCACATACCGCGTGGGTTTGGAACCGATTTTTTGGAGTGCCTTGGTTAATGAACCAAAGTGATTCCGAAAAACAGGTTCGCAAGCACATTTGCCTTGCCTCGAAGCTTCAGCAACCTCATCTTGCGATGGAGGATGACCGAGTTCTTTCTGGAGTTTTCTCAGCTGTGTTAAGAGCTCACCCTTTGTTAGCTCGCGCATCTGATTAGGAATCAATCCAGCTGCGACGAGCGCATCGGAGTAGGTGCCGAAGATTTTGGCATACACCACAGAGCTGGGCATATGCTTGTTCCTTTGGACCTCGAGCTGTGTTGGCGATCTACCGAGTTCATCGGCAAACGCTTTCAGCATCGCGATGCATTCTTCACGCGAGTATCCGTCAGTCACTCGGCGAATTACTTCCATTACCTTCACGATTTTCTCCTGGAAACCAGGGTAGTCCGTGTTGAGAAGGAAGGGCTCTTCGGCCACACGTTGCTTGCGCAAACGCGGACTTTTGCGAGCTCTCGACGGACCGAGCTTCTGTAAGCGAAGCCTTACGCTCTCCCATAACTCGAGGATAGTTTTCACTCGTTCGCAGTTGCCCACGAAGTCGAGAACAACGACCTTGTCCTTTCCTTCACTCAAGCGCAATCCGCGTCCGAGTTGTTGGAGCAGGACGATTGGTGACATGGTTGAACGCAAGAAGACGAGCAGGTTCGCAGGAGGAATGTCGATTCCTTCATTGAACATGTCAACTGTAAGGAGGACCGAAATCACGCCCTGACGGAAAAGTTCCATCCGAACGATACGCTCGGTTACAGGCACTTTCGAATGGAACGGCACGGCCCCGTCGATCAGTTTAGCCAAGCGGTCGCAGTATTGGACCGACTGACAGAAGATGATGATCCGGGGATTGGTGACATCCTTCGAATGGTGCTTGATGAGCTTTACGATCTCCTCATCGCGCCGCTTGACGAAGATTGTCCGATTGAGCTTGGAGATGCTGAGACGCCGTTCAGGCGTTTTCAACAGGCGGCCAAGTTCGATTTCGTCGCTCATGAGCCGGTAATCGACCGGCGTGAGCAGACCGAGTGACAACGCCTCGTCGATCGGGAGGTAGAAGACTTCCCGGCCAAACACCTTTCGGATGTCCTGATTGTCAGTCCTGTCTGGCGTTGCCGTCATTCCTAGAAGGAATTTCGGCTTCCAGTGGGTCACAACATCCAAGAATGTGTCCGCATAAGTATGGTGACTTTCGTCAACCACGACGTAGTCGAACTCATCCGGCCTGAATTTAGCCAAGTTCTTTCTCATCGTATGCAGTGATGCGAAGAGAAAGTCTACCGGTTCGTCTGTTTTGACGAGACCTGTGTAGAAACCGTATTTGTCAGCGTTACCGTTGATCGCTTCAAAGGTCTGACAGGCCTTGTGAAGGATATGATTTTGGTGACACAGATATAACACGCGCGCCTTCGAGTGTTCCTCGCGAAAGGATTTCACATCGAATGCCGCGGTAACAGTCTTTCCGAGTCCGCTCGCCATAACCACTAAAGCGGTTTTGAGCTTGCGTTCTCGAACCTTTCGGACAGCCACGAGGCAATCCGATTGGTAGAAGTGAGGCTTGATCATTGAGTAAATGGGTCGGGGGTTATTTCAACGTTTCCGTCATATCATTATCACATTAATCAGCATTCGTCAACATTACGTTAGACGATAAAGCTAGAGATCTAGGTATAAAAAAGGCCGATGCATAAAGCACCGGCCTCGCTATTAAGAAACAGAAGCAAACTGGATCGGTTTTGGACAACGCTTACACTGGACCCCGTCCATTCTTTCACGATATGTAGCTTGCCAATAACGACCACACGAAGAACAGACCCACCACAATCGCTCTTCTAAATCGGGTAATACATCCTCCGCCGGTTTTGGATTCCGGTGAGAATATTCTATTACCAGGTCAGGATGTGATACTCGAAGGTTTCGAGCAAGCACAGGAGCTGAGATCAATACTCTCGAAACCTCTTGCGGGGTTTCGTGTGTTAGTTGTAGTTTCGGCACAACCGCGACTACTGGGGTAATTGGTCTTTCGACTTTCTCCACCGCACATCGTGGACAACCACAACGGCCTCGGGCGCGAGCGCCTGCTCCTGCCCACCAGCCCTGACCACACACGGAACAGTTCCAGAACCAGCGGTTACTGGAATATGTCCCGATATGTTCAGGAGACAGAGAATTCTCGTGAGAGTATTCCGCCGCGAGTTCGGGATGCTTGAAGGCTAGATTGAAATGATGTTCCGGCGTTTTTGCCGCACATGATGGACAACCGTCGCCTCGCTGCACTCTGCATTTAACCCGTGCACGATATTCGTAATTGCACACCGAGCATTCCCACCAGACCAGATCCAAACTGAAAGGATGGACTTGATCAGGCTGGGTCGGATTTTTCTGTGAATACTCTTTTCCGAGATGCGGATACGAGATGAGAAGATTGTTATCTTCCCTCAGCTCGACAGCACACTTCGGACAACCTTCCCCACGGAGTTTCCTGATTCCAGGACTCGACTGCCACTCGCAGCCGCACTTTGCACAGTTCCACCAAACTTGCGTTTTTAGTGAATCTGCCAAGATGCGGCTCGCATGCAATCTGTTTTTGCTCGAGAAGTCTGCAACCATCTCTGGAATGTCAGATACTCGCTGTCGACGACCGCGTTTGACGACGTCGAGAACAGCTCTGACCTTCTTATCGAACTTGAGTCCAGAGATCGCGTCGGTCTGGGTGGAGCTTTCATTCAAGACAATATCAGGGCCTTTCAGTCCTGAGACTCTCCGAATACAGTTCGCCACTCGGCTCGAGAAATCTTCCAACATGAGGAGTCGTTCACTATTCCCGACAAAGTCGAGAACAATGACCTTATCCTTACCTTCGCACCGGCGGAGTCCGCGCCCGAGCTGTTGGAGGAATATTCTGGAAGACGATGTTGACCGCAGGAAAGCGATCACATTGGCCTCCGGAACATCAACGCCTTCGTTGAAGCAATCGACGGTAATAACCGTGCTGATGATTCCGGCCCGGAACAAGCCGAGACGTACAAGCCGCTCCTTGGTCGGCACCTTCGAGTGGATCGTCGCGCCACCAGGGACAACGTTCATCAGTTCCTCCGCGCGCTCGATGGTTTCCACGAAGATAATGATCCGCGGGTCAGCAAGCTCCTTCGAATTTTCCTGTATCTTCGCCCAAATTTCGCTGTCGCTTATTTGAGTGAAGATTGGTCCGTCGGTTTCAGAGATGTTCAGATCGGCCAAGTTGCCCTCGTTCGGCTCTAGCTTCACCTGATCGGTCATCAAACGATAATCGACAGGTGTGAGCAGATTCCGAGCAAGTGCCTCTTCTAGTGGCAGATAGTAAACCTCTTCGCCATATACAGAGTGGATGTTTTGTCCATCCCGACGCTCAGGCGTAGCCGTCATTCCAAGTAGAAACTTCGGCTTGAAATACTCGACGACCCTGAGATATGTCAGTGCTGACGTATGATGGCTTTCATCCACCAGGATGTAGTCAAAGTCAGTGGGAGCAAATGAGTGGAACGAATCACGCATCGTTTGAAACGACGCGAACACACACGTTCTATCATGCACTCGTCTCTCCTGACCATGAAAACATCCGTAGGTATAAGCAGGACCGAGAACAGACTCGAAGGTTGTTCGAGACTGGTTAATGATGTCGTTTTGATGGCAGAGATAGAGAAATCTGCCACCGTTACTCGCAAGCCATGCTTGCGCGTCTAACGCTCCGGTCACGGTTTTGCCGAGACCGCTTGCCATGGTGACAAGTGCGTTTTTCCTTCCTTCTGCCCTAACTTTATCCAGTGCATTTCTGCACTCGGACTGATAAGGGAATGGTTGGATCATGACAGATTTATGGTTTTGGGTTGAGTTGATTGTTGTCGGTCTGTTTTCAAAGACCAGAAAAAGTTCCGGCACATTATTATCACAAAAATAGTCCGTAGTCAATTCTTATTGACACAACACAAAAAACTGATAATGTACAGGGAGAACAGAAATCCGTCAACCCCATTTCCAGAAAGGATTCATGAACATTGATAACGAAACTGCGATCTTCTCCCTTTTGGAAGGAGATCAACCCCAAGTATTTGGTATCCGTGAAAGCGGCCGCGAAATACTTTTGGTAGCTGCCCGTTCGGGCAAAATCTCAACCTCGGAGATCAGCAAGATTTTTCCTGCTGAACTCCTGCGCGATCGAAGCAAATTCGCCCAAGCTGTTGCTTGGCTGAAAGACGTATGTGTTACGGTTAAGATCGAAATCAAAGTAGGTAACCCTGAAAGCCTTGGTTGGCAGGATCGTCAAAAACCTGTCCATTCAAGAGTTTCTGAACAACCGTCTGAACCTCGCGTTAGGCGAGTCAGGACGACTGAGGCACCAGAGGTAAAGACGCCTACAGTCGATTCTCCTGTTGAAACATCTCAAGATGAGGTGTCGATAAGTGATGGTATGTCTATTCCAACTTCTGCGTCGTGGCAGTCTAAACCACTGCCAGACGAAATGTTGGAGAAGATCGCCACTGTCGAACAGGATATGTCGGTTTTCTATGGTGCGGACACGACCAGGCCGTTCTATCGGCAAATTGGAACGTATCCCTTGCTCGATCACAACACTGTAATCGAACTTGCCAAACAGGTTTGGGAAAACCGTAGTCTGGAGGCTCGCAATAAGCTCGTGCTCCATAATTTGCGTCTCGTTCTTTACGTTGCTCGTAAATATATTGGACGTGGCGTGGACTTCGATGACCTCGTTCAGGAAGGCTGTATTGGCCTCATGACGGCAGCCGAGCGTTTCGATTACCGTCTGGGATACCATTTCTCTACCTACGCTCATTGGTGGGTAAGACAAGCCATTACGCGCGGCGTCCAGAACATGGGCAAGACTGTCAGGATCCCCGTGCATCGGCTTGAAGTCGCCGCCAAGGCGAAGAGAGCCATGAGCGATCTCACAACTTCTCTGGGTCGTGAACCGACCCTTCAAGAAGTTGCGGCTCGCATACATGCGGATCCTGTTGCAATCAGAGTTGCTTTGGAAGCACTCGAGATACAGCCGGTGTCGCTGGATCAGACGACGCAAGTTGGAGAGCGAGAAGTAAACTTCTACGACGCTATTCCGGACACGAATGCAGCCGAAGCCGGTATCAGTTTTGCGGCCGATGAAGAGCTTGTGCTCGTAAGTTATCGGTTAAGCAGATTGCTGGCTTTTCTCGACCTCGTGTGGCCGTCATCACCTCGAAACATAGAAATCTTCAAGATGTTCTACGGTCTTGATGGCACATGGGAACATGACCGCACGTTGGAATGGACAGGTCGTCAGTATGGTGTCACTCGTGAGCGGATACGGCAGATAGCTGCCAAAAGTTGGGATAAGCTCAATGCTACTTGTGGCTATAGCGACCTAGACCTAGAGCGAGATCTCGATCGCATACGACTGCTCGAAAAGATCACTGGGACTCAGGCCAACCTTACGCAAGTCACCCTCAACGAGGGCGAAGTGCGTGAAGCGCTCCAACGTCTGAGTGAGGCAGGTTTCTACAAAATCGAGTTGCCAGAACCACAGGGCGAGGATTCGGAACCTGAGCTTGTGAGCTTCAAAAAGATTGAGGATCCGGTGAATGCCATGGTCCTTCGTCTTGCTGAAAAACACACAGGTATCCACATCGGTCACATCCTCGGAGATGGAAGAACGGCCCCTGTAGTTCGTGCCCGGAAGATATCAATGTATCTGCTTCGTGAAGATTTCACGCGAGCAAATACGGATATCGCAACATTATTCGGGAAATCTGATCAGGGTATCGTTTGGCATAGCTGTAAGCAAATTCGAGAAAGTCTGCCGACCGATCAGGGACTGGCGCAAATGGTTGAAAAGATAAGAGCCGAATACACTCTGGATCCGTATCCAGATGTGAAGAGTATCGGCCTCAACCAGACGATGTTGTTTCCTGGCCAGCGGTCAAAGGCTGAGGAAATGTTGGCGAGCCTTCGTCGAAAAGTCGAATTGTTCAACAAAGCGGTCGACCTCTACACTGGGCCTGATCGTAGCAAGGAACTGTTCCGGCAACGTTACGGCTTAGTCCCCGGTAGTGCTTCGGTGAGAACACTACAAGAAGTTGGCGATGAGCATGGAGTAACGAGAGAACGGATTCGCCAAGTGCTATCAGAAGTCTGGAAGCAGCAAGTCCGGCAGGAGTTAGATATCAAAAGCAGTGAAGACCTCCTGGCAGTGTTGGAGCAGATCGAAATCCTCGAGAA
>JACCDR010641001.1_pt1 | contig 23533 bp, 24 predicted proteins | sample 7446431 | NCBI WGS metagenome assembly JACCDR01 (sample SAMN15323443, study PRJNA562643) | freshwater metagenome | isolation source: river surface water | place: USA:Blue River Watershed | collected 2017-08-17 | reverse complement strand
ACAATGAGAACCGAAAGAGCTTGTACCGCCCGTACCGCCATTAGCACCTGTAGGTGCTGTACCACCTGCACCAACTGTTACAGTCTCAGATGTTGCAAGTGCAGAAGCAAGTATTTTCTTACGAGAGTACCCACCGCCACCGCCACCCGAGCCGACTGAGTGTTGTGAAGCATTTGTTGCTTGCGTGCCACCGCCACCGCCACCGCCACCTATAACTTCAACAATAACGTACTTTAGGTTTGCAGGCTTTACATAAGAACCAGATGCGGTAAAAACTTGCTGACCGCTTAGAAGACCGTAGTTAGTGTTTGCAAGGCTAGTTGTCAATGCAGAAGCGATTCTCGCTATATTTGCATTTACTATAGAAGTTACTCCTGTTCCAACTGTTACGTTAGATAAGACAACATAAGGATTTGATGCACCAATCGCCGTTTGTATAGTACCTGCCGATGGTGCAGTTGGTGAGCCAGCAGGCGTACCAGCAACTACAGCAAACTTTAGCCCTGTAGGTGAGTTAGAGTTTGTTGCATCTACTAATGCTTTATCTACATACGCAACAACTGAATCAATGCGAGGGTTACTAGGGTCAGCAGTACTAATTACGAGTGTTTCAGTAGCGTCAGACCAGCCCTCATATTTGTAACTAATGTCTGCAATAACAATATCGCCAGCAGTTACGAATACGGTCATATTTGGTGTAGTCGCTTGAGTAACAGAAAGCCCAGTGATTACCGCACCGTCAGTTATCTTTGACAGAAAACGAAGTAAACCGTGTTCGTCTGTTTTGTTTCCGTTTCTGAATGATAAGTACCTTGCCATTATGCTACCTCTATACTAAAAATAATGTCTGCTTGTCCAGCAGTTGCTTCAACCGTCAGAGACGAAGTGCCACCGCTTAATGCAACTGCACCTGCTTGAAAAGTAACTGTCGAGCCTGGTGTAACGTCTATTATAGGGTCCATATTGAAAGGTATATGGACACTTGCACTCGAAGCATTACCAGCACCATATTGCTGATATATCTTAGTAGTACCTACGTTGCCTTTGTATACAGAAAGCCCTACATATGCACCAGCGGTATTGTTGAAAGCCGCTCGATTTGATAGCTTTACTTTTACTCTTCGTACATTACTAGGTATTCTTACGGTAGCAGATAAGCCAGTTATCAGCACATCACTAGAACTTGCGGTTGTAAAAAGAGTTGTTCTCCTTCGATATGCTAAAACTCTTTGACCTTTTTGAGGACATATCATATTACCAACAGAATCAGATATGTTTAATATCTCGTTTGATACGACAGGTAGAGTAGCCAAAGGTTCACCTTGATTTATGACAGATACCGAACCTGCACCAGTAACGACTATTCCTATTCGTATTCTGTTAGAAGCTAGTGCAGGTGAAGCAGTGTTGTTTGTTACAGGTGTAACATATACAGTACCCTTCTTATCAATATCTACGTAGTTATCACGAGATGCAGTCATAGCAATACTAGAGATTAGCGAGACATCTACAGGTACACCGTCAATCCACACGACACCAGCACTCAATGATACGTTCAAGCCACTGACTACAGTTATGTTACAGCCTTCTTGCACAAAGTCAGTCTCAGTATCGATATATTGTCTGATTCTTTCCAGCGTAGGTACTCGAAGTCTTCGGTCTGTTATCTGGTCGCTAGTAATAATAGTATCGTTTGCAGGTACATCGACTAACGCAAGAATCTCGTAAGGGTTACCAGCACCGACAGCAGTTTGAATCGCTGTAGAGTTAGGTTCGACAGGTGAACCAGCAGGCGTACCAGTTACAACAGCAAGCTTGAGTGCATTGATATTGTTGCTTGTTGTGCTTTGAACAACTGCTTTATCGATGTATGCAACGATTAAATCTTTTCGAGGGTTCGTGGCGTTTGCAGTCGTGATTGTCAGAGATTTATCTGCATCGAGCCAGCCAGCATAGCGATAACCTGAGCCTGAATCGATTGTTACATCACCAGGCTTGACAAGAACATTCATATTCGGTGAAGTATTCTCTACTACTTGAGCACCTTCAATAACATCGTTACCGATGACTTTGCTTAAAGCTCGAAGTAAACCGTGTTCGTCTGTTTTGCCGCCGTCTCTGTTTGATAGATATTCTGCCATACCTTAATTGTACCACCGACAACAAAGACAATAAAGGGTACTATATTGCGACTATTGATTCTATAGTACCGGGTGAAGTCCCATAGAAGAAGAACTTGACATAAAAATCCTGAGCTGTAAGAGTACCGTTACCGTATAGCTCTAGTATGTATGTTCGTTTTGTAGCATCAGTAACAGGCTCATTAAGTAAAGCTGACTGCAAGAATGAGCCAATAGCCCAAGGTGGTCGATAGCCAGCCATTACGTCAGGGCCACCAGAAGCATAATGTCTTGCTCGAATCACGCCGCCATTCTGAAAACCTGCTTTAGAATCTAGTCTGTACGTTACTCGATAGCGTTCAATAGATACGCCAGCAGGGAAAGCACGATAAAAATCAAAGTTGTTTGCAGTAAAGTATTTATAGCTTCTGTGAGAAGATGCAGAGACTATCTGAGCTTCTTTCAACGCATTGTATTCAGTCTCTAGTCGAGCGATTGTATCAAGTAATAGTTGTTCGTTGCTTCTCATACTAGACCACCGACCAATCGAGAACGCCACTATCAATAGAATTAACATAGAACTTAATATCAACCGTGTACGAACTACCTGCATAATATAGTAATTTTACTCTTCTTATATTTTGATTACTAGCCGAGTTTGAATCGTTGACTATGAAGTTGTACGAGGGTAGCGAAACAAAACCAGCACCATTTATACTATGCTGATACAAAAAGTCAAAGAAAGCGTTGCGTTGTCTCGTGGGTGTGAATGTGAATGTTACTACTTTCTTACCACTAGCAGGTACAGTAAAACTTAAATCTATAGTGTTAGATGTTTTGGTTGTCTTTACTTGAGTATTGTTTCGACCAATCTCTTGCACTTCTTTAAGTGCATTTATTTCACGCTCTAATTCGCTAATTTGTCTGATTAGAATGTTTTCGGGTAGTCGTGATATAGAGCGTCTCATAGCTCTATTATACCTTTTCTAGCCTACGACTACACTCCACGATATTGTACCTGTATCGACTGAGTTGACGTAGAACTTCAGGTAGTACGTGTGAGGTGCATTTACATAGTCGTGGTCGTTATTGATGATAGTGTCGAAAGTATCGATATAGATTACCCAGCCTGTTTTTGTATTATCTGTAGCAGTGTCAGGGTCATCATAGATGATAACGTCCATTACATTCGACTCGCTGTCTCTATAGGCTTTGACTTGAAGTTCTGCAAAAGCATCACCCTTTTTTGCAGGCGTGAAAGCTATTTTGACAGTTGCGAGTGTCTGAGGGAAAGAGCCACTCAAGAACTGAGTCAAGTCAACGGCGTTAGCAGTCTCGTTTTTTCTGACTAAAATAGATGAAGCACCAGTGATTTGAGCTTCTTTGAACGATGCAAGCTGTTGTCTGAGATTGTTTACTCTAGTCTCTAGCTGATTTTCTTGTAGTCTTCCTAGTCTATTTCCACTCATAAAGCCCCCGCTAATAATCAATAGTGTCAATAGTGAGAGTAATAGTTTCTTTCGCATTATCATCAATGGTAACATCAATTCTTTCAATTCTATAGAGGTCATCAAAGTTCGAAAGAAAACTGAATGTATCAATCTTTACAGGTATGATATCTCCGATTCGAGCAACATTCAAGTCAAAGTGAACACCACTGACTACTATTTTCGGTATATCAATAATCTCTCGATGCTGTCGTAACTCATAAAAAGTATTTTCATCGACTGTAGATTGAGTGATGACATTGTTAAACGTAACAATCTTCTCACGTAGCTTATAATTTTGAGCAGATAAAGCATCTGTCTGATTAGAGACAAGAGCTTCAGCACCTATACCAGACCCGAGACCAATGATTTTATTGAACAGAGTTGAAGCATCTCTATTACCAGATATAGAAGTGATGTTGCCCGGGTATCGAAGTAGCATATTTTCTCGCACACTACCTATCTGCTCGTAAGTGTTTATCTTCTTGTCATACGTGAACTCGAAGTCGAAACGACCAGTCTCTAGCTCAGTCAATCTTCGAATCTCTTCTTTTATGTTTTGTCGTGAGTATGTTCTATCTCTGAAGACAGTTGTTGTTTGATTCGGGCCAACAGTAACACCGTAGTTACCATACGCTTCAGCTTGAGCAGTGGCTATCATATCTCTGACTATTTCAGTAGCGTCTTGTTGCGTATACGTTTTAGTGATGTAGCGGTCTTTGAACAGATTGAGATACCCAGTACATCTAACATTGAGCATCGCATCAGCTTCAGACAGAGACCAGCCAATAGATACGACTTGTGTACCGATTAAGTATTGACCGTTACGCTTCACTTTCACTTCACTAGAGTAAGGCTTCAGTGCTTCATTAGCTGAATAATCTATCTCAGAACAGAGAGCTTCGAACTTGCGTAAGTCTAAGTCAAAAGAAACCTCTTCTGCATCGTTTCTACGTAGTGAAAGTTTCTTGTTTTTACAGAACTTCGAGATGTCAGCAACGATGTTTGCGTTATCCCATAGCTCGAATGTATAGTCAGCGACATTGAGAGTAGCCATTATACCCCCGAGTAAGCGTGTCTGTACTGTACCTGTACAGTGCTTGCATCGCTTCCTGAATCAGTTTCAAGGTACAAGTCGTTGTTACCTGCTAAGAGCGACCAGAAGCCACCCTGTGAGCTTAGATAAGGTAATACAGAGACACCATTGAGAGTAATTGTCTTCTCTTTCATATCTATAATCAGAACATCGCCTACCGAAGTAGATACGTTTACTCGAATAATAGAGTTGGTACGCATATTGTAGATACGAGGGTTTGTGTAGCGACCACTGCAAACGATTGTAGGAAACACTTCAGTATCGCCACTATTTACGACAGTAGTGTATGCTTCAGCACCAAGCGTTACAGGGAGTATGAAAGGTAGTATTGCACCGCCAGTATCGAGCTTATCGACTGTGATGTCTTGTAGACCATAAAGAGGTGCAGAACCACCGCCGTATAGTATCGCATCAGGCGCTCTTAGTTCTATCTTGAATCGTGAAGCAGTAGGCTTTGTAATATCAAAGTCGAGCTTCTTCAAAAAACATTCTGCATAGAATTGAGCACCGCTAGGCATTGTGAAGACAACAGGGAAAGTCTCACGAATAGGCATTGAGTTTTCTAAAGTCTTTCGATGTGTTTCGTGATTAGCGATTGTATCTGATAGTATCTGACCAGTAATAGAGATGTCTCGCATCGAGTAGAATTGAGCCGCTAAGTACCCACCGTCTCGACCAGCGAAGTTTGAACTGCTCTCTCGAATAGGTGGCTTCTCAAGCCCTGATAATGGCTGTGCTGTATGATAAACAGTTCCGAGACCTATGTTGAGTGTGTTTAGTAAGATGTTCATTGTGTTGCCAATCTCCAAGACAAGTCTTTCACAACTTGGTCTAAGTCAAGCTGTGAGTAATTGTTGTTAGTGATATTTATTATCGTAGGTTTATTTAACGCACTAGCAGTATCATCAGCAGGTGTCACTTGAGAGCCACGAGGTAGATTGACTAGCTCAGGGCCACGCTCACCGACTAACGCAAGACCACCGCCGAAGAAGTTTGAACCTTTATAGAGTTTCGGTATTTCAGGTATGTTAGGTACACCCGGCAATTTACCAGCAGTGTTATTGACTGCTCGAATAGCAGTGTTCACTTTATCAATCACCCAGTTTATGCCACCTTTAACGATGTTCTTTACGCCCTCAATAGCACCAGAGATACCATTCTTCATACCTTCACCGAGTCTACCGAAGAAACCTGTGAACTTCTCCCATAGAGAACCGATTGCGTCCATAATACGCCCGGGTAGATTACGAAACCAGTTGACTATACCGTCTACTATATTTCGCACGTTTTCAGGTAGTTTCTTGAACCAGTCAATAATTGCTTTGACTGCATCAATAACAGTAGTAACATTTTCTTTTGTCATCTGAATCCATTTCGCAATAATATCGATAACGAATGAGATTACTGTATAGACAACATTGATTGCATTGATGAATAGCCAGATAGCACCCAGCAATATACCGCCGATAAGAATTGCGAGAAACTTCAGTACAGGCATAAGTACAGGCTCGAGTTGCTCCCATAGTTTTTGTAGTGCAGGCATAAGCTTCTCTTGTAGAGTGTTCCATAATGCTTCGAGAGACGGCTTTAAGAACTCATAGATAGCCATTACGACAGGCTGTATCTTGTCCCACCAGCTTTGAAAAGCAGGTATAGCAGTGTCCATAATGAATGTAATTGTCTTCTCAAGTGCTTCTGTGAGAAAACCACCGACAGATTCTTTTGCATTGTTGAAGATGTCTTTTACTTTTTCAGTAGGGCCAGCCGCATCACTCGCCGCTTTTGCCGCACCACCGAAACCATTCGGGCCAGCAAGTGTTTTAAGAATCATCTGTTGTGCGCCAGCCGCATCGCCTGTCTTTACCATTTGTTCCATCATCGCTTTTTCTTGCTCTGTGAATGTAACACCAACACGAGACAATGCTGAAACACCCTCTATAGGGTCATTGAGTGCTTTTGAGAGCTGAATAGTAGCTGACTGTAAGTCAGTACCCATAGCTTGAGCCATATCCATAGCTGACTGAGTTGCTTGAGGTATGATGTCTTTTCCGATGTTTGCGAAACCAAGCATCAAAGACTGAGTATTCATAATCGCTTCGTCTTCAAACAGCGAAACTTTCTCAAGACCAGCCGCCATATTTGTAAGCTGTTCTAGCGTAAACTCTGAAGTACGACCAGTCGATTTAAGAACTTGCTCTAGCTCTGCTGTCTGAGCCCTTGACTCTTTGAAAGCGGTCATTGAAGCACCGAGTTGCTGAACAGCGACTTGACCAGCCATAACAGCCATATTACCCATAGCAGTACCGAGAGCGACTGTACCTGCTTTGAGCTTAGAAACACCGCCTGATTCGGTGTCTTTAGCGGCACCATTCACTCTATCGAGAACTCTTGATGCTTCGTCTTTGGCTTTTATGATGATTTCTACTGTTCGTGAGTCCATACGATTATTATACCTCTACTGAGAAGTTATTGCGAGGAGCGTCTTTTATCTCGCTGTTCTCTTTCATCGACAGCGTTCCAGATAATTTGAGTCATTAAAATCTCTTCGAGTGGTTCATCGTCCATTTCCTGAGAGGTAAGCTTGAACTCTTTTCGATAACGATGACGCAATAGAGCTACGGTTACTTCGAGGGGTTTTCCTTCGGTTTCTGCATCGTAGACGATGATGTCTCTAATTGCGTCTGTGATTTTGGGTTCATTACATTCTTCAACATATCACCCAAGAATCTATCGGCGGCTAGTAAAAATAAATCACGAATGTCATCAGCTTCAGCGTCTACAAGATTGCCGTCAATGTCGTAGACTTTGCCACGAACGAACAGACTAACAAAGATGTCTTCAATAGACTCTGTAGCTTTTACTTTTTCAGCAGTAAGCTCTTTGTTATTCGTATCGATGTCGAGAGCGTGAATAGCTCGCATATGCTCGATACGCATAGGCTTCATAAGCACATATGCTTTATCGTCCCAGCCATCGCTAATATCAGCGAGACTTACTTTTTTGAATATACCTAGTTCTCTTGCCATAGCTTTATTCTCCTTTCAGCTATTATTATATTTTGATTAGTAAGATGCTACAAGGTTCGTAAGAACTGCTTCTAGCTCTTTAGCTGAAGCTAGATTGTACATACCACTGAAAGCGATAGTCTGTTCGACAATCTTGCTCTTGTCAGCGTCATCAGACCAGTCATCAAGCATAACTTCGTGGAAAGTGAACTTGACACCCGGGTTAGATGCAGTACCGATAGTAGTGTCAGTGTTAGCAATATTAAGCTCGATAGCTTGATGTGTATCTGCTTTCCATAGGTTGCGATACGTTTCATCAGTGTAGCGAAGTGTGAACTCACCTTTGATAGAGATTTCTTGAGCGTGTATTTCATCAGGCTCGTTTGAACCGAGACCGAACCAGCCCTCTACTTTTCTATCGATAGTGAACTTGAAAGCTTTTAGTTTGACTGGTGAAGCGGCACCAAGACCAGCTACGTTGTTAGCGATTTTGACTGTTACGTGTCGAGGTACAAACTCTGATTCAGCGATAAGAGCAGGTGTTGAAGTAGTCGTGGCACTCTTCTTAGCCATTACTTCAGTTTCGAACTTGACGTATTCACCTACGAGACAAGATAACTCGCTCTTATCGAACATAGAGAGAGCGTGTCGTACATCTTTATTACCGTCTTTGATGTATGTGGTAAGTGAACGACCTAGAACAGTGTTTGCAAAGTTATAAGTATGATTGTATACAATCGTTTCACCACCCTTGACAGCAGATACAGGGTCAGCACCGAACATACCGACTAAGATAAGACCGAAAGCTCTGTCAGTGATTTTACCGCCTACTTTACCAGCGGCCCACTCTTTAACAATGTCTGAGTCATTGTATTTGTTCAATACACCGAGAGCAGATTCGTTCTTTACTTTTTCAACTTGGTCTTGAAAATCACGAGAAAGCCACTTGAGCCAGTAAGTAGCGGCGGCTAATGTACCACGAGTAGTTTCTTTACCGAAACCGACATAACTCTGTCTACCACTAAAATCACCCATTACTTAGACTCCTTTTCTTCTGCTTGTTTTTCTTTAGCAAGTTCTATAGCTTCTTCAAGAGATGATGCGTTGACAGCATAATGCTTGTCATCAAGTGCAACTACGTATACTTCTTTCTCTGTTTCGGCTTGAGATTTCTTTGTCATAATTTAATTCTACACTCTCACAAAATAAAAGTCCATAATTAGAATAAATCAATGGTCTTCTTACAATTAAGTTTAATAGGTGCTACGAGCTTCTGACCTGCTTCTTCAACAGGCTGTGTATATGCTTGCATACCAATCGGTTCTAAAAAGTCGCACGTAGCGTTCAAGTCTTCTGAGTTGTCGATTGCATCTAAAACAAGGTCAACATACTCATTCGAACGTACAAACTCGACTGCATCGTCTGATTCTTCCATATCGAACCATAGATAAATCATAATCTGGTAGTTTCGCATATTCTGTTTTTGCGTATCGTAAGCAGAAGTTACTTCACCACGAACGATAGTTGCACTAGGGTAGCCAGAGAATTGTTGTGTAGGGTAGTCAAGAACTTGTTTGAAAGCCGGGTTACCTGAATACTGCAACGCTGTCAACATTGTTTTGATTTCGTTTATCATCGGTTGTACGTGAGACATAGTTATTTACCTTTCGCTAGATATTGTGCGACTTCACGATTTGCATCTGAGAAGATGTTCTGTACGTGTCGCTCGCTGTTTTTAGTGGCTCTGTCCATAAACTTATTCGCTTTAGTACCACGCTTAGCGATTGCACGCCATACAGCACCAGCAGGCAAGCCTTTTTTACGAGCCCAGCGAGCTATAGGCTCGAATGGTGCAAAGTGAGGTCGAGTACCTTCGTGTACATAGATAGAGTGTTTAGCACCTGAGTAAACAACAGCAGATGATTCAGTTGGAAAGTCTACACGTATATTAGCTCGAAGAAGACCGTCATTGACAGGTGATTCTTGAATAGCTTCACGCTGTACAGTAACAGCAGACTTACGTAGAGCAGTCGTTATTTCTTTTTGTATGCGAGCAGGTGCATTATTGAAGTCTCGCATCAAGTCAACGAGGTCAGGTGCTTCGATTGTGATATTCATTACACTTTCTCCTCTCTGACTAAGACAGCTTTAATGTGTTGATAATTACCAAAGTTGTATCTCTTGATACCATTTACTCTGAACTCTTCAGCATTGATGACTACTTTGTCAGACTCTTTGATGTTTGCTGATATGTCCATATAACACTTGAAAGCTTTACCGACTGCAAGACCCTGCAATACAGTCTCTTCTTCGTCTTGCGGTTGCAACATACAAGGCTCTGAAGCAACGACTACTTGATATGTCTTCGTATTAGTCGCACCGTCTTGAGTGAGTCGAGAGATTTGTGCTGAATGTACTAACTGTCCAGAGAACATACTAGCCCCCTAGATTGTATACTTTATAGCCGTCTAAGATTGCGAGCATATCAGCAGTGTAAACAGAACCACCGCTGAAAGCACCTGAGCCACTCTTGAATGAGCCACCGCCACCCGAGCCGTGATTTATCTGGTAGTCACCTATTTTCTCGCTAGAAGCCCCTGAGAATCGCTTATTTCGCATATTCTCGACAGCACCAGCGATGACTTCATTGATTGAAGCAGGAGTTGAAAGCACACCGTCTTTACGATAGCCGTATGAGTACGTAACTTTGATGTCTTGTAAATCATCGTACTGCTGTATAAGTGAACGAATAGCACGACCACTTATTGCAAGACGCCCTGTTTTAGATAGTCTGTAAGCATCAGAGGGTAAAAGAACCTCATCGATGTAGCCTAGCTTTACTTCAGAGACAGAGTTTACATCAACATTACGTAAGAAGACAGTCGTATAGTCTTTGCGAATGTTTATAGGTGTGATGTCGTGTTCTTCTTCAGTAACTACTTTATTTGCACCAGAGAAGTTACGACCTGTATATTCTTCGATGTATGCGATTGAAGCATCAATCATCGACTGAAGCTTTGTATCTTCTGCTGTACCACTGATACCGAGTCTTGTTTTGATGTCTGTGAGAGTAATATACGCCATATCATTATTGTACCACTAAACAAAAAGACTCGCTATTGCTAACGAGTCTCTTGTTGAAGATAGATATTACTATTTCTCTTCGTCAGTGGTAGTACCACCATCTTTTTTAGCATCGTACTTGCGTACAACACCAGCTTCAAGTAGTCTTTCGACTTCCTTTTTAGCCTTAGTGTCTTCGTAGACACCGCCAAAAACATCGTCTTTGGCGTAGCTTCCGAGAACTCTGCTAGAGAAGTTCTCTACTGCTACTAATACTGTTTTCTTTGGCTCAGCCATAAGATGTATTCTCCCTTGCTTATGTTAAGTTACTATTTTACAGCAGTCAATTTAGCCCAAGCGGCAGTCGTTGAAAGCTCACCGTCAACACGCTTGACAACCTTGACAGCGGCACGATGCTTCTGGAAGCTCGTACCTTCCTGAGTTGATACCTCAGAACTGATACCCTCACGGTCTCCAATCACGTAGTAACTGAAGTCGATGAAGTGAATCTCAGATTCGTTAGTACCAGCACCCAAGTTTACAGGCAAGTCGTTTTGCGTAACAACAGGACGTCCAAGAAGTGTTGGGTAAGAAGCGGCGCTTCGTAGTCCACCATTCTCAAACGTATCAGACCACAAGTAGCGTCCACTTGAGTCTTTAAGCTTACGAACAAGCTTCTGAATGTTGTCGTGCAAGATGAAGATTGCGTTCTCACGGTACTGCTCAGGAAGAGCGTAGTACAGATTGATGATGTCATCACCAGCAAGGTTTGCACCTGCTTGAGCGATGCTCTGACCACCAACAGCCGTGTAGGTTCGGAAACCTGTAGGCTGACCAGTACCAGTACCGACAGCAAACGCTTTGTCTTCTTCACGGTTGATAGCGTCAGCAATTCGGCTAATCACCCAGTCAGCAAGATTTACGTTGATAGCGGCGTCCGCAAGAACCTGACGGCTCATACGTGAGATTGCGGCACACATATAAGGAGTCAAAACGATACCAGTGAATGTTGGGTCAGACTGGTTGATGTCATCAAGCTCAGCTTCCCAGCCTACAGTAACAGCGTTACCTTCAACAGGCACTTCCATTTTGTCGCTAGACATAGGCATTGACGTAGCGAACTGACGAAGTGTAGGTCGCTTGTATCGCTTTTCGATAAGCATACCAGCGAACTCAGTTGGTGTTAGGTAACCACCGTCAGCATCTACACCTTCACTAAGGTCTTTCAATGCAACAGTATCACCTTTAACAAGAGCGTTGAAGAACTTTGCTACTTTGAGCTTGCTCTCAGTAGTTTTGAACTCAGCGTTCTCAAAAGCTTTTTCGAAGAGTGCTAGTTTCTCTTCAGGTGTTTCAGCACCTTTAGCGGCTTCAAGAGCCTCACGACCACGACGCTCAGCGTCTTCTAGCATTTGCTTTTTTTCTAATTCAGTCATATCAATTTCTCTCTTTCGTAAATAATTTAAGTTAGTCTATCTTACCTTCAGATTCGGCTTTCGCCTTTTCAAGACCACGCTTGAAAGCTTCGTCTAGCTCTTCTGCTGAAAGTTCGACATTTTGCTCTTCGTCAGAAGCGGCACCCTCAGACTCTTCGTCCTCGTTAGCATCTTTATTGTCTTCACTCTCTTCAGAATCGTTAGATTCATCATCAGTTGTGGACTTCGCAATAACAGCTTTTAATGCGGTAACGTCAAGCTCACCAAGAGCTTTGAGCTGTTCAACAAGCTCTGGTGAAAGCAGTTCTTTTAGTTCTGCAACGGCGGTTTGTAATTCTTTGAGTTGTTCCATATCGATTTCCTCTTCTCCATTTTCCTTTATAGTTATGCTTTTTGTCAAGGACTCTATAGATAATTGCATACATCGAATCGATGCTTCGATATGACTCTTATCAATTTTACCCTCTTTGTACGCTAGTGTGAGAGCTTCAGGGTTTGACGGAATTGTTACACCGCTAATCTCAAGAAGTTCATTCATAGTGTGCTTGATGCCCTGCATACTCTTTGAGATAAAGCCTACTGACCAAGCTCGAAGATAGCCGTTCTTGTAGCCATTGTAGAGAGAGTCAACGAATAAAGCCCAGTCGCTAGGCTTGCTAGGGTCAGAAGATAATTCAGCGATGCTAGGAAACTTAGCACGAAACACCATTTTCTTTTTACCGTCTTCTTCAACGAAACCAATCTCAGTAGCTTTTGCCATAGGTGGATTGTAGTAGTCGTGAGCCCAAGGCAATACAGGGTTTTGCTTGAAGTTGTCCAAGTCCCAGCCGTCTTGCATAACTTGTTCACCGTGTCTGTCGATTGCTTCAGTAGAGCCTACAGCTAGAAACGAACGGTCTTCTTCATTGATTTCACGAACTTCAAAGTTGAAGGTCATCATTTTCTTGTCGGTGTTTTCAGTTTTCATAATTAAATAATACCACTACAATCGAATTGATACCAGCCCTGCATTTAGATACATTTCGTCAGATGATGCGCCACCACTACCACCAGTCTCGACTTGTTCGGTCAAGTTACTGTTTCGAATCTCAGTAAGCACATTGAACGAGCCTGTTGTAGCAACAAAAGGTTGTGAGCCGTCTCGTGTGTAGAGATTACCATTCACAATCAATCGATGATTTGCTTCTTTAGGTCGAATCTTCCAGCCATTTTCTAAGAAGAAGTACGCACCGACATTAAGACCAGCAGATATTTCGTCACCACCCACAGTAGATAATGCTTGTAGAAACTTAAAGTTATCGCCTGTTTGCGACCACTCTTTCCAATCAGAGTATATGTCTATGAGTGCATCAACTTGAGCAACGCCACCTGAGATAGTGTAGTCTCCGATTATTAGTTTATTTACTCCGTCAAAAGTGAACTTTGCCATATATTACCTCAAGGGTTTAAGAAGTTTCTGTCAACGAATTGACTTACTGGTATTGATACATCGCTCGACCCAACGACATAGCCCCATATATCAGCAGGGAGATAACTCAGATTATTTATCATAATGTTTATTGTAGAGCCTGCTGTAGCAGAAAACGAGAACGAAGTACCCGAAGACTCTACACCTGCTATTTCAGCACCATTCGCACCAGCAGAATCAAGATATGCTCTAATCTCTGAGTTTGTTTTTAGACCTGTCAGAGTGATAGTAACTACATCAAGTGGGTACTGATTGTCTTGAGCAACAGCAGTAGAGTTTGTCAGAACATACAGTGAAGTAATTGCAGTAGAGTTTGTTGTGCTTGTAGTGATGCGAATCTTTAGTTTTACTCCTAGAGAAGCATCAATACCTGTCTCGCCCGATAGGTTTGTACCGTTCAAAGTCTTCCACGTACCGTTATAGCCTGAGCCATTATTCTTATCAATCTGATACTCAAGGGTATAGTTACCAATCGTACCGCCAGCCATAACAGCGGCACTGTTTTGAAAGCTTGTATGACCTAGTGCAAAGTAAGGCATTTCAAACTCAGCTATCATACCGATTGTAGGCATATAGAGACCACCAGCAGAAGTAAACTTAGCACCGTTCGATAGAGTTACTTGACTAGATGTCAGTGCGGTTGCTTCATTCATTGTGATACCAATGCGACCAGCCGTTGCAGACGTAAAGAAGTCTTGAAAATGTGAGCCATAGTTCGCTGTTGTAGCTCCAAGCGTCTGAGTTGAAGCAAGTGCTTTAACTATTGAGTTAAGCGATGAAAGTGCTGAGTTGTCAGCGAAGTCACCAGCACAATTCTCTATAACAAACTTTGTTGAGGAGTTATCGCAAGAGAAGTATCCACTACGTGTATTGCTGACATAGACCCTTTGACATTTCACATCATTAGCGGCGGCACCAGCGGCTAGAACTATTGCAAAAGCACCACCGTTTGTTGAGCCTAGCGATAATGGTGTCGCTCTAGTACCAACACTTCGTAAGCGAATCTTTGTACAGCCAGCGGCGGCTATGTTGAGAAGACCTAGATATGCTTGTACGTTTGTAAGCCCGAAGAAGTCGATACCCGACATAACGACATTGTTACAGTTTGATTGTAGTTCAAAGACATAAGAGTTTTGAGCGGCTGTTGTGTTTGTCGTACCAGTAATAACATCAGCGTATGATGTAGTCGTTATATTGACATTCGTACACGTAACTAAAACAATACGACCATTTGTCAGCTTAGTTACTGACCAATCGCTATTATTCATTCTTGTAGCTAGTACGTTACCTGAAGTGGCGTTACCTTTGACGGTGAGAGCAGTGAATGAAACATTTGTACAGTTTACTTCTTCGCAGTCAGTTATTGTTGATGTATACGCACCTGAAGCGGCCAGTGTTGCACGAGAGAAATGACAATCTGTCATTGTTACACCAGCAAAACAAAGTCCCAGAACAAGGCCCACCTGTGCTTGTGCGGCTGTTTGACCACAACCGACAGTATCGAGAACTACAGTTGAAGCACACTCTGTTATTGACATAGACTCGTTATATGCAAAGTTTGATAGTTCTACTGAAAAAGCCTGAGCAAAAGAAGGGTACCAAGTCATAAGTGCTTTATCTATGTCTAGTACGCCACCACCTGTAGTAGTGAAGTCATAGCGTGTTGCAAGAGTAGCGTTAGGTAACGCATTAGCTGTTCTAGCGGCTGTCGTACAGTTTTGAAAGATGATATTCGGTATTCTGACTTTAAGCCCTGTAACTGGTACGAAACCAGCGTTTGCAGTACCGTTATGACCGATACGAACGAGACCAGCAGTGCTAATCCAACACACTTTTGCTCGAATGTCAGTAGCGACAGTAGTTTGTGAAGCGGCGTTAGGGTAGAACTCATAATCATCTGAACCGACAGACTTCTCAATGAACACACCCGGTATGTATTGCAAGAGACCGTGAGACGGTATTTGAAACTGCTGATTAGCGGCTCCGTTAGTATCACCGAGGACATACCACGCACCAGTAACACGAAACGTACCGAGTCGAGGTACTGTACACGTACCAGCTTCATCACCGATAATCTCTAACCAGCCTACAGTATCAGTACCGTTTACTGTAGCTGTAAGACCTGTGAGCGTTTCGTTGTCTCCGAAAGTATTGCCGTTCCACTGCTTTATCTTTATAAAGCCTGTTGCAGGCATAGCGGCACCAGAAGCAGTTGGTGCAACTGTAAGTGATGAGTAGACACCGAGAAGCTTACCTGAACCAGTCGTGCCACTAATTACAGTGTTTAGAGCAGGTACGTTACCAGCACCGCCGTCATAAGGTATTAAGCGAATGTTCGAGCCGTCAATGTGAATCTCGCCACCGAGAGTAGCAGAGATTGTCATATTTGCGAGAGACGTTGAAGTGCTTTGATTAACTCCGTATCGAGAGTCTTGGTCGATAGTCAGCTTAGCACCGTTGACATTGTAAACATCACCGCCTGTTTTACCAGCTAGTGCATCAATGTTTGTGTCTGTTGTTACGGTGAATGTAGCCACTTAGAAACTCCCCCTACTACGGATTAGAGTAGTTTCTTTCTATAGGTGCTGATAATGATACTGAGTTAGATGTTGTTCTCTGAATAGTACCTGTTTGAAGAACGTATTGAGCGCCCGATAGACCGATTGCGACAACAGTTATCGGTGCATCATCACCGTCTGAGCCAGAGCCACGCTGTACGTTAGTATCATAGTCGTAACCGAAGACTTCTGAAGTTTGACCGCTTACGAGACCACCGACTAGACGATAGACTGTACCGCCTGTATCAGCAGTCGAGCCTTCGTTTGTTCCTGTAGATGCGTATGTGAATGTCGTACCACTAGGCACTGTCAAGACTTCTACTGCACCGTTATAGCCTGTACCACCAACACCAGCGACTTCAACGAAGTCACCTATTGCAAGACCGTGTGCTGAACCAGTAGTTATAGTAGCGATGTTCGATGTTCTCGCACGATTAGTCGTTGCAAAGAATGAGCTTGAGCGTACAGGTATTGCGTTGTTAGTACCGAAGTCATTACCTGCATTAGAACCAGCGTCATCGTTTGTGAAGAACGCTTTGAACTTAGCGTTAGTGTCTGACTGTAGCGTAGGTGAGAAAGATATTGTGAGCGATGCAGTATATGGGAAAGTACGCTCAGTGTTTGTATTGTCTCTGAATACGATACGGTTGATGTCGGTTGTTTGGAAGTTGTCAATATAAACACCATTACCGCCAGCTTCAGGATTAGAAGCATACTTTGTCTTTAGCGTATCACCAACGAACTCAAGAAGTTCAGGTGCGATTTTACCGATAAGAGATGAAGCATCTGCATCGATGTCTGTTGTTCTTCGTAGAGACCACTGTACGAACTCATAAATCTGTTCAGCAGTACCATTGTTACCGTTGATAATGATACCGAAGTTACGAGATACGCCACCGATTGTACGAGCTTGTGCTGTATTGTGGAAAGTAATAGACATACCTGAGTATGGTGCTACATCAGCAGTATTGTCAGAGTTTGCATCGATACCTGTGTCAGCTACAGTGATTTTAATATCTGTACCTGTGCTTAGTGGGAAACGATATACCTGATAGGTCATTGTCGTAACACCAATCGTTGCAAGGTCTGAGCTTGCGAATGTGTCTGGTCGTTTACGTGCGAATAGCTTCAAGTAGCCACGAGTATCGACAGGGCCAGTAGAGTTATAGACTTGAATAGCTTGATTAACAACACCTTGCAGAACGAAGTCAGTAGTCGAGCCGCCGTTTGATTGCTGATAGTAAACTTGAGTACCCGAGACAAGACTACCTAGAGTAATAACACCAGCATATTCAGCAGTAACAACACCTGAAGCGTTGACTTCTTGCCAACCACCAGTACGAATAAGCTGTCGAGTAGTCGTATCACCAAAGTTCCAGCCGTTATTTCGAGACGATACACCGATTTGCATCTGTTCGTCTGTAATAGGAGTCATCGGGAAGTCGTACTTTATCAATGTAGCGTCATTACGCCACTCTTCTTTTAAGAACGAATAGAGAGCTTTTAACGTAACACCGTCAGTAGATAAGTTACCTGCTATGTTCAGCGTGATTGTTTTTGAACCGGGTGTGATTGTTACTTCAGTACCTTGATTCAGTAAATCGGGGTCAGTAATAAGTGCCATACGTTATTTCTCCTCTTTGGCTTTAGCTTTTTCTTTGTCTTCTGGTTTCATAACGTATTCTTTACTGACAATCTCAGACAAAGGTACGCCCTGAGTGCGAGAGAAGTTTCGCTTGTCTACGTCATTCGACATATAAGAACCTGACTTTACACTTTCAGGGTCTCCAATATCCCATTTTTCAGGGAAGTCAGACCAGCTAGTAAAGTTCGGGTGTTCTTCATACTGCAATTTCAATCGCTTCAACTCACTATTCAAGACTGCTGTTTTATCACCTTCAACGAATCTACGAATCGTAAACAGTTTGTTTTTGAGAGTTTTGCGTTCTAGTCTTGCGTCCATAAAATTATTATACCTCTTATGAATATGAAAGGGAAGTTATGTTATCGAGTATATTATCGAAGTTGTCGTTACCATCAGCCCAAGTGATAGCGACTACGTTAGTAACAGACTTATCGACTCTGAAGCACTGCCATACTGCATCACTTGAATCACTGCCTACATCAGCGAGACCGACATACTGATAGCTACCAACTGTCTGCTTGAACACTGCATAGTTCTGAGTACCTGTAGCAGGTGTAGAGCTTATTGAACCACCGCCAGCACTAGCATTGACAGTAACTTTGAATAGCTTCTCTAAGTCAACAACTTTTTTGCCGTCTGTGAGCTGTACGAATAGAGGTGTGCTAGGTGTATTGCCGTCAATCTTTGTAATTGTCTTACCAAAGACTTCGAGTGTGCTAGGAAAGTTCGATATAGATACTTCACCTGACTTGCTCAGAACAGGCTCTAGAAGTTTATGAAGCTCTAGTGCTACATCTTTCAGATTAGAGACAGAAACATTACCAGCAACTTTCTGAAGCTCAGGGAAAGCAACATCTTTCATCTCAGGTATAGTGATTGCTTCAGCTATTTCACGAGCAAGCTCTTTGATGTTTAGAGGTTCGATAGCACCTGTCTTGTCAATAAGAAGTGTGTATGTCTCACCGAGCTTCTTCAGCTCTTCAGCAACACGACCTGAATCACCTGCTTTTAATGTCTCTGATAGTTCAGAGAGAAGTTGCTTGACTTCGTGTGTCTCTTTCCAGAGTTCGTTGAGTTTTCTCTGAGTAGCTTTTTCATTCATTGAAGCTACTCCTTAATTATCGGTAGTAATACACACCTACAGTTTACGTGAAGAGGTGGTGTCTCGATAGAGTCGTAACTCGTAGACAGCTCTCCGCCTTTTTCTCCCATAACAGTCGTATCTTTATCGACAAAGTTTTGACCGAGATAGCGAATATCACCGTTTATCGGGCCACAAAACTCACAAGTACGTTCGTCTTTAGCAGTGAACCACTCTTTACCCTCTACAACGCCTGACTGCTCCCAAGACTCTTCTTGAGCAAAACCAGCCGCACGAATAGTCTCAGTACGAGCAATAGCTTCTGCTCGATAGCCTGAGAACGAGTCGTACACCTTGCCGATTCGAGACATCAGTTCGTCTAGTGTTTCGCCTTTGCTAACACCTTCTTTAAGAGTGGCTCGTAACTGCTTCTCTGTTTCATCAGAGACAGAATTGCTCACCTTAGTCGCTCGCTCTTCATAGAAGCGAATAACATTAGGGTCTTCTAGGTCGAAACCAGTGTAAGAAACAATCAGACCAGCTTCTACACCAATCTCACGAATCTCAGTACGATACAGTGGCTCGAATAACTTAGCGAGTCTTTTAGCCCACTCACGAAAATCAATCAGACTAGGCACTTTCTTTTCGACAGTAGCAGAGAAGTCTTTCTTCATTTGCTTTTTAAGCTCTTTCTCGACTGCTGTACGTTGTGCATCAGAGAACTCACGTAACACACGTAAGAATGATTGCTCGTAGCCTATAGCGTTGTTGCGAACAACAGTAACGAATGAATTACCAATAAGCTCACGTTGTTCTAGCGAGTTGTACAGTGCGTTCTTAGTAGCGAGAGGTATGTACGGCGCACCTGCATAGCCTTTCTTGCCTTTCTTTGACAAGTCGAGTGTTTTATTCTCTTGCTTCTGAGGGTCATCAACAGGCACTTCTTCTTCGTCATCGTCTTCTTCAACAGCATCATCTTCAGGCTTTGGGTCTTCTTTAGGCTTGTCGCTAGGCTCTTTGGGTAGTGTCATCATTGAAAGAGGTACTTGACCTGCATTAGTGAACAGCATATCGCCACCGTCTACAGGGTCGAGACCTTCTTCTTCACGAATCTCGTTGACTGTCTTCCACTTACCGACAGACTTTTCTTTTTCATTTAATCGAAACTCTTTGTCTTCAGGTACAGGGTCTTCGAATGAGATGATAAGTTTTTCGTCATACTGAATAGCAAGGTCTTCAGTGATACGATTAGTGATTCGCTTGATACGAGGTAGTAGAACGTGCTTAGAAAATGTGTACTCGTTAGCTTCAGCGTTTGCACGATTTACATCTTCTGTGATACCAAGAATAGAAGCAGAGGTTCTGAACATAGCGAGTATCTGAGTACGATTAAACTTGCGACCCTCTAAGAACTCCATATCTTTTTGAGATGTCTGAAGTAGTGTAGCCTTTAATCCCTCTTCGAGTAGAGCCCACTTGTGAGCGTTGTCAGTGCCTTTGAACTTCTGATTCCACTCTTCTTGTATGCGAGTGTAAGCAACATCAGAGAGCTTTCTATCGCTTGATAGAGCCATCATCGGTACAGCAGAATTGTAGAAGTAGTTTCTGTTCCAGTCTGCGGCGTTAGTGTCTGTATCGATTGCACGAGCAGAAGCTTGAACGATACCCATACCACGATACATATTGTTCGGGTCGATGTCTTTGAAGTGAATGATTTCGTCAGGTGACATAGGTATCTTTTCGCCTGAAGGTGCTGTATAAACGTAGCCTTTGATGAAGTCTTTTGCATCAGGCACGACTTGAATCAGTGTAGGGTTCAATGGCCATATTTCGAGTAGCTGACCTTTACCGTCTTTAATCTGATACCAGAACGATTCACCTACTAAGTCCATATGCAAGTTAGTGAACTCGATTAGGTCTTCTTTGACCATAAACTTGTTAGGCTGATAAAGCTTGTCGAGTAGAGGGTGATTATCGAGTTCTTCGAGAGCAGGTCTGAAGCTTTGCTCTTTTGATACTACACCTACCCAAGCAACTTGCTTCTTCATCATCTTTTCAACATAGTTCTTTTTGTTGTTTGCTACCTTTCGAGCGACAACAGCAGACTTTGAACCAGTACGATTAGCGTAAGCGATGAACTCAATAGCAGAAACGGCTTCAGAACGTGCTTTAGCGGCGGCGTATACCCAGTCAACGTATGCTTTCAACTGTTCTTTCTTTGAACCAAGCTTTGATATTTGCTCTGTCATCGATAGAAAGCCCATAGCTGAATTGTTACTATTGCCAAAAATCTCTGGTGTTGCTTTTGTGTTTCTCTTGATTTCGAGTCCGAAGATATTCATAAGTTTTATTTTACTCCATTTCTGTTGTAGTTGCCACTATCTTTAACCAATCCAGCGAATACCCGGGTCACCTCTGAACTCACCAGCACACAAGAAGTATGCTATTGACAGTGCATCAGCATCGTCAGGTGATATACCGAGTCGAGCTTTAAGCTTCTTCTTGCTCTCAATCTTTTTGACTTTATCAGTAGTCTCATACTCGTGAGCCATTAACTGCCTACGTAGTCCCGGTCTATTCTTGCCAGTTTCATCGACAGTATCGCCAAGATACGGACAGCCTGAATAAATATGAAAATCGCCCTGCTTCATAGCTTCAGCGAGTTTGTCATACACCTCTGAACGAACCATATCATAATCGTTTTCACTTGCTTCACCTGCTTTGAACTCTTTTACATAAAAGCTTGCTTCGTTGCATCTATCGACTACACCAGCACCGACACCCACTGCATCGATAGCGACATTATAGTCAGGTACATCATTCTCTTGAGCGTACTCCATAACACGCTTTGCGATTTTAACAGTATCGTCTATACGCATACGCACTAAGTCAACAAGCACATTACCACGCACGAGAGCCATTACAGAATAGTCTTTACCCTCTCTAGCAACGTCAACACCGATAAACGCTTCTTCACTTCTATCAGGTAACTTACCAACTTCAGCTTGAGCAAGAGTCATCGCTTTGAATAGTTTCTTGTCAGAGTCTTGATAGTGCCAGTCACCTTCAAGCAAACGCTTTCTGTCAACGTCATTCATCTGCTCTAGCTTGAAGACGTAGTTCTTATCGAGATAGCTGTTATCAGTAGCGAGTGAGTGTACAAAACATCGTTTTGCTTCCATAACAACATCATTGATTTCGACTCGACCTGCTACCCACTCTTGAGAATCACCAGCACCGAGCTTAGCGTATGGCGTGTAAAAGTCCTCGAATAGAAAGTTCTCAGCAGGGTTGCAAGTCATTACAGTCTTACCAACAATGCCGTACTTCTTGTTGAGCCAACGATTAGAGCGAGAGCTGAATACGTCTTTTGCTTTGCGAGTAACCTGACCAGCTTCTTCGATAATTACGTGAGTAAGGTTCAGCGAGCCTAGTGTCTGAAACTCAGGGTCTCTAGGGTTCTGCTTCAAGTCTTTGAGAATAAACTTGCTACCATTGAACATTTCAATCATCTCTTCTGGTCGAGAGCGATACACATAGTCTCTGTCAGCTATGTAGCCTAGAGCAGGAAAGACTTCAGCAAGTAATGTCTGAATGGTTGTCGAGCGTAAGTCAGTAAGCTCTTCACGCCCGAGACCTATCTTAATCTTCGGGTACTTTATGAGCTGTATCGTAGCCCACAAACAAACAAGCCACGACTTGCCACCACCTGCACCGCCACCGAAGAGCAGTTCAAGGACTTGTGGGTCTTCAAGCTTCTTTAACGCTAACGCTTGTTTCGGCGTGACCGTTACTTGAACCTGTGTTGATGATGAATGTTGTTGGTCGCTCACCTTTGCCCTCTGGTTGTTCTTTATTTAATCCCATAAGTCTACACATCGAGTCGAGAGTCTTACGAGCTTCTGCATAATTTGACGAACTGCACTGCTGACGATAGAGATACATATAGCGTTCAAACATCACTTCAGCATCTTTCGCTCTATGCTCTTTTGTGGTCTCGTTTATTCTCACTATCGCATCATCGATATATCTATAAGCTTGAGCCCTTGATACTACCCACTCAGCACATACACGAGCTATGATGTTTTCAGATAATGAGCCTTTGAGTATTTCATCAACGACAACATTGACACGCCTTTCATAGAGAATCTTATCACTACGGTCAGTGTCAGGTGGTGGAAGATTATCAATCTTATCGTCTTTGAATGGTTGTGTAGGTTTCTTCTTAGTCATAATGCTTTCTCTTGGTGCGAGCTAGTCGGTATTGCACCGCTTTCTATTGACTGGAAGCCAATCGCTTTACTTTCAAGCTCAGCTCGCATATTACTATCGTAACACCATATGTACAGAATCTTTACTAGACCACTAACATCTTCGACAGTGTGATGAAGTTTAGCTTTGTCTTTTGAGCCGTACTTTGCTCTGAGACTTCTACCGTGCATCATCTTACCGTCTACGATGTAATACGCATCTTTGCCAGCAGTTCGTTTACCCATACAGAGAAAGTTGCAGGCTTGATAGATTTTACCGAGATTTCCTTGATTCGTATAGTCTGGATAAGATGTTATTTCTTT